>SKEL01002260.1_pt1 | contig 14980 bp, 8 predicted proteins | sample 4826741 | NCBI WGS metagenome assembly SKEL01 (sample SAMN11008810, study PRJNA524170) | human gut metagenome | biome: Human fecal sample; material: Feces; isolation source: fecal sample from pouch patient p33 | host: Homo sapiens | place: Israel: Tel-Aviv | collected 2016-03-22
GAATGCACAAAAAAATACTTTCTTTTTCATGACACATTTAATTTAAAATTTCACATTTAGACATTTACTATATTTTTATAAATACCCATTACTTTTTTATTCGCTATAGGACTACCTATAAAAATCACCTTGCCATCTGCATTTAACAAGAAGGAATGGTATTTATTTTCCTTAGGAAAATCCTTATTATTCATTTTGAATACAAAAGCCGTATCCACATAGATAGAACTTTGCAAATCCGTAATTTCCAGCTCCACATTTACATCCTCCATATCCTCCTTTTTGGGAGCCAAGATAAAAACATAATCTATATCAAGTTGTTTTTTCTTTGCCTCTGCTATCAAAGGATTCCAAAAACGAAGTTTGCTCAAAGCACACGAGCTGCATTCTGTAGAATCCACATAAACAACCATCGTGTACTTCTTATCCAGTTTATTCAGAGGATTACGCCGACATTCCATCTTGTCTAGGCACAACTCAATCGGACGAGATTTCATTTGTTCAATCTTGTCTCTCACTTGTTCCTTCTCCGACTTGCAGCCCAAAAAGAGCAAGCATATCATCGTACCTATTATAGATAGTTTAGCCTTCATTTTTAGTGCAAAATTGTTTTTGTTGCTTGCAAAATTAGTAAAAAACACTTAACTTCCAAATATCAGCAGTACATTTAGTACACTATCTTTTCTACATCTGTAAGCCTACACATCACAACTAGCAACAAATCAATATATTAACATAAAAAGTACATTTAATACATTCTTCATTCCAAAGCCTTAATAAAAGTATCAAACTTCTTTATATTATCAGACTTAAACAATAGCAGAACTAATTTCTTACGCTTATTGGTAACACTCTGCTTTGAAATACCCAAAAGACTCGCAATCTGAGAAGGAGAAAAAGAAAGTCTTGTCAGCAAGCAAATTCTAAACTCATCATCTAAGATTCCGTCAAACAAAGATATTCTTTGCCAAAACGCAGGCAGATTTGCTTCAACCAAATTCTGCAAATCTTTCCATTCACTAGCAGATGGTTGCGTACCTACATTAGCATCTCCTTGGAATGTCAAAACCACCTTGGATTCCATAAACAATTTTTCTTTTTTCCATTTGTCTTCATTCCCATTCGTTTCATAGATACTCAACATTCCATTTTGATTTTCCAGCTTTTGTCGTAGAAGCTTTATTTCCTTTTGAATGGAGCCCAATTCTCTCTTGGTAGCATCATATAGAATTTGTATCTTTAGACTTCTTGCCTTCATATTCCTTATTACAATAAGTAAGATTACAATCATCAAGAGAGACGCAAATAATGAGACCTTCCAAACATCAGCAGCCCCCACCCCCTCTAAAGCAGGTTTACATAGCTTTTATTTAAAAATAACATCATTTTCATCGAATTAATTTTATTATGTTTACAAATACAGATTACCGCTTTCCCTTCTCCCCAAACTTGCAAAATATCGGCATGATGAATATCAGCGCAGGAAGGGAGAAAAGCAGTCCTCCCGTCACTCCCGTGGCAAACGAGAACCAGAATGGCTCGTCCTTGCCATCAAGGAAAAACGGAATCAGCCCCACAATCGTAGAAGACACCGTCAAGAAAACAGGAATAATCTTATGATTGAAGGCTCTGACATAATCCCTTATCTTGCCACGGTGCGACAAGCGATGCATATTATTATATTGACTCAAAATGTAAATGCCCGAGTTCACGACTATACCAATCAGCAACACCAAGGAGGCGAAGCCTCCGCTGCCAAAAGGAATTTCCGTAAAACAGAAAGTAAGGAAGCTGCCTATCAACGCCACTGGAATAACGGAAACTATCACCAACGACTGGCGAACTGACTCAAACTGAATGGCACAAATAAAGAAAACGATCACCACTATCAAGAAAAGCAACCAATAATTTGATTTTTCATTGATAGACCTGTGGTAAGAAGCGTTCTCGCAACGATACCCCACTGGCAATGTCTTATTGAAATACTTGAGCACTCCGTCTATATACTCGGATGAGTAGGTATAAGAGCCCATCACATTGAAAGCCACATTCAGCATATACTCCTGATTTTTCTTAGGGATGACATTCTTCGCCTCACGGCGTTCCATCTTCATCGCCTCTGGCACAAACAGCTCGCTAGAGTCCACCTTCACCTGTTCGTTTTCTACATGCCACAAGTCAAAAGACGTTGGAGGCAACGGCTTGAGATATACGTCAGACTCTATGTTATTATCCTTATAATACCCTACATAGCTAGACATCAAGATGTTTTCCAGCGACCGATGCGCATCATCTACAGCCATCTGATAAAGAGCCATTTGCCCCTTTTTGTAGTCCATGAAGAATTCAGGCTCTTGATTTTCAAAGCCCGGGGTCTCAATGGTCAAGTCCTGCACACGTGGATTTTTCTTCATATAACGGCACACGTCCTCAGCCAGACGATAGAGCTGGTCGTAATTATAGCCAGAAAGCGTCAGGCGATTGCTGCGATAGAGCAAGTTCAGAGCATTGCTAAACCCTCGCTCGCTCACGCCATAAGTGCTCCAGTCAGCACCGCCAATCGTTATCACCTTGCCTATCACCTCATTTTCCAGCCGATATGGGAAAGAGGTCTTGTCAACGCCCTGCTTGAAGTGAACAACGATTTCGCCATTTCTCCTATCAATACGAGTGACGAACTCTTTGATTTCCTTATATTTCTTCAGCGTTTCCTCCACAATCATCATCTTGGGGTTAAGCTGCACGGCTGTGCCGCCCACAGGCATCTGTGCTCGAATGTGCAATACCTTTTCCGCATTCTCATCACTCCGATGGCTATCCTCATCCAAATAATCGGCAAACATCTGCACGGTGCCTCCCAACCATTCCGACAACAACGGCTTGTATGTATCCACAAACTTTTGGTTACCAAATGTCTGGTTATAAAGCACGTCATACCAAGGCAAATGTTCATCATCCGCCTGTTCCGTTCCGTCAGCTTCGCTATCCGTCCCCAAGCGATCCGGCAAGAATTGGAATGGAATGCCGAATGCCAACACCAACAAGACATAATACACCCATTTACGATGGGAGGTGAATGCGATATAACGGCAGTAGAAGCGATTGCATCTAACGACCACCCTACCCAACCTGAGATGTTGCCTTTGGCTGCTATATTGCCAACGGTCAATGATGGCTGGCACAAAAAACAACGCCACGACCAAAGACACCACCAGATTGATGATGACTATCCAAGCGAAATCATACAAGTCTTGCTGCAATTCCTTTGGAAGGAAAAAAATGACCACCATAGACCCTATCGTAGTGAGCATAGCCGCCAACAGAGACAAGAAAGCCTTTCGGTTGTGATAATATCCATAATGATCGACCATCACAATCGTAGAATCTATGATAAGACCTAAAGAAACTGTGATTCCCGCCAAAGAATAAATATGTAATTGGATATCGAACAACCAAAAGACTATAATAGCTATCAACAGATTGGCTGCCAAAGTGGAAGCAATGACAACCAAATACTTCCAGTCGCGATTGGTAAGCCAAACAAACACCAGCAGGATGGCAAGCGACATCAATGTTCTTCTCAGCAACTTCGACATCTCCTCACGCTGTTGCTTGGCACTATCATACGACAACTGGAAATACACCTTCTGATGAATGCCAGCCTTCAATTGTTCCATCTTCTCCTGAACGACATCCGACATTCTCACGGTCTTACCATCCGAAGGAATATAAACATTGATATATACCGTGTTCAATCCATTCACCCGATAATAGCTGTCGGGGTCCTGATTCTTCACTTGCACGGCAGCCAAATCGTTGAGATAAACCACCTTTCCATCTATATTTTTCAAAGGCATCTCCCCCAAAGGTTTTCCAAACAACTCGGTGGTGAGATGCAAGGCTATCTTCTCTCGGTTTCCCTGAGCCGTCGTGTTCATCACCGTACCGATGATTTCATCCTGCCCCATATAGTTGCGTATGCCATCCGCAATGTCATTCGACGTGATGCCGTAGGCAGAAAGTGCCATAGGGTCATAACTGATTTCCACGTATGTATCTGTCGTGCCTGTCACTTCCACCTTGTTAACGCCATCCACAGCTTCCAATTGCCTGACCACATTCTCCTTCACAAAATTCTTAATCAACTCAGGCTGTATGTCGGCATTCACCAGATAAGTCAGCAATAGCTTCTGGGCATTGTGCGAAGCCATGCCACTGACCACCTCGCCTCCCATCAGCGTAGGATAAGAAACACCCTTCGGCAATCGTTCGTGCGACTGTCGAAGCAAGGAAGAAATTTCGAACCTGACGGAGGACACATCCACATTCTCCTTCAGATTGACCACGATTTCACTTTTGCCAAAATAAGACTTGGAAGAAACACTCTCCACCCCTTTCAGCGCAGACACCATTCCCTCTATCGGCGAGGTGAGGTTCTGCTCCACCACCTTTGCCGACACATGAGGCCACTCGTACTTGATGGTCATGCGCTTGCCCTGTCGTGGTGTCGGCTCAGTCCCCACGTCGATGAGGGGAGCCAACGCCACGCCAATAATCATCAAGATGACGAAAGTCAATATCACACTAAAAGAGGATAGTTTCATCGTATATCAATTTTTCGTTTTGTCTGTTTTCTTTCTATATATTGAGTAATAGAGGATTGGCACAAAGAAGATGCTCACCAAAGTGCCTATCACCATGCCTATGAGGATGGCTAGCGACAACGGGAATTGCATGTCGGCACCTATGGAGCCTCTCGACATAAATGGCAACAAAGAGAAAATGGTGGTCAGCGAAGTCATGATGATAGGCATCAGACGCTCATGCCCCGCCCGCTCTATCGCCTCCATCAGCGGCATTCCTTCACGTCGATGATGGTTGATGGTGTCGATTTTCAAGATAGAGTCGTTGATAACGATACCCGCCATCACGATGACACCCGTCATCGACATAATATCGATAGACATACCGAGCAACCACAATATCAGCAACACGCAGAACACATCCAGCACGATTTCCGACAAGATGATGGCTGGCTGTATCATACTCTCAAACTGTGCCGCCAGAATGAAATACAAGAGCAGCAAGGCAACGACCAAAATCCAGACCAAGCCCATGATCATCTGCCGACTGGAGAAATAGTCGCCACTGGCAACAATTCTCACATCATCATGCTGGACCTCGTATTGCGACACGAAATTCAAAATCCGTCTCACCTCCTTACCAGAGGCTTGTATGTCAATAGGTTGGTACTCGCCCCCCTCCGAGCCATACAGATGTTTGTAGTCATACACCATACGCTCCTTCAGCAACAGGCTCAAAGGTATGCTCACCCCATCCCTGGTATCTATGGAAGATGCCAATATCGACTCCCGGTCCGCCTTCGACGAACCTATCACCACCGGTACGCTTCCCGCACCTTGGTTGATACGCAAAGCCTCGTTGGTTCCCGATATTTGGCGCAACCTATCACACAGTTGGGTATATGAGATGCCATAAATGGTCATCTGCTCCACATCAGCCACCAACTGCAAATTCTCCTCCGTCACAACAGGTGGAATCATCACTTCAGGGAAATGCTGGCGCAAACTGTCGGTGAAAGCCATAGCCTGCGACACCGTAGGGCGATGCCCCCCAGCGTCTTGCAACTTCAATCGCAACTCAGGTTCCCCAGAAGAGAATATCATATCGAACAGGTTGCCCGAAGGAGAGAACGAGACAGACGCATCGGGATAAGCCTCAGCCACATACGACTGCAATCGCTTCTTGGCTTGCAAGAACTCATCCACCGACTCACACTTAAAATACACCAATGCCTCGGAAGAGGTAATGTCTTGGGTATGGAACAGCAAAAAGTCTTGCGTACCCACCATCGAGGTTGTCGCTTCCACCCCTTTCTTGCAATGCTCCAGCACTTGGCTGATTCTCCTATCGTTCTCTTGCACCGAGATGCCCGCATTCCAATCCACATACATGATGGCATCCGTATAGCTCACCTCCGGCATTTGTCTTTTCTCGGAGATTAAAAACATCACCACGAGTCCCGGGGCAGAGAGCAAGAACAAGAAGAGACAGAGGCGCAAATGAGCAAACATCCAGCTCTGCGTCTTCTCATACCAGCGTAAAATCGCCCGATTTGTTTTCGTCACGTTTTTCTCGTCATCTGCCACCAAAGCCTCGCCCTTCTCAAGCTTGCGCTTGTGCACCTTTTGATATAGCACCTTGAAATATACAGGCAGCACGATCATACTTACAGCCAACGACGCAAAAAGGGCTATGGCAATGCCCATGCTCTGGTCGTAGAACAAAGCACCCGTCATTCCACCGATAAAAATCAACGGCACGAAAACACTGCAAGTGGTCAATACAGAACTCAACATCGGCGTAAACACCTCTGCGGTTCCCTGGCATATCGCCTCAGCCAAGGTATTGCCACCATGCAATTTCTGCAAGATGTTGTCTATCACAATGATGGAGTTATCCACAATCATACCCACACCCAGAATCAATCCCGACAAAGATATGATGTTGAGGGAGATGCCCAACAACTTGAATGCCAACAGCGTAATGAGCAAAGACAATGGGATGGACAATGCCACCAACATAGCCAAGCGCCACTTACGCATAAAGAACAACAAGACCAACAAGGTAAAAAAGGCTGCCGCCAAAAGGTTCCACTCCAAATTGTTGATAGAATAAGACAACAATTCCGTTTGGTCTCTAGTTATGTCAAATTCCAAATCAGGATAAGTTTTCTCCAGGTCGGCAATCACATTGTCCACCTCGCTCTTCAGCTCATCCATCTGTGCATCATTCTGCTTGATGATGCACAAGGTAACGCAATTTTTCCCATTATGCCTGACGATGTTTCTGCGTATGGCAGGATGCTCCTCTATCTTACACAAGTCCTTGAGCTGGAGCATCCGCCCCTCATGGTTGATATAAACATTGCGTACATCATCCACCGTCAAAATCTGACTGTCGAAATGCACATTATACTGGTAAATGCCATCAGCCACCGTAAGGGCAGACAATCGGATGTCATTCTCAGCCAAGGCTCGCTGCAACTCCTCCACCGTGATGCCCAAAGCCGCCAGTTTGTCCGCATCAGGCACACACTGAATCTCGGAGGTAGTCAGTCCGCTCATATCCACCATGGCTGTGGACGGCAACTGCTCCAGGCGACGGCACACCACATTTCGGGCAAAGTCGCTCAGTTGGGCAAACTTTGCCGAAGCATCCTGCCCCGATGGTTCACCACGGAAATAGACGTTGAGGAAAAAGGCAGGAATATCCGAAGCACTCGCCTTGATGACCTTGGGACGAACCACATCTTTCGGCATATTTCCCATCGCCATGTCAATTTTCTCATTCACCTCGATGAAAAGCATGTCGATGTTGGCACCAGGCTCAAACTTCAACAAGATATTTCCCACATCCATTCGAGAGTCTGAGCTGATGCTCTTCACGCCCGACACTTGCGCAAGCTGCCCCCTAAGGGGAGCTATCACACGTTTTTCCATCTCTTGCGCAGAGCAACCTGGCATACTCTCCTGCACGGTAATCTGCGGAATGTCTATGTCGGGCATCAGCGATACGGGAATGTTCTTGATGCCGACGATGCCAATCACCACCAGGGCAATCAGTATCATCGTTACCGCCACCGGACGGTGAATCAAATACTTAATCATAGGCGTTGACAGTTTTTATCTCTTCTTGATTTTCACCTTCGTTCCATCAGCCAGATTCAGGTTGCCGGAAGTGATGACCACATCTCCCGCATGCAACTCCGTCTCCTTGCGTTCGCAGCCCTTGATGGCGTATGAGCCAATGTTGCTATAAGCGATATCCACGTATGTCCACACAGCCTCGCCATCCTTGTAGAGAAAGACCACATGATAGCCATCACGTTCCACCACAGCATCCTTAGGCACCACAAACGATTGAGCCACATCATTCTCTATGATAACTTTCACATTCATGCCATCGAGCATTTTTCCCGAAGGATTAGGAATGCGAGCCGTTATCTTGATGAGTCCCTTCTCGCTCACGGTTGGGTTGATATTTGTTACCGTACCCGCATACTGAGCCTTCTCGTCAACAAAAGGACTCACTATCACCTTCTGCCCCTTGTGGATATTCTTGATTTCAGCCTCCAACACACTAAACTCCACATCGAGTTGCGTATCGTTGATGACTGTGCAGAGCTTATCCAAACGTTGGTTGCGCTTATTTTCCAAATCGGCGATTCTTCCGGCAAAAGGAGCCACAAGCGCACATTTGTCTATACTGTTGCGAGCCGACTGCAACTGGTATTGGGCCAGATAATACCCCGATGCCACCTTGGCACGGTGCATCACATCGGCAGGCACGTTGGCAGAAATGCCATCATATCCCAATCCGATGAGCCTGTCGGCCAAATCTACCTTTGCCTTTTCCAGTTGCTTGGTAGCCTTCTCCACTTCCAGAGCGGCGTCGCCACCATCGGTTTTGGCTATCAATTGTCCCTTAGCCACCCTGCAGCCATTATGCACATACACCCCCTTCACGATGCCTCCATCGGTAAAGGCAAGCTCGCATTTCTCGATAGCCCTCAGCTTGCCATTGCATATCAACTGGCGATGAAACGTCTGCCGATGTAATTTTATCGTATCCACATAAACATCAGTAGGAATACTTTCAGCGTTTACCATTTTTTCTTCCTCCGCATTCGTCTTCTGTCGGCAAGAGGAGTTCAATGCCGACACCACGATAAGCGCAGCCCATATCACATTTTTTATTTTCATCTTCATTATTTTCCGTTTGTTTGAACCAATTTATCAAAATCAACCGTTAAGTCTTGATGCTTATCCCAGTCGTACAGGGTGTATTTACGCAATGTATAATAATAAGACCAATACGTCTGAAGTTGGCTAATATATTGCGACTTGGCGGTCTCTAGTTCTTGGATGGCAGTATTGAGTTCCGTAACGGATATATTACCCGTCTCGAATCTCTTTTTGGTAATCTCATATCTCTCGTTGGATATTTCCTGCGCACGCATCGAAGTGCGGCATTGCTCGGATTGGAAACTGAATTGCAAGATGTCTCGCTTTATCTTTTGCACATAATCTTGGTCAGCCTGTTCCTTCTTGGTCTTGGCAAGTTCCAGGTTAGACTTCGCCACCATCACCTTTCCCTTTTGCACGCCCCAGTCGAAGATAGGCAAGGTAACGGTCAAGCCGATGATTTCATTGTCTTGCAGATGACTGTAAGCCGCGGCGAAACCATCCGCCGTGCGATTGAAGCCCACCTCGGCATTCAGCCTCATCTGGATGCCCTTGACAGATTTTGCCTGCGCCAGGTTTTGCTGCGCCGTCAACACGGAGATTTCCTAGGTTAAAGAATGCGAAGAATTATCCCACGCCTTTCGCAACACCTCGTCTGCATTCAGCACCATATCGGCAACATTGGCAGGAGGAATGAGTTTCGCATCCTCGTAATCCGTCACACGAAGATAGGAAAAGAGGTCGAACAAGCTATCGTCCATTTTTATCTTTGAGTTGTTCACCTCCACCTTCGTGTTCAGCTTCGACAATTCCAGTTGCAGCAGGTCGCTCTTGGTAATGGTGCCTAAGTTAAGACGCTTCTCCGAAATCTTATACAGGGCCTCCAAATCAGAATATTTGCTCACATTTTGACTATAGTTTGACTGGGACGATATGGCTTGGAAATAGAGCGTCGCCACCTGTATGGCAATGTCCTCCATTTTTTCCAAATACACCTTCTTGGCTTTCTCAAACTCCTTGGGTTCCGTTTTCTTGCGCCATTTCAATTCGTTGTACGACCTCAGCGGCTGTGAATAAGACAGGCGCAAAGGCAAGGTATTGTACGTGGTCATCTTATAGTCGAACTGGTCGAGTCGATACAAATAAGACTTCAACGACAAGGTACCCCCCAAGGAAGCTATTTGCTGCTCCACCGACAAGGTCAGCGAATTGGTGAGGGAATTATTATCCACATAGTTGATTCTACCATCCTCGGAGTTTCTTGCCTCCACCCTGGAGTGGTCGAAGTTCATGAGACCTCCCGTCAGACTCACCGAAGGCAGCAGTTCTGCCCGAAACGACTTGTAAGCCCAATAGCTAGACAAAAAGCTGAAGCGAGCCAACTGAGCATCATAGGAATTCTGTTGAGCGATAAGGATAGCATCGTTCAAGGAAATTACTTTTTGTGCTCTTGCCGTCAAGCCAACACATAGTAACAACAGCAATATGATTTTTTTTCTCATTGTCGTCATTGTTTAGTTTTACGATTATAGATTTGATTACAAAAGTACTATTTTATATTGACACTCACAAACTTTTCAGACTTTTTTTTGCATTTTTTTTCATGTCACTCACAGCTTGCGATGACACCTTTGCCTGAAAGTCCAATATTTTCTTAGCAATCACCCTCGCATCCGCTTGCCGATTCAGCTGCTGATACAAGCACATCTTTTGGTAGAGCGGATAAATACGATTCGGCATTTGAACGAATGCTTTATTATAACAAATCTCAGCTTCCCGATATTGTCCTAAATCCCGATGATTGTTGCCCATCAACACCCAAAACATAGGGTCATTGCTCACCAAGAGACCTCTGCGAAGCATCGCATTGCTATCCATCCAATGTTTGTTGGCCCGCAACAAATGCGCATAATCAAACAAGAAGTACTTGTCGTCTTCACATAATGGGAGCAAGCGATTATAATCCTGCAAAAAAGTTTCATGAGTCATCCTTGCCATTGCCTGATAAGACCTATGGGCCTGCAAATGTCGGTTCGCTAAGTGGTAGCACAATCCCATCACGCCACACAACGGCAAGCAGAGCAAAGCTATCTTCCTCCCCGAAAAAGCAACACCCAAGCTAGACCTCTCGGCAGCCTTCGCCATCAATACGACCATAACCATCTGGTAAGGGAACAATTGAAAAGAATAAGAGAACAAGGAGAAGACCACCAATGCGACAGCCCCTCCCAACAACACAACTGAGATCTTTCGCAAACGCCACATCGACACTCCCACAGTCATTAGGCAGAATATCACACCTATCCACCCTTGCTCCACACCGACTTGCAATATGTCACAGAATGCATAGTCGATAACATCGGCATTCATAGCATACGAGACAATATGGTCTTTTGAGGAAAAGAAAGTTTGCAACACCTTGCCATATTCGCCGGCAAAGCTCCCCAGTCCTGTCCCTAGCCATCCATTATCCGTCAACATGCCCAAAGAAAGCCTCCAGATGAACGTTCTGCCAAGAGCCGAACCTTGTTTCAAGAAAAACAAGTATGCCCCTATTCCGATTGCCATAAACGTCAAATATACACAGTACTTTCTTATCAAGCCTCTATATTGCCAGCACAACACTACCGCTACAGCCACGATGGCGCTCCTGCTCCGAATCAACGCCAGCATGACCATCCCCACAAAAAGAATTAAGAGATTTCCCTTTATCATGATGGATTTTTTCCATCCACCGAACTGTTGCTCTTTCCTCAGCCAAACGATAGCCATCGCCACTCCCATGGCGATAAAAGCTGTATAAGGTCCTGAATTGAAAAAAAATCCTTTTATTGCAACGGAAGCACTATTATAGCCACCTCCACAAAATTGCCACACCCCCAATAAAAGCTCATATCCACACACCAAAAACAGCGCACTTTCTATAGCTACTGTTCTAACCGCAAAGCCAACGAATAAAAGCCTCAGCATCAGATACAATACGAACAAAGATGTATAGGTAACAACCTGCCGAGCGCAAGGAACCTCCGATGGCATATAGCCTCGCACTAGCACATACAGCCACCAACAAAACACCAGCAAATCCACCAAATCCAATCGCCAAAGCAAATGTTTACCTCTGCACAAGCCATAAATACAAAAGAATGCGCATAACACACCCCCTATGGCACTACCATACAGCAAGGGTTCAGACCATAACGGAGTCACTGTCTGAACCGTAGGGAGCAGACATAGCAGCAATGGCAAAAATCCTATTCCCTTTCTGATATCGTTATCGGAGCTAAAAAGTTTCACTTATCTGTTTTATTGATACTTATCTGTTTATTTTATATCGTAACTAAACACCTGCTTCCCATTTTCATAGAAAAACACCTGTTCTTCCTTGCCTTGTGTCAAGTCTCGAAACCAAAACAAGGCATTCTTGGGACCACGGAAAGCCACTGTCTTGCCTGTAGCTATAGTCTTACCCAATGATACCCATCCTTTGTCACCAGCATAATATAAGAGTTCGTATGTATCGCCAGCCCACACGAAATTTCCATCTGTTCGAGGATAGAAATCTACACACCGAATGGAAGACGGAGTATCCAGCTCATAGATTAAACTTTTATGCTGCTCACTATAAAAGGCTGTCAACATATCATGGTCTGTTACATTCTCTGGTTTATAAGAAGAATCCACTGGTGTAAGCAATTTCAAGACTATAGGCTTCCTACATAAGGAATCCTCATAAATATCCAAATCAGCCAATTCCATTGGCGCTTTTTCAGGAGCATTATAACGCAGATAGCGAAAACAACGCCTATCAGAAACTCGTATCTTCAGATTGCTATAATCCAAAGTATCTCGAAATTCATACAACTTTTTTGCCTGTACAAAATTTCCATCCACGCTTGCCTCTATGCTCGATCCTATGATAGGACGCCAAAGCCTCTCAGCAAACAATTTGCCTAAGGGCATCTTCCTAGACAATACCATATCGACATAACTTCCAGAAATCGGTTTTAAAACTCTGCACTTTCTATTTCCTGAATAAAAAACAAATGGATACCCCACAGGAATACATTTGCCATTAGCAGCATCATAACATATAGGCTGATAAATAAAATTTGGTTCGATATTATCAAACCGCACCTTCTTACCTTCACATACTCCTACATCAATTGGAGTCCAGCCTTGAGGTGAGAATATTCCGAGATAGACTCGCTCCTCTTGCATGTTCAAAGGAATCTCCACATGGTTTTTTCCGAAATAATTATCTGTGACATCATGTCGGAAGAAATTTCTCATTTCTAAAGGTATTTCAGAGACATCCCCAAACTTCCTTACTTGATCTTCTTGCAATCCAAAACAGCTTCTATACACTTTACCTTTCTTACGCCCATCAGAATGAGGAAGCTTGCGTGTAGGCACAAGGTCATCAAATCCGAATTGTATATAACGACCAGTAGTATCTCTTAACGCAAGCCATTGGTGTGAAGTATGATTTGCGTACATAAATGCATCAATAGCCACAGGAATGCCACAAGAGCGCATAGCATACAGCCCGATGTCACAACTCTCACGGCAAGTACCAAACTTGGTTGAGAACAAGAAAGTCGCCTCAAAATGTGGAGCTGAGAAATGTGAGTAATATTCAATTCTTTGTTGGGAAATATGCTCATTGATTATGCGGCAAGCCTCTACAACATCACTACCACGGTAAAGAGAATCGAGCAAAGAGCCATAATATGCCTTATATAATGACCTCCAGTTTGTTAATGGTTCGTTAGCGATACGATAAGGCAACAACAATTCACAGAAATCCTCAAAACTTAAATGTTTATTCCAAGGATACCTTTTCCAATCATCAAAAGCCTTATCTATGTTGTCTATTAAATAGTCTGCCTTGATAACCTGAGCATCATATACCTTAGGCAATGACTCAAATGGGTAATAACGCCATTGACTTCCTCCAATCTCGCTCATATCACCCACTTTCGGATTCTTGTAGGCTGTTGCTAGTATATTCTTCAAAGAGTCTAACGGAGCGCCCTCGTAACTATACCAATGAGGCATATTACGAATCAAGAACTTAGCCGCCTCAAGCTTCAGAGAATCATAGTTATAATGTTCCAATACTTTCTCCAATTCCCCACGGTTTTTGCCAGCAAATTCCAAGGCAGACTCTAGGCGTTGTTCGCCAGAGTCCACCACAGAACATGCTGCCAAGAGCAACAGGAAGAGAGCTAATAGGGTTTGTTTCATTTCAAATTATAAATATCGGCTATCAACCAGCCATATCGAATTTTCTTTTTTTTTGTAATATTACTTATATAAATATTTTAAAATATAATAGTCACTATTGTCTGTTTCTTTATAAGAAATGTTCACATTGTTATTTTTCAAATGGGAGATGATTCTCTGCAATCTGTTTTTCTCTACAACTGCATATAAACTTGTTTTATCTGCATTTTTTGCAATAGGAAAAACAATCTCTTTGTTAGAATAACAATTAATTCGTCCAATTTTTCCAGAAGACTTATCGTAAAACAGCATAAACCACTTTTTCATATTACTCCCCTTCTTCATCAAAAAGGAAATATATTTCTCTGTTTCTAATGTCGTGATTGGAAATTCCTTTTCCGTGCTCATTAACAAATTATGTAACCTTTCCTCGTTTTTACCTAAATTATCTACATCAGAAGCCTGTAATCCATTTTTTCCAAATTTTATTTTGTAAGCTTTAGAAAAAACATTTTTTGCTTTATCAAAAGTGTACAAATATTCAGAAACAAATGGCGGAACTATTCCGAGAAGATGGTCTGAAAAATCGAAAAAGCACTGTTCTTGCATATTAATGCCAGCAACGAACCCTTCGCTACAATCAAGTTCCTCCTTGATTTTCGCTTTTGAAGAATCAAAAATGAACATTTTGTTACTGTCTTTGCTGATACTTGTTGGAACTAATATATGCTGCTCAGAAGACAAATTGTAAATTTGTCCAAAGAAAAGCATTCCTTTACCTGATTTAGACCATTCTGTAGGAAGCGGTATTTTTTTCACAAAATTGAAATGCGTATCATAGCATAGCAAATTTTGAGGGGTTAAAATCTCAACATGATTAGTATTACTATTAAATCCAAAAGCTGTTACTATAGAATACTCCCCCAAACCATTACCAATTTTTCTAGAAGAACTAGAAACTAAATTTCCTTTATCAGTATATACAT
>SKEL01002264.1_pt1 | contig 14963 bp, 15 predicted proteins | sample 4826741 | NCBI WGS metagenome assembly SKEL01 (sample SAMN11008810, study PRJNA524170) | human gut metagenome | biome: Human fecal sample; material: Feces; isolation source: fecal sample from pouch patient p33 | host: Homo sapiens | place: Israel: Tel-Aviv | collected 2016-03-22
CTGTTATCGTAACCGGTACCATTGTTGAGTCACCTGCTGAAGGTCAAGCTGTTGAACTTCAAGCTGAAAAAGTAGAAGTGACAGGGTTTGTAGAAGATCCTGATACTTATCCAATGGCAGCAAAACGTCACTCAATTGAATACTTACGTGAAGTAGCTCACTTACGTCCTCGTACCAATATTATCGGTGCCGTGGCGCGTGTTCGTCACTGCTTAGCACAAGCTATTCATCGTTTCTTCCATGAACAAGGCTTCTACTGGGTCGCTACCCCATTAATTACCGCTTCAGATACTGAAGGTGCGGGTGAAATGTTCCGTGTTTCAACACTTGATTTAGAAAATCTTCCTCGTGGTGAAGATGGCAAAGTTGATTTCAGCCAAGATTTCTTCGGAAAAGAGTCATTTTTAACGGTTTCAGGACAATTAAACGGTGAAACTTATGCCTGTGCATTAAGCAAAATCTATACTTTTGGTCCTACATTCCGTGCTGAAAATTCAAATACAACTCGTCACCTTGCTGAATTCTGGATGGTTGAGCCTGAAGTTGCGTTTGCAACGCTTGCTGACAATGCTAAATTAGCAGAAGACATGTTGAAATACGTATTCCGTGCTGTACTTGCTGAGCGCAAAGATGACTTAAAATTCTTTGAAAAACATGTAGATAAAGACGTTATTACTCGTTTAGAAAACTTTGTAAACTCTGATTTTGCTCAAATCGACTATACCGATGCGATCGATGTATTATTAAAATCAGGTAAGAAATTCGAGTTCCCTGTTTCTTGGGGTATCGATTTATCTTCTGAACATGAACGTTTCTTAGCAGAAGAATATTTCAAATCACCTGTTGTCGTGAAAAACTATCCGAAAGATATCAAAGCCTTCTATATGCGTTTAAATGACGATGGTAAAACTGTGGCCGCAATGGATGTTCTTGCACCTGGAATTGGTGAAATCATCGGAGGTTCTCAACGTGAAGAACGTTTAGACGTATTAGATAAACGTATGGAAGAAATGGGCTTAAATCCTGAAGATTACTGGTGGTATCGCGATCTTCGTAAATATGGTACCGTACCACATTCAGGTTTCGGTCTTGGTTTTGAACGTTTAATCGTTTATGTAACCGGCGTACAAAATATTCGCGATGTAATTCCATTCCCTCGCGCACCAAGAAATGCAAATTTCTAAAAATATTGTTTAAATTGACCGCACTTTCTTTAAAGTGCGGTCATCATTTTAGGCGATAAATTTTATCCCCTATTTCATTTATTGTGCTTAAAACAATCTTTCAGCGCATCATATTAAGGAAAGTAAAAATGGACAAAATTAAACAACTCTTTGCTAACAACTACAGTTGGGCGCAAAGAATGAAAGAAGAAAATTCCACTTATTTTAAAGAACTTGCCGATCACCAAACACCTCATTATCTTTGGATTGGCTGCTCTGATAGCCGTGTTCCTGCTGAAAAACTCACAAATCTTGAACCGGGCGAATTATTTGTTCATCGTAATGTTGCTAACCAAGTTATTCATACGGATTTTAACTGCCTTTCAGTTGTACAATATGCCGTTGATGTACTCAAAATTGAACATATCATTATCTGTGGCCACACAAATTGCGGTGGTATTAAAGCTGCTATGCAAGATCACGATCTAGGGTTAATCAATAACTGGTTGCTCCATATTCGTGATATTTGGTTTAAACACGGCCATCTATTAGGCAATCTTTCAGCAGAAAAACGTTCAGATATGCTCACTAAATTAAATGTTGCAGAGCAAGTTTATAACCTAGGACGCACATCTATCGTAAAAAGCGCTTGGGAACGTGGACAAAAACTCTCCCTACATGGCTGGGTATATGATGTAAATGATGGATTCTTAGTAGATCAAGGTGTTATTGCAACCAGTCGGGAAACTCTTGAAATCTCTTACCGTAATGCGATTGCTCGCCTATCTAGCCTCGCAGAAGAAGATATCCTAAAAAAAGAACTTCCAGAAAACGAAGAATAAAAAAAGTGCGGTTAAATCTAATGAAATTTAACCGCACTTTTTATTTCAAACTTACTATTTAACTAACTCTGTTTGCATATACATCAAACGATCAATATTCGTTAAATAATGTCCTAACTCTTGGGATTCTGGTTTATGGATGTAAGGGATTTTTCCTAACAATGGCGCATCAATCTGAGATTCTAAAATCTCTATAACTTCTTTATACTGGCCCAAGCAAGGATTAATTCGATTCGCAACCCACCCCAGTAAAGGCACACCAAGTTGTTTAATACTTGAGCGGTAAGTAGTGCATGGTTGATACAGCCTTCCTTAATGCCAACAACCAATACAATAGGCATTTTATGCTCAACAACCCAATCAGCAAAGCTTTTACCTTCTGCCATGGGGGTGAGTAAGCCAAATGAGCCTTCCACGACAACAGATTGATATTTTTTCACTAATGTCGTTAAAGTCTGATCAATCTTGCTTAATTTAATGCGTGATTTATCGCGAGTCAGCATCGGCAAGGAATGAGCAAAAGTATAGCTATTTACTTCTTGATAAGATACGGACTCATTCGTTGCATCCATTAAAGCTAACACGTCTGAATTATTTTCAGCATCATAATCTGTTTGGGATTCATTAGACTGATTTTCGACAGGATAAATCCCCTCTTCACAGCTACAAGCAATCGGCTTATAACCCACAATTCGCACGCCCTTTGCTTGTAATGCCTGAATAATGGCACGGCAGGCGGTGGTCTTACCCACGTCAGTATCTGTACCTGCCACAAAGAAACTACTCATTTTTATTCTCCTTTTAAAAGTGCGGTCAATTCTAAAGGAGTTTTTTGAAGAAAATATTGAGATAAAGCAAGATTTGGAGATTTTTAGGAAAAAATAAAAGGCTTATTTGATCTCACTCAAACTATTAAACAAGCCATCATCTTGTTTTGGCATTTGGAGATAAAATCCTTGCTGAGTAATTTTTTCCATTATCTCATTTTTATCTGCATGAACAAGCGACTTACTCCCCATCAAATTGAAAGGCATAAGAAACTGAGGCTTACCAAAACTCTGCATTAATATATCCGGTATAGCTGAAAAATCATCTCGTTTGGAAATATAAAGATAGCAGCCTGGTTTACGTAAACTTTTATAAATTGCACATAACATTTTATTACTCCAAAAGAAAAAACCTACCAGATCATCTCTGATAGGTTTTCATTTTACAAAAATTTAATTATTTAGCTGCCGCTTCTTTTAATTCAGCTGCCATCTTTTCAACTGCATCTTCTGCTTCAGACAATGCACGTTTCGCTTCAGAAACCGCACGTTTTGCTTCTGATACTTTATCTTCAACTGCATCTTTTAATTCAGCCATTTTATCGGCTGCTGCATCTTTCATTTCAGCTGCTTTATCTACTACAGCATCTTTTGTTTCTGAAGCTGAGTTTTTTGCTGCTTCCATTTTAGAAGACATTGCATCTTTTGCTTCAGCCATTTTATCTGCTGCCGCATCTTTCATTTCAGAAGCTGAACCTTTTGCTGCTTCCATTTTAGAAGACATCGCATCTTTTACTTCAGCTGCTTTATCAGCTACTGCGTCTTTCACTTTAACAGCTTTATCAGCGACCGCATCTTTTACTTCAACAGCTTTATCAGTGACCGCATCTTTTACTTCAACAGCTTTATTAGCGACCGCATCTTTTACTTCAACAGCTTTATCTACTACTGCATCTTTAGCTTCGGCCATTTTATTTGATGTAGTATCTTTTGCGTCAGTTGTAGCATTTTTAACATCAGCTGAAGCATCTTTTGCTGCATCTTTAACTTGTGTTGCCACACCTGATATTGCATCTTTTGTCGCTTCAACTTTTTGCTGTGCTTCCTCTTTATCGAAACAACATGTTACGACTAAACCTACACCTAATACTAATGCTACTGCTAATACTGATTTTTTCATTATTATTCTCCAATTTATGGTTACTTTTTTACGGCTGCAGATTGATCTTTTGTTTTAGAATCTACATTTTTTACTTCCTCTGTTTTAGAGCACACAGCATCTTTTGCTTCGGTTATTTTATCTTCCGCAACATGTTTAACATAATTAGCAGCTGCAACCACTGCATCTTTAACTTGTACAGCCGCGCTTACTGTTGCATCTTTTGCTGCTTCAACTTTAGAAGACATTACATCTTTTGCTTCAGATACTGCATCTTTTAATTCAGATACTTTGTCTTTAACTGCATCTTTTGCTTCAGATGACTTGTCTGCGACTTCATCTTTTGCTTCAGATACTGCGCGTTTTGCTTCTGATGCCTTTTCTTCAGCCTCAGCCTTCACTTCAGACGCTTTGTCTTCAACAACTTCTTTTGCTTCCGACGCTTTGTCTTCAGCTTCATCTTTGGCTTCAAAAACCGCATTTTTTACTTCAGCTGCTTTGTTTACAACAGCATCTTTTAATTCAGCGACCTTATCTACAACGGCATCTTTTGCTTTAGAAACTACATTTTTTGTTTCTTCTACTTTATCTTCAGCTTCAGCTTTTACTTCAGATGCTTTATCTTTAACTGCATCTTTTGCTTCAGATGCTTTATGTTCTACCGCTTCTTTTAGTTCAGCAGCCATCTTTTCAACTGCATCATTTGCTTCAGACAATGCACGTTTTGCTTCAGAAACCGCACGTTTTGCTTCTGATACTTTATCTTCAGCTGCATCTTTTAATTCAGCAGCTTTATGCTCTACCGCTGCTTTTACTTCAGCTGCTTTCTCTTCAACAGCGTCTTTTGCTTCTGATACTGCATGTTTTGCTTCTGATACTTTATCGTCGGTTGCATCTTTTATTTCAGCCGCTTTCTCCTCAACTGCATCTTTTGCCTCAGACGCTTTATGTGTCACTGAATCTTTAATGTAGTTAGCCGCTGCAAATAATGCATCTTTAACTTGTGTTGCTGCATTCACTGTCGTATCTTTTACTTCAGTTGCTTTATCTTCGATGTTATTTTTCATAACTACTCTCCTTGTATCATTATAATGGCTAATTTAAGCTATTCAGTTATAGCTCACTTTTAGTCTATCAAAAAAATTTTTAAAAAACACCCAGAAACACACATTTCTAGGTATTTGTTATTTAGCGACTTTTGGAGTCAACTATAGTTATAGTTCAAAAAAGTAAATCACATCAAACTTTATTTTCATATTATCTTCAATCAACTTTAACCATTTTCTTTGGGATAATGGAAAGCTTCAATGGTGCCTTTTTCACCATTCCACTCAATTTGAACAATCGTTGAAGGGTAAAAACTGATTGGATTTCGCTTGCCATAAAGCTCTGAAACAATACTTCCGACTAAAGGTAAATGAGAAACAAGCAAAACACTTTCAACACCTTGTTCCTGCAAAACAGATAAATAATCTGCTACCAGCGTCGCATTACCATAAGGTGTAATCCCACTCCAAATTTCAATATCATTAAGCGTGTTACCTAAAGCTGAATTTACAAGCTCAAACGTTTCTTGCGCTCGTACATAAGGGCTGACAATCACTTTTTGAACTGAAAGTGCGGTTGAATTTAGATGGGTTTTAAGCCATTGACCTTGTGATATTGATTGTTTGCGTCCGTAGTCGTTTAAATGTCTCGACTCATCTGATGAAGCAATAACTTCTGCTTCTCCATGACGCATAATAAAAATTTTCATGTATTGGCTTTCCTAAAAATAATAAAAAATAAATTTTATGGATCAAAAATGGGGGCAAGCCCCCACTCAATTAATTTGCTTTCACTGCTTCTGCAATTTCTTCTGCACATTGTTTTGCAAGTACACCGTCTTCACATTCGACCATGACGCGAATAAGAGGCTCAGTACCAGACTTACGCAGTAAAATTCGACCTTTGCCTTCTAAACGTTTTTCCACATCTGCAGCTACCGCTTTTACCGTTTCACTTTCTAATGGATTATCACCACCAGCAAAACGAACATTAATGAGTACTTGAGGGAATAATTTCACCGCACTTGCAAGCTCGTTTAAAGATAAACGATGTTGAACCATTGCACTTAATACAGCTAGTGATGCAATAATACCATCACCTGTCGTATTTTTATCAGCAATAATGATATGGCCAGAGTTTTCTCCGCCTAGCGTCCAGTTATGTTCTACCATTTTTTCTAACACATAACGATCGCCAACGTTAGCACGCACAAAAGGTACACCTAACATTTTTAAAGCAATCTCTAAGCTCATATTACTCATTAATGTGCCCACTACGCCACCTTTTAGCTGACCTGAACGTAAAGCTTCACGAGCAATAATGAAAAGGATTTGGTCACCATCTACTTTATTACCTAAGTGATCCACCATCATAATACGGTCACCATCACCATCATAAGCAAGACCAACATCTGCTTTTGTTTCAAGCACTTTTTCCTGTAACGCTTTTACATCGGTTGCACCACACTTCTCATTAATATTGATTCCGTTAGGATCTGTACCAATTTCAATCACTTCTGCGCCTAACTCACGTAATACATTTGGCGCAATATGATAAGTCGCACCATTTGCACAATCCACCACAATTTTATAACCATCTAAACCAAGGTGGGCAGGGAAAGTACTTTTACAAAATTCAATATAACGTCCTGCAGCATCACTGATACGGCTTGCTTTACCTAAATCAGCAGACTCCACACAATCCATTGGCTGATCAAGCATGGCTTCAATCGCTTCCTCAATATCGTCTGGTAATTTTGTACCTTGTGAAGAGAAGAATTTAATCCCGTTATCATAGTAAGGGTTATGAGATGCCGAAATGACAATACCTGCTTCCAAGCGGAAAGTACGGGTTAAATACGCCACGGCTGGTGTAGGCATAGGACCAGTAAATGCAGCAGTTAAGCCCGCTGCTGCCAAACCTGCTTCAAGTGCAGATTCCAGCATATAACCTGAAATACGAGTATCTTTCCCGATTAATACCGTACGAGAACCTTGAGAAGCTAAAACCTTACCTGCTGCCCAACCTAATTTCAATGCGAAATCAGGTGTGATTGGATATGTACCCACTTTTCCACGGACACCATCAGTACCAAAATATTTACGATTTGCCATATTTATTCCTTATTAAATTTGAATAATGATGTTACAGAAATCATTTATTCCACAACATATAAAATCTGTTAGTTGCTTACGCTTCTTGTGTAGCTTGCCATACTTTTAAGGCATCAGCTGTTGCAGCCACATCATGCACACGTAAAATAGTCGCACCATTTTGTGCAGCAATTAATGCCCCGGCAACACTTCCTACAACGCGTTCAGTCACGGGCTTATCTAATACAGCACCAATCATCGATTTACGTGAAAGCCCTGCTAAAACAGGATATCCACTTTCACAAAAGTGAGCTAACTGCTGTAAAAGCTTATAATTATGCTGCACAGTCTTACCAAAACCAAAGCCCATATCCCAAATAATATTTTCTTTGGCAATTCCCGCATCTAAACAAGCTTGAGTCCGAGCTTCTAAAAACTGATAAACATCTTGGACTACATCATCGTAATGTGGATTAGTTTGCATTGTACGAGGTTGTCCTTGCATGTGCATGATACAAGTTGGTAAATTCAACTGTCCTGCTATTTCGAGTGCATCAGGTTCACGTAGAGCACGAATATCATTGATTAAATCCATGCCGACCTTAGCCGCTTCTTGCATCACAATTGCTTTAGAGGTATCCACTGAAATCCAACACTCAAAACGTTTTTGCACGGCTTCAACCAAAGGTATCACACGTTGCAATTCTTCAGCTTCAGATACTTCTTCCGCCATTGGACGAGTTGATTCACCGCCAATATCAATAATTGTTGCACCTTCTTTCAGCATTTTTTCAACTTGAAATAATGCTTTGTCTAGACTGAAAAACTGCCCGCTATCAGAAAATGAATCAGGTGTGAAATTCAAAATTCCCATAATTTGAGGGAATGATAAATCTAGACATTTGTTATTAGCATAAAGTTTCATAAAGTGCGATCAATTTTTAAATCAAATTTGAAAGGTTAGATTATAACGGAATATAGTAATGAAAAGAACGAAATAATAATAAAAAAGCCTTCCAAATTAGGAAGGCTTTATCTTTATGCTTCAGGATCTTCTGAATGATTAACCGCACTTTCAGTTTTCTCTTCCTGCGGTTTTGCTGTTGGTTTCGTGTCTTTGTTATCTTCCCAACCAGATGGTGGTGTAACAGGTTCACGATTCATCAATTGTTTGATTTGTTCTTCTTCAATGGTTTCATATTTCACTAACGCATCTTTCATGGCGTGAAGAATATCCATATTGTCGATCAAAATCTGTCTTGCTCTCGCATAGTTACGATTTACAATTGCACGAACTTCTTCATCAATTGCATGTGCTGTTTCGTCAGACATATGTTTTGCTTTCGCCATTGAGCGTCCTAAGAATACTTCGCCCTCATCTTCAGTATAAAGAATCGGACCAAGTTTATCTGAGAAGCCCCATTGGGTCACCATATTACGTGCAATATTGGTTGCCACTTTAATATCGTTGGATGCACCGGTAGAAATATTTTCTTCACCGTAAATCAAATCTTCAGCTAAGCGTCCTGCATATAGTGTGGAAAGTTTACTTTCTAATTGTTTTTGGCTGATACTAATTTGATCGCCTTCAGGTAAGAAGAAAGTTACACCTAATGCACGGCCACGAGGAATAATCGTCACTTTATGAACAGGATCATGTTCAGGTACTAAGTAACCAACAATGGCGTGACCTGCTTCATGGTACGCTGTCGATTCTTTTTGTTTATCCGTCATGATCATGGTGCGGCGTTCAGGCCCCATATTGATCTTATCTTTGGCTTTTTCAAACTCAAGCATCGATACAGTACGTTTATTGCTACGTGCAGCAAATAATGCCGCTTCATTCACTAAGTTCGCTAAATCTGCACCTGAATAACCAGGTGTACCACGAGCCAGTGTCATTGCATCTACATCATCAGCGACAGGCACTTTACGCATGTGAACTTTTAAAATTTGCTCACGACCTTTCACATCCGGTAAACCTACAACAACTTGACGGTCAAAACGACCTGGACGCGTTAATGCAGGGTCAAGTACATCTGGACGGTTAGTTGCCGCAATAACGATTACGCCTTCGTTACCACCGAAACCATCCATTTCAACTAACATTTGGTTAAGAGTTTGTTCACGCTCATCGTGTCCACCACCTAAGCCGGCACCACGTTGGCGACCTACTGCATCAATTTCATCAATAAAGATTAAGCATGGTGCATTTTTCTTCGCTTGCTCGAACATATCACGTACACGAGAAGCACCAACACCCACAAACATCTCTACAAAGTCAGAACCTGAAATGGTAAAGAAAGGCACTTTTGCTTCACCCGCAATAGCTTTCGCTAATAAGGTTTTACCTGTACCTGGAGGCCCTACCATTAAAATCCCTTTTGGAATTTTACCACCAAGGTTTTGGAATTTTTTCGGTTCACGCAAGAAATCAACTACTTCACCGACTTCTTCTTTTGCTTCATCGCAACCTGCAACATCAGCAAAAGTCACTTTGATTTGATCTTGGTTCAGCATTTTAGCGCGGCTTTTACCAAAACTCATGGCCTTGCCACCGCCACCTTGCATTTGACGCATGAAGAAAATCCATACACCTACAAGGAATAACATTGGGAACCACGAAATTAAAATTTGTGATAATAAACTGCGTTTTTCAAAAGGCGTACCTTCGATTTTAACTTTTTTATTTAGTAAGTCATCTAAGAGCTTTTTATCTTCCAATGGTGGCATGACGGTCATATATTTAGAACCATCATTTTTGGTCACAGTGATTTCATTTGCATCAAAACGCGCTTCTTTCACTTGACTGTTACTCACATCATACACAAAGGTTGTGTAATCTGTTGAGTCACTCACGCCATTGGAATTAAAACTTTGGTAAGCTGTCATCATGACGATTGCTACCACAACCCATAGAACTAGATTTTTGACCATATCGTTCAAGGTTTAACCTGCCTTTCTTAAGTTAATTAAAATTAAACGAGATACTATCTCATCCCCGACACAATGAAAAGCTATCAAAGCAATTATCTATTCGCCTTTATAACCGCTTGCTACAATATAAACTTCGCGAGAACGCCCACGAGAGGCTTCAGGCTTACGCACTTTTACTACACTAAAGAGTGAACGAATTTCGCGCAGATACTCGTCAAAACCTTCTCCTTGGAATACTTTGACCACAAAACTGCCTTTTTTCGCCAAAACTTGCTTACACATATCCAAAGCCAGTTCAACTAAATACATTGCACGAGGAATATCAACAGATGGCATGCCGCTAAAATTTGGCGCCATATCTGACATCACTACATCAACTTTTGCTTCACCAACTCGTTCTAATAATGCATTCAGCACATTTTCGTCACGAAAATCGCCTTGCAAGAAATCCACGCCGACAATTGGGTTCATATCCAAAATATCACAAGCAATCACTCGACCTTTGCCACCAATTTGGCTCACAACATACTGTGACCAACCACCTGGTGCGGCACCAAGATCCACCACTGTCATTCCCGGTTTAAACAATTTATCCGTTTGTTGAATTTCATCTAACTTAAAGTAAGCACGTGAGCGTAATTTTTGTTTATGTGCTTTCTGAACAAACGGATCTTTAAAATGTTCGTTTAGCCAACGAGAAGAACTCGCCGAACGTTTTTTCTTTCCCATAATCTCTTTCTTTTGTACTATTTTTTGTAGTAGTTTCGTCTATATTTGGGTACAATCTGCCAAATTCAAGGCTAGACTTACCAAAAAGTGCTGAAAAACCACGTTTTTTCTGACCGCTCTTTTCGGTCTTTTTTTGACTCATATTCATCTATTTAAAGGATTCCTTATGACAATTTTATCAACAAAACAAAAACAATTTTTAAAAGGACTCGCTCATCACCTTAGCCCTGTCGTTATGCTTGGCGGTAACGGCTTAACCGAAGGTGTATTAGCCGAAATCGATAATGCATTAAATCATCACGAATTAATCAAAGTAAAAATTGCTGGCGCAGATCGCGAAACCAAACAATTAATCATTGATGCGATTGTTCGTGAAACCAAATCATCTAACGTTCAAACCATCGGACATATTTTGGTGCTTTATCGACCAAGCGAGGAAGGTAAAATCCAGCTGCCTCGTAAATAATTGTTATCCCCTCAATTTGAGGGGATGTTTTTTTAGATGTAATTTACTTCAATAATCTCGAACTCAACCGTTCCACCTGGTGTGGTAATATTTACGGTATCATCCAACTCTTTCCCTACCAAGCCACGAGCAATCGGTGAATTCACAGAAATCAAACCAGATTTAATATCTGCCTCATCATCGCCCACAATTTGGTAAGTAACTTCTTCATCAGTATCGGTATTCACTAATACAACTGTCGCACCAAAAATAACTTTTCCGTTATTCGGTAATTTAGTGACATCGATAACCTGACAATTTGCAAGTTTGCTTTCAATTTCTTGAATGCGTCCTTCGCAAAAACCTTGTTGTTCACGCGCAGCGTGATATTCTGCATTTTCTTTTAAGTCACCATGCTCACGTGCTTCAGCAATCGCCTTGATAATTTCAGGGCGACGCTCATTCTTTAAGAAATCTAATTCTTGACGTAATAGCTCCGCACCGCGCACGGTCATTGGAATTTGTTTCATTCTTTTTCCTTGAAATTTGGTAAAAACAAAACCACGACAACGTCTTGCAACCTTGCCGCAGTCAATGAAAAATAAAAAATGATTTACTCTATTGAGTTCGGAGCTTATTATTATTCGTCTTGAGAAAAATAGCAACCATAACAGAACTAAAAATGACTAAAAAATCTTCTATTTCGACCGCACTTAAAGCGGCATTTATTACACTCGGCTTTTCTTTTTCCTCTATGGCTGAAGTTAATGTGGCTTCTATTACCCAATACCTACCTGAAGGTGCTTCTGCCAGTATCATTGCCAAAAACCTCAATACAGATCAAATTATTGCAGACTACAATGGTTCAACATTTATGTTACCTGCCAGTACGCAAAAAGTTTTCACATCTGTCGCGGCTAAATTAGTATTAGGTGATGCCTTCCAGTTTGAAACCTCACTTTTAAGTAATGGAAAAATTCAGAATAATGTTTTAGAAGGCGATCTTGTTGTGCAATTTACTGGCGACCCTGATCTGACCAGTGGACAACTTTATAGCCTATTAGCTAATTTAAAGACCCAAGGCATTCAGAAAATCAATGGTGATCTTATTTTAGATACCTCTGTATTTGCTAGCCATGATCGTGGGTTAGGTTGGATTTGGAACGATCTTACAATGTGCTTTAACTCCCCTCCTGCTGCAGCAAATATCGATAATAACTGTTTCTATGCCGAGCTAGATGCAAATCAATCTGTAGGTGAAACAGTCAAAATTAACGTTCCAGCTCAATTCCCTATTCAAGTTTTCGGGCAAGTTTATATTGTGGATCAGCAAGAAGCCGGTTATTGCCAGTTAGACGTCGTTGTTCACGACAATAATCGCTATCAAGTAAAAGGCTGTATTGCACGCCAAACTAAACCATTTGGGCTCAGCTTCGCCGTGCAAGATCCTGATGCCTACGCTGCCGCCATTATTCAACGTCAATTAAAACGTCTTGGTATTGAATTTACCGGTCAGGTAAAACAACCTCAAAAACCACAGCAAGGACAAAAACTCGCTCAGCATTTATCTAAACCGTTGCCTGAGCTATTGAAAAAAATGATGAAAAAATCGGATAACCAAATTGCCGATGCCTTATTTAGAGCAGTAGCCTACAACTATTATAAACGCCCTGCTTCATTCCAATTAGGCACATTAGCGGTGAAATCCGTATTACAAAAACAAGGCATTAAATTTGGTAACAGCATTTTAGCCGATGGTTCGGGTCTTTCTCGTCATAATTTAGTTGCACCGAAAACTATGCTTTCAGTCTTGGAATACATCGCTAAAAACGAAGATAAATTACACTTAATGGAAACTTTCCCAATTGCAGGTGTGGACGGCACAATCAGTGGGCGTGGTAGCTTAATTAATCCACCACTGGTGAAAAATGTTATCGCTAAAACTGGCTCACTGAAAGGTGTCTATAACCTTGCCGGTTTTATGACCAATGCACGAGGTGAAAAAGTAGCTTTCGTTCAATTTATCAATGGATACTCAACTGGTGATTTAGAAAGTAAAACAAAGCGTGCTCCACTTGTTCAATTTGAAAGCGCACTTTATAACGATCTTTATAAAGACTAAAACGTATATAAAAATGACCGCACTTTGAATATATCAAGTGCGGTCATTTTTCTTTCTATTTAATCAAAAATAAAAAGCACTAAATCCTCATTGAATTAGTGCTTTTTTTACGATCTTAAACGCGATTAACCTTCATTATGAATTTCAAGGTTGCTTGCATCTTTTTCCCGTTTTTTCTTTGCCGAATCACTCCGTTGAGAAGCAATGCTATCAAGGTATTCTGGTGTGATATCACCTGTAATATATTCACCGGTAAAGACTGAACAATCAAAGCCTTGAATAGCTGGATTTTCTTGGCGTACTGATTCTGTCAGTGCTTCAAGATCTTGGAAAACTAATTTATCTACGCCAATCAATTTCGCAATTTCATCAACATTACGGCCATAGGCAATGAGTTCTTGTTTTGTTGGCATATCAATGCCATACACATTCGGATAACGAATTTCTGGTGCCGCTGATGCAAAGTAAATTTTCTTCGCCCCAGCCGCTCGAGCCATACTCACAATTTGTTCGGATGTTGTACCACGAACAATAGAATCATCGACTAATAACACGTTTTTATCTTTGAATTCTGCTTTAATCGTATTGAGCTTGCGACGGACTGAACTGATACGTTGTGCTTGGCCAGGCATGATAAATGTACGGCCAACATAGCGGTTTTTCACAAAACCTTGACGATAAGGTTTGCCTAAAATTTTTGCAATCTGTAAAGCAATATCTGTTGAAGTTTCAGGTACAGGAATCACCACATCAATATTATCGGCTTCATCAACCCATTCTTTTGCAATTTTCTTACCTAAATGTTCGCCCATGTGAACACGTGCGGCATAAACAGACACGCCGTCTATTGTTGAATCAGGACGAGCAAAGTACACGTATTCAAAAATACACGGATTTAAGACCGCACTTTCTGCACACTGCTCTGCATAAAGCTGGCCATCAAAGGTCACATAAATCGCTTCGCCTGGCGCAACATCACGTACTAATTCAAAACCTGCAACATCTAACGCCACACTTTCAGAGGCAAACATATACTCTACAGAGCCGTTTTCTTCTCGTTTACCTAACACGAGTGGACGAATACCAAACGGATCACGAAATGCCACCATGCCATGTCCAATAATCATCGCTAAGCATGCATAAGCACCACGGATATCTTTGTGTGTTGCACGAATTGCATCAAAAATGTCTTGCGGATCGAGATGGTATTTATTCACTCTATCTAAATGATTTGCAAGAATATTGAGAAGAAGTTCTGAATCCGAATTGGTGTTTACATGACGGCGGGCTTCTTTGAATAATTTATCTTTTAATTCGGCTGAGTTGGTTAAGTTGCCATTGTGAACGAGGGTTAAACCATAAGGTGAGTTAACGTAGAAAGGTTGAGCTTCAGATACGCTTGAACTGCCGGCGGTTGGATAACGTACATGTCCGAGGCCGGCATGACCTTGCAAACGTAACATATGTTCTTGTCTGAATACATCGCTTACAAGACCATTAGCCTTACGCAAACGAAAGCGGTTTTCATCATCGATTGTGACAATCCCCGCTGCATCTTGACCTCGATGCTGTAATAACGTTAATGCTGCATAAATGGATTCATTAACCGGATTTTGGCTAACGATACCGACAATTCCACACATACTGATTGACTACCTT
>SKEL01002268.1_pt1 | contig 14932 bp, 6 predicted proteins | sample 4826741 | NCBI WGS metagenome assembly SKEL01 (sample SAMN11008810, study PRJNA524170) | human gut metagenome | biome: Human fecal sample; material: Feces; isolation source: fecal sample from pouch patient p33 | host: Homo sapiens | place: Israel: Tel-Aviv | collected 2016-03-22
CTGCGAAATTCAGGCGAATGCTGTTTACGGGGTTTTTTACTGGTTGATACTGTTTTTGTCATGTGAGTCACCTCTGACTGAGAGTTTACTCACTTAGCCGCGTGTCCACTATTGCTGGGTAAGATCATGTGACTTGTCCGGCAGACCCAGGAAAACTCAGTCCGGAAGAGCTTAAACGCTTACCCTCTGAATGCTCTCCTTTAGTCGAACAAAACCTGATGCCATGGCTTTCCACAGGCGCTGCTGCGTTAATCACGGCCTTAGCCGTAGTGGAACTAAACGACGATGATGATCATCATCATCGCAACAATTCTCCACTCCCACCGACACCCCCTGATGATGAATCAGACGACACTCCAGTTCCCCCAACTCCTGGCGGAGATGAGATAATACCGGACGATCCGGATGATACGCCTACACCTCCCAAACCGGTTTCGTTTAATAATGACGTTATTCTCGATAAAACAGAAAAAACGTTAACTATTCGCGATTCAGTTTTTACTTATACCGAGAATGCTGACGGGACTATATCTCTGCAAGATAGCAATGGTCGTAAGGCAACGATTAATCTTTGGCAGATTGATGAAGCGAATAACACTGTTGCCCTTGAAGGGGTGAGCGCAGATGGCGCAACGAAGTGGCAATATAATCACAACGGTGAGCTTGTTATTACGGGTGATAATGCCACAGTAAACAACAATGGCAAAACCACCGTTGACGGTAAAGATTCCACCGGTACGGAAATCAACGGTAATAACGGGAAAGTGATTCAGGACGGCGATCTGGATGTCAGCGGCGGCGGTCACGGTATTGATATCACCGGTGACAGCGCGACGGTGGATAACAAGGGCACCATGACCGTCACCGATCCGGAGTCCATGGGTATCCAGATCGACGGTGACAAGGCCATCGTCAATAACGAAGGCGAGAGCACCATCACCAACGGTGGCACCGGCACCCAGATTAATGGTGATGACGCCACGGCAAACAACAACGGCAAAACCACCGTTGACGGCAAGGATTCCACCGGTACGGAAATCAACGGTAATAACGGAAAAGTTATTCAGGACGGCGATCTGGATGTCAGCGGCGGCGGTCACGGTATTGATATCACCGGCGACAGCGCAACGGTGGATAACAAGGGCACCATGACCGTCACCGATCCGGAGTCCATCGGTATCCAGGTTGACGGCGACCAGGCGGTTGTTAACAACGAAGGCGAGAGCGCCATCACCAACGGTGGCACCGGCACGCAGATTAACGGTGATGACGCCACGGCAAACAACAACGGCAAAACCACCGTTGACGGCAAGGATTCCACCGGTACGGAAATTGCTGGCAATAACGGGAAGGTGATTCAGGACGGCGATCTGGATGTCAGCGGCGGCGGTCACGGTATTGATATCACCGGCGACAGCGCAACGGTGGATAACAAGGGCACCATGACCGTCACCGATCCGGAGTCCATCGGTATCCAGATTGACGGCGACCAGGCCATCGTCAATAACGAAGGCGAGAGCACTATCACCAATGGCGGCACCGGCACTCAGATCAACGGTAACGACGCCACCGCGAATAACAGTGGAAAAACCACTGTTGATGGAAAAGATTCCACGGGTACCAAAATCGCGGGCAATATCGGCATTGTAAATCTGGATGGTAGCCTGACTGTTACAGGCGGTGCGCATGGTGTTGAGAACATTGGTGACAACGGCACGGTTAACAACAAAGGAGATATTGTTGTTTCCGATACTGGATCGATTGGCGTGCTCATCAACGGTGAGGGGGCAACAGTATCCAATACGGGTGATGTTAACGTTAGCAATGAAGCGACAGGGTTCAGCATCACAACCAACAGTGGGAAGGTTTCGCTGGCAGGCAGTATGCAGGTTGGCGATTTCTCGACCGGGGTAGATCTTAATGGCAACAATAACAGCGTGACGCTGGCGGCAAAAGATCTAAAAGTGGTCGGGCAGAAAGCGACGGGCATAAACGTTTCTGGCGATGCGAATACAGTGAATATCACTGGTAACGTTCTGGTTGATAAGGATAAAACCGCAGACAATGCGGCGGAATATTTCTTCGATCCATCCGTGGGTATCAACGTTTACGGCAGTGATAATAACGTGACGCTGGATGGAAAGTTAACTGTTGTATCAGACAGTGAGGTTACTTCTCGTCAGAGTAATTTATTTGATGGCAGCGCAGAGAAAACGTCAGGTCTGGTTGTGATTGGCGATGGCAATACCGTTAATATGAATGGTGGACTTGAACTGATTGGAGAGAAAAACGCGCTTGCAGATGGGTCGCAGGTTACTTCCTTGCGCACAGGATATAGTTATACCAGCGTTATTGTCGTTAGTGGTGAGTCGTCGGTATATCTGAATGGAGATACGACAATCAGCGGAGAATTCCCTCTGGGGTTTGCCGGGGTTATTCGGGTACAGGATAAAGCTTTGCTGGAAATTGGCAGTGGCGCTACGCTAACAATGCAGGATATTGACAGTTTTGAACATCATGGGACAAGAACCCCAGAACTTACTTATGCTGATTCCGGTGCGAAAATTGTTAATAAAGGTACTGTTGAAATTCAGAATTTAGGTTTTGCTTTTGTTACTGGTGAAAATACAACAGGTATAAATAGTGGCACGATCTCGTTATTACAAAATGGTAAAGATCCGGCACCGTCTCCCATTGTTTTACTGGCTACTAACGGAGGGAGCGCCACTAATGCAGGTACGATCACAGGTAAAGTGACGGAACAACATAGCGTATTTAACAAGTATTCAACGGGCACATCGAATTCATTTATTTTTAATAACGATGTCAGTAGCATAACAGGGTTAGTCGCTCAATCGAATAGCACAATTATCAATACTGACAGCGGCATCATTGATTTGTATGGTCGTGGTAGTGTCGGCATGCTTGCTATAGCAGATTCAACAGCAGAAAATCAGGGTAAAATTACACTGGATTCTATGTGGGTAGATGCAAATGACACTACCGCAATGCGAGATATAGCTAGCAACAGCGCCATTGACTTCGGTACAGGTGTGGGAGTTGGTACTGATAGTTATAGTGGTGCAGGGAAAAATGCAACAGCAATTAACCAATTGGGCGGTGTTATAACTATTTATAACGCCGGCGCAGGTATGGCGGCCTATGGCGCCAGCAATACAGTTATTAACCAGGGGACGATTAACCTCGAAAAAAATGATAATTATGACGATAGTCTGGCAGCAAATACTCTGGTAGGGATGGCTGTTTATGAGCATGGTACTGCTATCAACGACCAGACGGGTGTTATCAATATCAATGTTGGTACTGGTCAGGCGTTTTATAACGATGGCACAGGAACAATTGTTAACTATGGTACAATCTGCACTTTCGGCGTGTGCCAATCGGGGAATGAGTACAATAATACAGATGATTTCACCTCACTGATCTATACCGGTGGCGATACGATTACACGAAGCGGAGAAACTGTAACGCTAAATAAATCTGCTGCTGTGACTGATAAGCTGGCTGGGAATGTTGTTAATAGCGGAACGCTTTCCGGTGATCAAATTACGGTATCAAGCGGTCTTCTGGAAAATACCAGCGGTGGCATCATCAATAACTTAGTAAAACTTGACAAGGGTGCCGTCATTAAAAATGCCGGGGTGATGACGAATAACGTCGATGTTAGCGGTGGAATCCTCAATAATGCCGGAGAAATGACTGCGCAAATTACCATGAATGCTGGTGCTGATAGTTCGTTAGTGAACAACACCGGAACCATCAATAAAATCGTGCAGAACGCGGGGGTATTCAATAATAGTGGCAGTGTAACAGGGCGGATGATGTCGGCTGGCGGGGTCTTTAATAATCAAACTGACGGGGCGATTATGAGAGGTGCTGCGCTGACAGGTACTGCAGTGGCAAATAACGAAGGAACCTGGAACCTCGGAAGTAGTAGTGAGGGTAACAACACCGGGATGCTGGAAGTTAATAATAATTCAGCTTTCAATAACCGCGGCGAGTTTATTCTTGATAACGACAAGAATGCTGTGCACATCAACCAGTCCGGTACGCTTTATAATACCGGTCACATGAACATCAGTAATTCTTCCCACAACGGAGCCGTTAATATGTGGGGCGGAAATGGTCGTTTTATCAATGACGGAACGATTGATGTTTCTGCGAAGTCACTGGTAGTCAGCGCTAATAATGCCGGCGATCAGAATGCCTTCTTCTGGAACCAGGATAACGGGGTCATCAACTTCGATCACGACAGCGCCAGTGCCGTGAAAGTCACCCACAGCAACTTTATTGCCCAGAATGACGGCATCATGAACATCAGCGGCACCGGTGCTGTGGCTATGGAAGGTGATAAGAACGCGCAGCTGGTTAACAATGGCACCATCAACCTCGGTACCGCAGGCACTACTGACACGGGTATGATCGGTATGCAACTCGATGCCAACGCCACGGCGGATGCGGTAATCGAAAACAACGGCACCATCAATATCTTCGCCAATGACTCGTTTGCATTTAGCGTACTGGGTACAGTAGGTCATGTGGTTAACAACGGCACGGTGGTGATTGCCGATGGGGTTACGGGTTCTGGACTGATCAAGCAGGGCGACAGCATCAATGTTGAAGGTATGAACGGTAACAACGGTAATAGCAGCGAAGTGCATTATGGCGACTATACGTTGCCGGATGTGCCGAAGCCCAATACGGTTAGTGTAACGTCGGGAAGTGATGAGGCTGGTGGCAGCATGAACAACCTCAACGGCTATGTCGTCGGTACCAACGTTAACGGCAGCGCCGGGAAGCTGAAGGTTAACAATGCCAGCATGAACGGCGTGGAGATTAACACGGGCTTTACCGCTGGTACGGCAGACACCACTGTGAGTTTTGATAACGTAGTGGAAGGTAGCAACCTGACCGACGCTGACGCCATCACCTCAACGTCCGTGGTATGGACTGCCAAAGGCAGCACCGATGCCAGCGGTAACGTTGACGTCACCATGAGCAAAAATGCCTACACCGATGTGGCAACAGATGCCTCGGTGAATGACATCGCGAAAGCACTGGATGCGGGTTACACCAACAACGAACTGTTTACCAGCCTGAACGTCGGCACGACTGCTGAACTGAACAGTGCTCTGAAACAGGTCAGCGGTAGCCAGGCGACCACGGTATTCCGCGAAGCGCGCGTGTTAAGCAACCGCTTTAGTATGCTGGCAGATGCCGCGCCGAAAGTGGGTAACGGTCTGGCGCTCAACGTTGTCGCGAAAGGCGATCCGCGTGCCGAGTTAGGTAATAATACCGAATACGACATGCTGGCATTGCGTAAAACTATCGACCTGAGCGAAAGCCAGACGATGAGTCTGGAGTACGGTATCGCTCGTCTCGATGGTGATGGTGCGCAGAAAGCGGGTGATAATGGCGTTACAGGCGGTTATAGCCAGTTTTTTGGCCTGAAACATCAGATGTCGTTCGATAACGGCATGAACTGGAATAACGCCTTGCGTTACGACGTTCACAACCTTGACAGCAGCCGCTCGATTGCATTTGGCAACACGAACAAAACGGCTGATACCGACGTGAAACAGCAGTACCTGGAGTTCCGCAGCGAAGGGGCGAAGACTTTCGAACCGAGCGAAGGACTGAAGGTTACGCCATATGCGGGTGTAAAACTGCGTCACACACTGGAAGGTGGCTATCAGGAGCGCAATGCCGGAGACTTTAACCTGAATATGAACAGTGGCAGCGAAACGGCGGTGGACAGCATCGTCGGGCTGAAACTGGACTACGCAGGTAAAGACGGCTGGAGCGCTAGCGCTACGCTGGAAGGCGGGCCGAACCTGAGCTACGCGAAGAGCCAGCGTACGGCAAGCCTGGCAGGCGCAGGCAGTCAGCACTTTAACGTCGATGACGGTCAGAAGGGCGGCGGCATCAATAGCCTGACAAGCGTCGGCGTGAAGTACAGCAGCAAAGAAAGTTCGCTGAATCTGGATGCGTACAACTGGAAAGAGGATGGCATCAGCGATAAAGGCGTGATGCTGAACTTCAAGAAAACGTTCTAATTTTTAGCATGTGATCCCTAAACCGCAACGCTGATACAGGTTGCGGTTTTTTTATTGCCGGATGTGGTACGTGACGCGTTTTGTTTTGTGTCTTTCAGGACAATAGAGCAACTCATCCAGTAATCTTGTTTACACCTTCGCATTATTTATCTCTTTTCGTTTCTATACTGATTTTTCTTAATCCGTTTTATTACAGGGCAGGGTGCGATGAGCAGCAATACATTTACTCTCGGTACAAAATCCGTTAACCGTCTTGGTTATGGCGCGATGCAACTGGCAGGTCCTGGAGTTTTTGGCCCCCCACGAGATCGCCACGTCGCTATAACCGTGCTGCGTGAGGCGCTGGCATTGGGCGTCAATCATATTGATACCAGCGACTTTTATGGTCCGCACGTCACCAATCAGATTATCCGCGAAGCGCTTTATCCTTACTCTGACGACCTGACAATTGTCACTAAAATTGGTGCGCGGCGTGGAGAGGACGCATCCTGGTTGCCCGCATTTTCTCCGGCAGAGCTGCAAAAAGCGGTGCACGATAATCTACGTAATCTCGGGCTGGACGTGCTGGATGTGGTTAACCTGCGCGTTATGATGGGGGATGGTCATGGCCCAGCGGAAGGATCGATTGAGGCCAGCCTGACCGTGCTGGCAGAGATGCAACAACAAGGCCTGGTAAAACATATTGGCCTGAGCAACGTCACACCGACGCAGGTTGCAGAGGCGCGCAAGATTGCCGAAATTGTCTGTGTGCAAAACGAATACAACATCGCGCACCGTGCTGATGATGCAATGATTGATGCTTTGGCCCACGATGGCATTGCCTACGTGCCGTTCTTCCCGCTCGGGGGCTTTACACCGCTGCAATCGTCCACACTTTCCGATGTTGCTGCGAGCCTGGGTGCAACACCAATGCAGGTGGCGCTGGCGTGGCTGTTACAGCGTTCACCGAATATTTTGCTGATCCCAGGGACGTCTTCGGTTGCGCATTTACGGGAGAATATGGCTGCTGAAAAATTGCATCTTTCTGAGGAAGTGTTGTCTACGTTGGATGGTATTTCGCGAGAATAACGAATATACAAAAGGGAAAGATGCATTTCCCTTTTTTTCTTTTTTAATGGCATGGAGTGCATATGTTTAAGGCCAGGAATTGCGGCTGGATACGTTTACTGCCCCTGTTTATGCTGAGTCTACCAGTACAGGCGGAACTTCGATGTGTTGCAAATGCAGTTGATATTGAATCATTTTTTTCTGCGGCTACCGCTGAAGATAAACAACAAGTTGAACAAGCTATCAACAGTAGCGTGAATCTTGTCCCCTTCGGTTTATCTGCATCGAACTGGAAAGTGCATCGTGGCGATTTAGTGGTAGAAGGTAATATAGAGAGTAATCAAAAATTGATTGTTCTTGGGAATTTGACAGTCAAAGGTAATATTTCCACTTTCTCTCTTTCTAATCCATGGGTTATTCTCGGTAACGTGACGGCAACGAATATAGTTGCGGATTCACCACTGTTAATTACCGGTTCGATAAATGCAAGTGGACTGGTATTTATCGACTCATATTACGATAATCCGTCTACGATTAAGGGGAGTATTAATGCGCGTGGGATATTTATCAATGACATAATTGCACCTGTTGTTGCGTCTTCGACAAATAGTGAATTCATGGTCCGTGCGAGTGACAAACATGACACTGAAAATGTCAAAAAAGCGCTGATGATAATAAATCCTGATGCATATTATTGGGGGCTAATTAATGATGAAGATGCTCTGAAAGAAATTTTTAAGCGAAGCAATATTCGCATGGCAGGGAATGTCTGTAATCAGATGAAAAAAGAAGCGCTGTTTCGCCCTAAGCCTTCTCCTGAGTTAGTGCAAGAATTGCAAATGCTGGATGAAGGCAAAGTTGCTGCATTTGAAGGACGAGACATTGCGACATTTGATCTTGCCGTAATGCGAACTCTCCCAAGGCTTAAAGGAATTTCAGCTAACCTACGCAAACAACTTATTAATAGCAATGATGAACAAACGATTGAAAGTATGGCGAGATATATGCCTGACAATGAGATTCTGGAGTTGACCGATCAGCAATTGGGTTACCAGCCTGTTGTTCTGGGGTTGCTCGACCGTGAACCGCTCTCTGTCGAAATAATGACGCGAATGAGTCGTCTACCTGATGGTGTCGGTCCGTTGAATCTTGCGCTACGTGAAAATCTCCCTCTGGATATCGTCATGACTCTGGCGAAAAGAGATTGGGATATGATCATTCAGGAGCTTTATAAAGATGCGTGGTTATTGCCTGAATCCATTATTGATGGCTATATCCGCAGTGATGATTCCTCTATTCGTCAGGTCGGTGCTGGAGGACAACTCACCTACAATCAGGCAATGCAGTTGGCGAACGATTCATCAAACAATGTTGTCACAAGCTTAGCGTTCAAGCTGGCAGAGATGAAACACCATGGTCAATTGTTGCGGATGACGCCACAAGAGAGTGACAAAGTTGCAGGCTATTTATACCAAAAATTCGAGAATGACGATGATCTAATACGTGTGTTATTTTTAGCATTGCCAGATAACTTACAGTTTAATTTTGTTAAAAGGATGGAGAAAAAATCCCCGGCCTACTTTTGCTGTCGGGATATGCAGGTAATTCACTCTGACGCTGCTTTACAACGGTTATTGACACGTTTCAACGATCCTGAAGGGTGGAGTAATCTGGCGAAAAATCAGTATCTGAGCACGTCGATGAAACAAAAAATTTGGCAACGTGCTTTATCGCATCGGAAAAATAATCCGAAAGCAGATTCAGATGCATATGAAACCAGCGCTGATATGATTTTGTCTGAGCTGATTAGCCACGGCGAAGTTGATGACCAGATGCTATTAAATGCCACCGCCCTGATACGTTCGGACGACTGGGACTTTTTAGAGAGTGCATTAATTAGTTGGGATAATTTACCCGCTGTTGTTCTCAAGGAATTACAGCAAAACACGCCACGCAATGATATTTGGGCGAAGTTTTTTCTGAGGCAGGAAAACAGTTCCCGTGCGCAGGTTGACGAAGCGTTACGTGTTTATTATGCACTAGACCCCGATGCGTTAGCACAACTGGATGTACTGGCAAAACAACCGGATCGTATATGGTGGAGTACACTGGCGAAAAGCAATCTCACATTTTTCAAGTTCGGCGCACTTAACAACCGCCACACACCGCCTGCAGTACTGGCGGCAGAAATTGATCCCGAGTGGTGGATTGTGGCGATGAATAATCCCCGTTTTCCAGTTGATGTATTAAAGGCGAGGCTGAAACGTGATCCTTTGCTGGCGTTAGAGCTTGTTAACCCTGAACTGGATTTAGTCCGCCAGCTGGCGCTTAACGGTAAGACGCGCGCAATACGGGAACAAGCGATGAGAAAACTTGATGAGTTGTATTGATCCACAACGTAATGTTTTTTAACTATCTGATTAATTGGGGATAATCATTCCTGACAGTGAGTCCCCAATACCTTGATATATTCTGAATTTTTAATGAAACGGCGTGTTGCGATATCTCCGTCAGGGGAATTGATGCACCATAGCGCAAACCGAATTATCAAGGATTGATAATGACGCTCTACCAGATAAAACCGCTCTTTCAGTCGCTGTTAAGGCCGACGATGTTTTGGCTTTATAAGCACCACGTTACAGCGAATCACATCACTCTTGCTGCACTGGCGCTTTCTCTTCTTACCGGATTGCTGTTGATGTTGGCGGCACAACCCATCCTCTTTTTGCTATTGCCCATCGTGCTTTTTATCCGTATGGCGCTCAATGCGCTGGATGGCATGTTGGCGCGTGAGTGCAACCAGCAAACACGTCTGGGGGCGATTTTGAATGAGACTGGCGATGTTATTTCCGATATTGCGCTCTATTTACCATTTTTATTTTTACCGGAAAGTAACGCATCACTCGTGATACTCATGTTATTTTGCACCATATTGACCGAGTTTTGCGGTTTACTCGCGCAGACGATTAACGGTGTTCGCAGTTATGCCGGTCCATTTGGCAAAAGCGATCGCGCGTTAATATTTGGTCTGTGGGGTCTGGCCGTTGCCATTTATCCACAGTGGATGCAGTGGAATAATCTTTTATGGAGCATTGCTTCAATTCTGCTTCTCTGGACTGCGATTAATCGTTGTCGGAGTGTGCTTCTTATGAGCGCTGAAATATAATGCTGGAAAAATCTCTGGCAACACTTTTCGCGTTGTTAATTTTAGCAACGCTGATAAACCGTTTTCTGCTATGGCGGTTACCGGAGAGAAAAGGGGGTGAGGTTACATTACGTATTCGTACCTGGTGGGGCATCGTCATTTGTTTTTCAATGGTGATTTCAGGTCCACGCTGGATGACGTTGACGTTTTTTGCGCTGATAAGTTTTCTGGCATTGAAAGAATATTGTACGCTTATATCTGTACATTTTCCGCGTTGGTTATATTGGGGTATTCCTCTTAACTATTTGCTTATCGGTTTTAATTGCTTTGAGCTGTTTCTGTTATTTATACCTTTGGCTGGGTTTCTGATATTAGCCACCGGGCAAGTTTTAGTGGGTGACCCCTCTGGTTTTCTGCATACCGTGAGCGCCATTTTTTGGGGCTGGATAATGACCGTTTTCGCCTTGAGTCATGCCGCCTGGTTATTAATGTTGCCAACCACAAATATCCAGGGCGGGGCGTTACTGGTGTTATTTCTTTTGGCATTAACCGAGTCAAACGATATTGCACAGTATTTATGGGGAAAATCCTGCGGCAGAAGAAAAGTGGTCCCTAAAGTCAGCCCGGGAAAAACATTGGAAGGTCTGATGGGCGGCGTCATCACCATCATGATTGCGTCACTGATTATCGGACCGTTACTGACACCGCTAAATACATTACAGGCATTATTAGCGGGTTTGTTAATTGGTATTAGTGGTTTTTGCGGCGATGTCGTGATGTCAGCCATCAAACGAGATATTGGTGTTAAAGATAGCGGAAAACTATTGCCAGGACATGGCGGACTCCTTGACAGGATTGACTCATTAATTTTCACCGCTCCGGTATTTTTTTATTTTATACGCTACTGCTGTTACTGAAGGAAAATAGAGAAAATGGAAAATTCACGCATCCCTGGGGAACATTTTTTTACCACCAGTGATAATACAGCGTTGTTTTATCGGCACTGGCCCGCTTTACAGCCCGGGGCGAAAAAGGTCATCGTCTTATTTCATCGCGGGCATGAACATTCTGGTCGTCTACAACATCTCGTTGATGAACTGGCGATGCCAGATACTGCTTTTTATGCCTGGGATGCCCGAGGGCATGGAAAAAGTTCGGGGCCGCGTGGTTATAGCCCATCTCTTGCGCGTTCAGTGCGGGATGTCGATGAATTTGTCCGTTTTGCTGCCAGCGACAGCCAGGTTGGACTGGAAGAGGTGGTAGTGATCGCGCAAAGCGTCGGCGCAGTGCTGGTTGCCACATGGATTCATGATTATGCACCTGCAATTCGCGGGCTGGTGCTGGCTTCTCCGGCCTTTAAGGTTAAATTGTATGTGCCGCTGGCACGTCCTGCGCTGGCGTTATGGCATCGTCTGCGTGGTCTGTTTTTTATTAATTCCTATGTGAAAGGACGCTATTTGACCCACGATCGGCAACGGGGGGCGAGTTTCAATAATGATCCGCTGATCACACGGGCGATTGCCGTTAATATCTTGCTCGATCTCTACAAAACGTCTGAACGTATTATTAGAGATGCGGCGGCGATTACGCTCCCCACGCAACTTCTGATATCAGGCGATGACTATGTGGTGCATCGCCAACCGCAGATTGATTTTTATCAGAGATTACGTAGCCCTCTGAAAGAGCTGCATCTGCTGCCAGGCTTTTATCACGACACGTTGGGTGAAGAGAACAGGGCGCTGGCATTTGAAAAAATGCAAAGCTTTATTAGTCGTTTATATGCTAACAAATCGCAAAAATTTGATTATCAGCATGAAGACTGCACAGGACCATCAGCGGATCGATGGCGGCTACTTTCTGGTGGACCCGTGCCATTATCGCCGGTTGATTTAGCGTATCGCTTTATGCGAAAGGCGATGAAATTGTTCGGGACGCACTCTTCGGGCCTGCATCTCGGAATGAGCACCGGCTTTGATTCAGGCAGTTCGCTGGATTATGTCTATCAAAATCAACCGCAAGGTAGTAACGCATTCGGGCGTTTAGTCGACAAAATCTACCTGAACAGTGTTGGCTGGCGCGGTATTCGCCAGCGCAAAACCCATTTACAAATACTGATTAAACAAGCCGTTGCCGATCTCCACGCCAAAGGTTTAGCCGTCCGCGTGGTTGACATTGCCGCAGGGCATGGGCGCTATGTACTGGATGCGCTGGCAAACGAGCCTGCCGTAAGCGATATTTTGTTACGTGATTACAGCGAGTTAAATGTTGCACAGGGGCAAGAGATGATTGCTCAACGGGGAATGTCTGGGCGGGTGCGTTTTGAACAGGGCGATGCGTTTAACCCGGAGGAACTCAGCGCGTTAACTCCGCGGCCTACGCTGGCGATTGTCTCTGGCCTGTATGAGCTTTTTCCCGAAAATGAGCAGGTAAAAAACTCACTCGCAGGTCTTGCCAATGCCATCGAACCGGGCGGCATTCTCATCTACACCGGGCAGCCGTGGCACCCTCAACTGGAGATGATTGCCGGGGTGTTAACCAGTCATAAAGATGGTAAACCGTGGGTAATGCGCGTGCGTTCGCAAGGGGAGATGGATTCACTCGTGCGTGATGCCGGATTTGATAAATGCACACAACGGATTGATGAGTGGGGTATTTTTACGGTTTCGATGGCGGTGCGTCGTGATAACTGAACGTCGGAACGTATTGCTACAAGGCGCTGGCTGGTTATTGTTGCTGGCCCCGTTTTTCTTCTTCACCTATGGATCTCTTAATCAGTTCACCGCGGTTCAGGACCTTAACAGCCATGATATCCCCAGTCAGGTATTCGGTTGGGAAACGGCGATCCCTTTTCTTCCCTGGACTATTGTTCCTTACTGGAGTCTGGATCTTTTATATGGATTTTCGCTGTTCGTTTGTAGCACGACATTCGAACAGCGCCGACTTGTCCACCGGCTTATTCTGGCAACGGTAATGGCCTGCTGCGGTTTTTTGCTCTATCCGCTGAAGTTTAGTTTTATCCGTCCTGAAGTGAGTGGGGTGACGGGATGGCTATTTTCGCAACTTGAACTGTTTGATCTGCCTTATAACCAGTCTCCTTCGCTGCATATTATTCTCTGCTGGCTACTTTGGCGTCACTTTCGTCAGCATCTGGCTGAGAGGTGGCGTAAAGTCTGCGGCGGATGGTTTTTACTCATCGCCATTTCGACGCTGACGACCTGGCAGCATCATTTTATTGATGTCATCACAGGGCTGGCGGTAGGTATGTTGATTGACTGGATGGTGCCCGTCGACCGTCGTTGGAATTATCAGAAACCTGATCAACGTCGAATCAAAATAGCACTGCCCTATGTCGTAGGCGCGGGCTCGTGCATTGTATTGATGGAGCTAATGATGATGATTCAGTTATGGTGGTCAGTCTGGTTATGTTGGCCAGTATTATCGCTACTCATAATTGGCCGTGGGTACGGTGGGCTTGGCGCGATAACAACAGGGAAAGATAGTCAGGGGAAACTACCGCCCGCCGTTTACTGGCTGACATTGCCCTGCCGCATCGGGATGTGGCTGTCTATGCGTTGGTTTTGTCGTCGCCTGGAGCCGGTGAGCAAAATGACTGCTGGTGTTTATTTAGGGGCGTTTCCACGACATATTCCGGCACAGAATGCGGTTCTGGACGTCACCTTTGAATTCCCTCGCGGACGAGCCACAAAAGATCGACTCTATTTTTGTGTACCGATGCTGGATCTGGTGGTTCCGGAAGAGGGGGAGCTCCGACAGGCCGTGGCGATGCTGGAAACATTACGCGAAGAGCAAGGCAGCGTTCTGGTCCATTGTGCATTGGGATTATCGCGCAGTGCGCTGGTGGTGGCGGCATGGTTGTTATGTTACGGACACTGTAAAACCGTTAATGAAGCGATTAGCTATATTCGAGCCAGACGCCCGCAGATTGTGCTGACAGACGAGCACAAAGCGATGCTGAGATTATGGGAAAACAGGTAAGTGGATTGAGATGTGGACTGAATATCTACAGTCCACATCAAGACCGTGTCCGGTTATGCAGAAACAATGCTGTCGATGGCTGCTTTTGCGTCAGACTGTGCTTTCGCTGCCATTTCCGGACCGTATGCGATCCCTTCGGCGAAGACAAATTTCACATCGGTAATGCCGATAAAGCCGAGGAACGTGGACAGATACGGCGTCACCAGGTCCGTTGGTCCATCTTTGTGGATCCCGCCGCGGCTGGTAATAACGATGGCTTTTTTACCCGTTACCAGACCTTCCGGACCGTTCTCGGTATAGCGGAAAGTAACGCCTGCGCGGGCAACCAGGTCAAAATAGTTTTTCAACTGAGTCGAGATGTTGAAGTTATACATCGGTGCCGCAATAACGATAACGTCGTGGGCTTTCAGCTCGGCAATCAACTCATCGGAAAGTGCCAGAGCTTCCTGCTGACGCGGAGTCAGCGGCGCATCGCTCGGACGCAGAGCGCCAACCAGTTCGCCATCCAGTACCGGAATCGGATTTGCAGCCAGGTCGCGAACGGTGATTTCATCAGCGGAGTGCTTTTCGCGCCATTGTTCAACAAAATAATCGGACAACTGATTAGACTGAGAGTACCCTGCCAGGATGCTGGATTTAAGAACTAATACCTTGCTCATGGTGTTTC
>SKEL01002281.1_pt1 | contig 14854 bp, 18 predicted proteins | sample 4826741 | NCBI WGS metagenome assembly SKEL01 (sample SAMN11008810, study PRJNA524170) | human gut metagenome | biome: Human fecal sample; material: Feces; isolation source: fecal sample from pouch patient p33 | host: Homo sapiens | place: Israel: Tel-Aviv | collected 2016-03-22
ACAATTGAGAGCTCCATATATTCAGATGGGAGACCAACCGCAACGACTGTTCCACCAGCACGTACACTATCGATAGCCTGGTTGAAAGCAACCTTAGAAACCGCTGTTACAACAGCACTGTGTGTACTACCAGTTTTTCTTGGATATAGCCTGCTACATCTTCAACTTCTTTACCGTTCACCACTAAATCAGCACCAGATTCCTTAGCCAAAGCAAGTTTATCTTGGTTGATATCAACAGCCACTACTCGAGCATTGAAAACTTTCTTAGCATATTGAATAGCCAAGTTACCTAGTCCTCCAGCACCATAAATAGCTACCCATTGACCTGGTTCAACTTTAGCTTTTTTAATAGTCTTATATGTTGTCACTCCCGCACAAGTAATAGATGAAGCTTGAGCTGGATTAAGTCCTTATGGAACTTTCACAGCATAGTCAGCAGTAACCAAAGCATAGTCACTCATACCACCATCAACACTATAACCAGCATTTTCACAGAACGACAGAGTGTTTCAACGACCAGTTGTACAATATTCACAATGACCACATCCTTCGAGAACCAAGCGATTGATAGGCGGTCACCTTTTTTAAGTGTCTCAACACCTTCACCAACTTCTTCGACAATACCAATACCTTCTCGTGGCCTAGTATACGACCTGGTTACTTGACTAAAGTCTCCATGAGCTACGTGAAGGTCAGTATGGCAAACGCCACAGTATTCAACTTTAACCAAAGCTTGACTATGACCAACTACTGCTGGTTTTTCATGATCAACAACTTCAACACCTGTACTTGCTTGATTAACAACAACTGCTCTCATCTTAATTACCTCCATATGATAACTTTTAACACCTTCATTATAGCACTTACAAAGACAATGTTAACGCTTACATAAAGCTTTTCTTAGCTTGCGAAAACTTTCTTGAAAACTCTCTATACAAGTGGAATTGTTACTATTTCTGCTGCTGATATTGCTTTGTTTCAATCATTTCCAAGATACCTATACTGTCTCACAAGCGTCCTGGAATCAACTAGGCTGACTTCAAAATGGAAATAATGATTGCGTCCATCTCTGGCATTCTCTTTATTTAATAAAAAATAATTCTTTTGACTGATAGCTAGCTCCCTCATAATATCATCCGTCAAAAAGGTTAAGGGAATATCCATGGCAGAATAGCGATAAAAGTCTTCTTCAAATTTTAAATAGCTATCAGAAAAATAATCAATTTGAAATTTATCATCATAAATTTTTCTCTTCCTCATCTATGTTTTCAACCCCCAAACTAATTTCTAATATATCCTTTGTTCGAATACATTTATGTCGCTTGCAAGATTTTATGGTAACTTGATTAAAATCCAAGTCGACCACATAGCCACTACATCTACAGCGCCTACCTTGATCCTTTATCTGGAAATTTCCCAATAATTGACCTGAATAAAGCTGGTTTAATAAAGTAAACTTCTCTAAATCATCCAAATGACTCCTAAAATTTTCTTTAGTCTTATCTTCATGTAGGGAACTTGTATGTTCTGATAAGAAAAAGCCCATCCACTTCATCATTCCCCTATCTTGATGTTCCCTAGCTGATTGAAAGGGAAGGTAACTACGGTCTATCATTTTAAGCCATCTAATCCTCCAGCAGAGTGTCCACCAATAAGCTTACTTCGAGCAAGACTTCTAGATGCCTCCTGTAAAGCAGTTGCTTTTTGAATTGTCGTAAAGCCAAATTCCTGTCGAATACTATCTATAGCTGCCTGAAGTCTTTCTTCTTTATCAATGTCATCTGGATTATCAAATAAAGAAATAATTTGAAGCCTTTCATCTACAAAATTTGCATAAGAGACACTGACACTTCGAACAGCCCCTCCTTGATATTTCTTCCTAAAGAGTTCAATGACATGGCTTATTAGTACTCTTGTATTATTAGCAGGTTCAATCTTCATCTGTGCTTGTAGCGAACGCTTGCCCTCTAACTTTGAAAACCCAATACTAATGGAAACTTGACAAGCTTTCTTATGGGCTCGTCTTAACCTAATAGCTACCTGTTCTGCCATCTCTCTTAGAATCAATTCAATATCAGCTTGACGCTCATAGTCTCGTGGCAAGATTTGGGAATTTCCTAAGCCATGTGACTTTGGTTTATAAGGTTTATGAATATTACTCTCATCAATACCGTTGGCATGAAAAAAGAGGTCTAAGCCCACAATACCTAACTCCTTTTTAAGAGTATCAGGATTGCTATTAGCAAGTTCTCGAATAGAGAAAATCCCCAACTTGTTTAAACGCTTCTCCATCCGCTTTCCAATCCCCCAGAAATCGGTCATATGGGGAATATTCCAAACCTTAGTCTCAACATCTTCATAGGACCAGTTGGCTCTCATAGTAGCCGTATGTTTGGCCTCATTATCAAGAGCTAACTTGGCCAATAAGGGATTGCTGTTAGACATCCCAACTGTCGAGTAAATACCTGTCTCCCTCCAAATATCTCTTTGAATACGCCCTGAAATCATATCTAACTTATCTTTTCTTGTAACTGTTCTATCGGGAATAAAGTAATTCAGTGACGACGTGAGATCAATGAAACCCTCATCAATGGAATAAGGAAGAATATCTTCAACACTGGCATAATTCTGGAAAATGTGTTGAATCTGGATATTCTTTTTTATATAGAGATCCATTCTAGGAGGAACGATAAAGGTAACCTTAGCCCAAGATTCGATGTAATCTACAAAATCTCTATCCGTTGGAAGTCCCTGCTTTTTGGCATTATAATAGTGAAACTTACGAGAATGAATGTCAAAAGGTAAGTCATAAGAACGACTAACATTTGACTTGCCAAAAACCTTCTTAAATATGGGCGAGGAGGCTAGTATCAAGCCATTAGCATTTTCAGCCCTACTCATCACACATAGAGAAGTCTTAAGAGGGTGTAACCCACGTTCAACACACTCTACACTCGCATAGAAAGATTTCATATCTACAAAAGCAATATCACTTTGCGGTTCTCTTGAATAATCAAAATATCCCATGCTCACCCTTTCGTTAGTTTATAAACTAACATTAGTATAAAATATAACTTGTTTTATTTCAAGTATTTTCCACAAAAAAATAACAACATCCCTTCTAGAATGTTGTTATCCTTCTATTTTTTCCCTTTAACTTGGTCGGTGGCAACATCTTCACCAAACCATTTGTCAGAAATCTTTTGGAATTCTCCATTTTTATAAAGGGTTCTAAATCCTTGATTGATTTTTTTAATCAGTGTCTTATCTGCCTTACGAGCACCTACAGCAAAGCTTTCACCCTCATAACCAGCAGGCATGACATTATACTGATCCAGAACTCCTGATTTTTCTAAGTAGTAATTAGCATATACACGGTCAATCAATAGGCCGTCAATACGTCCACTATCAAGGTCAATCAAGGCCTGAGTAAAGGTCGAATATTGGACTGCTTTTTGGTTAGCGACGATATCCTTCAAAATCTTCGGAGAAGCATTGAAAGCATCATAACCGGAAGACCCTGCTTGGGCACCTAAGGTCTTACCTGCCATTCCTGCAACAGAATCAATTCCCGAAGACTTTTTGGTTACCAGTACTTGTTCATTGACCATATAAGGCTCTGTAAAGCCTGCAGACTGCTTACGCTCATCCGTGACCGAGTAACCATTCCAAATGAGATCAATTGTCCCATTCTTCAGTTCTGTTTCTTTCATATCCCAGTCAATAGCCTGCCATTCGACATCAATACCATACAATTTAAAAACTGCAGTGGCAAGATCAATATCAAAACCAACATAGCTACCATCCTTTTCCTCATACCCCATAGGAACAAAGGTCGCATCAAAACCAATTTTGATTTTCTTTTCTTTGGTATAGGTTTGCCACTGGTCTTTCTGAGTTGCAAAATGTGAACGCGAGCTACAAGCTGATAGCACAAACAAAGGCAAAATGACAAGACAGCCTAACAAAATCGTTTTTACTATTTTTTTCATGGAAAATCCTCACTATTTTGGATTGATAGTGACAATCTCATCGGCGATGTGCTGTGCAAACTGCATATCGTGAGTGATAACGATTTGTGTAATCCCAGTCTCACGATTCTGCAAAATCAATTTCTCTACTTCTTGACGTAACTCAGGGTCAAGAGCTGATGTTGGTTCATCATAACCGACAATTTTCGGATCAATCATCATAGCACGCGCAAATGCAACACGTTGTTTTTGTCCCCCAGAAAGAGAGTAAGGATAAGCATTTCCGTGAGCTCCCAGACCTAAACGGTCAAGTAGGGCTTGAGCTTTTTTCTGGGCATCTTCCTTAGACATTCCCATCGTCTTAATTGGCGAAAGCGTTAGGTTGTCTAAGACTGTCAAGTGTGGAAACAGTTGGAAATCTTGGAAGACAAAACCTAACAAGTTACGACTTTCCATCTGATCCAAAGGAATCTCTTCATTTTCATAAATAATTTGTCCTGAATCAATGCTTTCAAGTCCTGCTAGCATACGCAAGAGAGTCGTTTTACCACCACCGGATGGTCCGACAATAGCCAAGATTTTCCCTTCTTCGACAGTTAGGTTATAGTTATCAAAGATTTTGTGTTGACCAAATTGCTTGGAAATATTTTTTAATTCTAACATAAGGTCTCCTATTTATAATAGTTAAATTTCTTTTCGATGTGTTTCGAAGCCACAGTCACCACACCCACAAGGATAAGATAGATAGCTCCAGCCACAAACATCGGTGCTAGGGTCGCATCACGGTTCGCAGCGGTACGACTTTCCAAAAGAAGGTCTCCAACCCCAAGCACATAAACCAATGATGAATCCTTAACCAAGTTAATAATCTCGTTAAAAATACTTGGCAAGACAATCTTAACCACCTGAGGAAGGATAATGTAGCGGATAGTTTGGAAAGGACTAAGTTTAAGCATTTTTGCTGCTTCGTATTGCCCTTTCGGAATAGCCAAGATTCCACCACGGAAAATCTCTGCGAAATAAGCTGCATAATTAAGCGTAAAAGCAAGAATAGCAGCTGGCAGACGATCAAAGACAATCCCAACACTCGGAAGAACGTAATAAACGAAGATCAATTGTAAAAGGAGGGGTGTTCCACGCATAATCCAAACGTAAAGGGTGAGTAACCAATTTAAAGGTTTGAATTTAATCTGCATTAAGAAAGCAAGTACAATCCCTAATGGAATCGACAGTACGATAACAATGAAGAATACTTGAAGTGTGACTACCGCACCGTTCAAAAGGGCTGGTAATACTTCCAAAACGTATGACATATAAACTCCTATAATTATTTAGTATTGTTGAATATTATACCAAATTTTTAAAAAAAATGATATAAGATTTTGAAAATAGTAAAAAGGAGTGCGACTAGACCCATTTTTCAAAATGAGTTCATAGTCACACTCCTGAGAGACATAAATAGTCTGTCCTGAGAAACAAACAATACTTAAGTCTTGCATCTCTAAAGCTTATTTAGATTTTCTTAACAAATTCAGATTTAAGTTTCATAGCACCGAAACCATCAATCTTACAATCAATGTTGTGGTCACCTTCAACCAAACGAATATTTTTAACACGTGTGCCTTGTTTAATATCTTTTGGCGCACCTTTAACTTTCAAATCTTTGATAACTGTAACAGTGTCACCGTCAGCAAGACGTGTGCCATTGCTATCAAGAACCACAAGTCCTTCTTCTTCTGCAACTTCGTTTGGATCCCACTCATAGGCACATTCAGGACATACAAGCAAGATTCCATCTTCATAAACATACTCTGAGTTACATTTTGGACAATTTGGTAATGACATAATTCTCTCCTAAGATTGTGATATAAATACTATTCTACTTTAGATTTCCTAATTAAGCAAGGGTGAAAACGATAAAAACAAACAACATCCCTTACACTGTAAGAGATGTTGGTATTTTTATTCAACAGTAACTGATTTAGCCAAGTTACGTGGTTTATCGACGTCGAGTCCACGATGGAGTGTTGCAAAATAAGCAATCAATTGTGTTGGTACGACCATAGAAATTGGTGACAAGTAAGGGTGAACGTTATTAAGAACGATGTCATCACCTTCTTTAGCAACATTTTCCTCAGCAATAGTCAACACTTTAGCACCACGTGCTGCCACCTCTTGGATGTTACCACGAGTATGGCTAGCAAGAACAGCGTCAGACAAGAGCGCAATAACAGGTGTACCATCTTCGATCAAAGCAATCGTTCCGTGTTTCAACTCACCTGCTGCAAAACCTTCACATTGGATATATGAGATTTCTTTCAATTTAAGACTAGCTTCCATCGCAACGTAGTAATCTTGACCACGACCAATGTAGAAAGCATTACGTGTTTCTGCAAGAAGAGCTGCCACTTTCTCGTCAATGACTTCTTTTTCAGAGAGTGTTGATTCGATAGATTGTGCTACAAGTGACAATTCATGTACCAAGTCGAAAGCTTTAGCTTTTTCATTACCATTAGCCTCACCGACTGCTTTAGCCAAGAAGGCAAGAGCCGCAATCTGAGCAGTGTAAGCTTTAGTAGAAGCTACGGCAATTTCTGGGCCAGCATGAAGAAGCATTGTATGGTCAGCTTCACGAGAAAGAGTAGATCCCGGAACGTTTGTCACTGTCAAACTTGGAATCCCCAACTCGTTAGCTTTAACAAGAACCTGACGGCTATCTGCTGTTTCACCTGATTGGCTAATAAAGACAAAGAGAGGTTTCTTGCTAAGGAGTGGCATACCATAACCCCACTCAGAAGAAATACCAAGCTCAACTGGTGTATCTGTCAACTCTTCAAGCATCTTCTTAGAAGCAAAACCAGCATGATATGATGTTCCTGCCGCAAGAATATAGATACGATCAGCCTCTTGAACAGCCTTGATAATATCAGCATCGACAGTCACTTGCCCCTTATCATCTGTGTAGGCTTGGATAAGCTTACGCATCACTGTTGGTTGCTCATCGATTTCTTTGAGCATGTAGTAAGGGTATGTGCCTTTACCAATATCAGATAGGTCAAGTTCAGCTGTATAGCTATCACGTTCTTTTACATTGCCATCATAATCTTGAACTTCAACACTATCAGCTTTCACGATAACTAACTCTTGATCGTGAATTTCCATGTATTGATTAGTTTCGCGAATCATAGCCATGGCATCTGAGCAGACCATGTTATAGCCATCACCAAGACCAATCAAAAGTGGAGATTTGTTTTTTGCCACGTAAATTGTTGAGGCATCTTCAGAATCCATGAGGGCAAAGGCATATGATCCACGGATAATGTGAAGAGCTTTCTTGAATGCTTCAAGAGTTGACAAACCATCTTCTTCAACAAATTTTCCAATCAAGTGAACTGCAATTTCAGTATCGGTTTGACCTTTGAAATGGTGACCAGAAAGGTATTCTTCTTTAATTTCAAGATAGTTTTCAATAACACCATTGTGAACCAAAACGAAACGTTCTGTTTCTGAGCGGTGTGGGTGAGCATTGTCCTCTGTTGGTTTACCATGAGTTGCCCAACGAGTATGTCCAATACCGGCTGTACCTTCTACTCCTTCAGTTTTAGCAGCAAGTTCCGCAATACGGCCAACAGCCTTAACTAATTGACTAGATGCATCGCCAGCTACAAAGATACCAGCTGAATCATAACCACGGTATTCTAGCTTTTCAAGTCCTTGAGTCAAGATATCAGTTGCATTTGTGTTACCTACAACACCAACAATTCCACACATATTTTTAATAATAACCTCAAATCAAAGAGGTCATGTCTCCTTTATTTAAAATTGGTATAGTCAATAAGCTCTTTAAAAAGCTTGACGAGGACAGTATATTCCATATATTTGACATTGTCAAGTATAAAAATTGGTATAGTCCTAAAAAGACCTTTTACTCGCCTCTTATCCTAAGGAATAATCCTTAAAATATGCTATAATAAGGCTATGCGAATTCAACAATTACATTATATTATCAAAATCGTCGAAACCGGCTCAATGAATGAAGCCGCAAAACAACTTTTCATCACACAACCAAGTCTTTCAAATGCTGTTCGTGACTTGGAAAGAGAAATGGGAATTGATATCTTTATCCGTAACCCTAAAGGAATCACTTTAACCAAGGATGGCGTTGAATTTCTCTCTTATGCCCGTCAGGTAGTGGAACAAACGAATCTCTTGGAAGAACGTTACAAGAGTCACACAGAAACACGTGAATTGTTTAGTGTTTCCTCTCAACACTACGCTTTTGTTGTCAATGCTTTCGTCTCACTTCTCAAAAGAGCTGATATGACACGTTACGAACTCTTCTTACGTGAAACACGTACTTACGAAATTATTGAGGACGTTAAGAACTTCCGTTCAGAAATTGGTGTTCTCTTCCTTAACAGCTATAACCGAGATGTCTTGACTAAGATGTTTGACGACAACCGTCTCACATATACCAGTCTCTTCAAAGCTAGACCACATATCTTTGTCAGCAAGTCAAATCCCTTGGCTAAGCATGAAGTTGTTTCTTTAGAAGATTTAGAAGACTTCCCATACCTTAGTTACGACCAAGGGATTCATAATTCCTTCTACTATTCTGAAGAAATCCTCTCTCAGATTCCCCATAAAAAATCCATCGTGGTTTCAGACCGCGCGACACTCTTCAACCTATTAATTGGTTTGGATGGTTACACCATTGCTACAGGTATTTTAAATAGTAATTTGAATGGAGATAACATTGTCTCTATCCCGCTTGATATTGATGATGAAATTGATATTGTTTACTTGAAGCATGAAAAGGCAACCCTCTCTAAAATGGGAGAAAAATTCCTAGATAACCTCGTTAAAGAAGTCACTTTTGACAACTAATAGATGTTAGTCCCCAGCACAGAATGTTGGGGACTTTTTATCACCCAAACTGTCCAATTTAGTGCACAAAAAAAGAGCCTTTCGACTCTCATTGTTATTTATAATTTTTATAGCTTGCCCAAGCCTCATCTATAGATAAGGTCTCAGCATCTGTATATGAGCCCCTATAGCTGTTCCAAACAAGGCCACTTGTTGAACCAGTTGCTTGGGTAACTGGAGCTTGATCATAGGCAGTCAAACCATAGTATGCAATAATGCTATTTAATTTAGAAGCGTAAAGACTGTCAGTTGCATAAGTTCCTGTCAATGCTTGAGTGGCATCTGCATAACTACTTGTATTTGATTTCCATGTGCCAGCATAAGTTGATGACGTCATCAAAGCAGCATAATCGGCTAAAGAATCGCTTAGACTTCCATAAGAACGGAAAGGTTCATCAATCTCATAAGTCTTCCCTGTACCATCGTCTTCCCATGTACGCATGGTCACAGAATTCCCATTATAAGTGCCCTTAATCCCGAAGAAGTTGTAATAAGGAGCTTGACTCAGACCTGACTGACCTGAATTTGATTCCAGAATGGCTTGAGCAATTAGAACAGAAGCATAGATATTGTAATCTTGACCAATCTGTCTAGCAGTCTCTCCGATATTATCAATAAAAGCCGTCGTAGTTTGATTGTAAGCAGCTTCAGCTTTAGCATTAACACTGTTATCATTTTTTCTATCTGTTGTAAAAGCTAGAACCAAAAAAAGTGAACACATAAAAGCTCCCACGGTAAAAATCATATACTTCTTTAAATGACGATACATACAACCCTTCCTTCATAAGATTTTTGATTATAATATTTTAATACTATTCTATCAGAAAAACTGACAAGTCGCAACTCTCAGAACTATTTTCCTTGATAAATAAAGCAAACATCACCTTTACATCATATTTATAATAAGCTATAATATAGTCAAATTTTAAGGAGATAGATGAATGAAAATAAAAGAATTCTTACCCGGATTAAGTATTGCAATACTTATATCTCTCCTAGCATGGTTCCTTGGAAACTTATTCCCTATTATTGGTGGGCCAGTCCTTGGTTTATTTATAGGACTTCTGCTAGGAATTATTTTAAGAGATTCTCAGAAACTTAAAGCAGGAATGCAATTCACTTCTAAAAAAGTATTACAATACGCTGTTATTCTTCTTGGATTTGGACTAAATCTTTCCCAAGTCTTTAAGGTTGGCGTAACATCACTTCCCATTATTCTAGTGACTATTACTACGGCACTGCTTACTGCTTATATCGTCCATCGCGTGTTCAAGCTAGATAGTGAAATTGCTACTTTAGTAGGTGTTGGCTCTTCTATTTGTGGGGGATCTGCTATCGCTGCAACTGCTCCTGTAATCAAGGCTAAAGATGAATCTATTGCAACAGCAATCTCTGTAATTTTCTTTTTCAACATCTTAGCAGCTCTACTCTTCCCTCACTTGGGATCCTGGTTGGGACTTAGTAATCAAGGCTTTGCCATATTTGCCGGAACAGCTGTCAACGATACTTCTTCTGTGACAGCTACAGCTAGTTCCTGGGATAGCTTACACGGAACATCCATTCTAGAGCAGGCGACAATTGTTAAGTTGACTCGAACACTTGCTATCATCCCTATAACTCTTGGGCTTTCTGTATGGCAGTCTCGAAAGGACAATACAAAGGAAGCCTTCTCGCTGACCAAAGCAGTGCCTAACTTTATCCTTTGGTTCCTTTTGGCTTCACTGATTACAACTGTTATAATGTCACTCGGTGTAACACCTGCCGTCTTTTCACCTTTAAAAGACCTTTCGAAATTTATGATTATTATGGCCATGACAGCTATTGGTTTCCAAACAAATCTCAAAAAACTAATCACTAAAGGAGGCCCAGCACTTCTAGTGGGAGGAGTCTGTTGGTTATTAATCAGTCTTGCTTCTCTTCTCATGCAAAAGGTATTAGGACTTTGGTAAAAGGCATCTTAAAAACTCACAATCTTGCTAAGTTTGTGAGTTTTTATTATAGAATCATTTTTTATACTCAAAGACATAGGTTTGAATAACCTTGTCCCCATCGTTAGTTACTTTCAAATCAACTTGATAACTTTTAGTTTCACCGCTAATATCCTGAACCCTATAAACACCGTCTTTTTTTACTAATGTAGTAGGTGCCTGTCCAGAATAATGTTTCACATCAATATGTGAAGAACCATCTAAAGACAAAGGCATAAGCCCGTTTAGAGAATAGAGTCCATAAAAAATAAGACACAAAACACTAAGTGAACTAAGGCTCACCAAATAATATTTCAAAAAATCCCCTGATTTCAACCCCTGATTACTCACTTCTTTATTATTTTCCTTTAATTTAAGAATCTTTTTATTAGAGCATTATCAAATTTATTCTACATATATTTGGGGATTTTGTCAAATTATTTGATGTTTATAATCTAAATTGTAAATCCATTACAAACTAAAAACCGTTAAGGACTAACGGCAATTTTTTATTTCTGAAATAACGTATTCAAGACGGCTATAGAGACCAAGTAATAAGTCGTAACTTCGATTTTCATTTTCTTTCAAAACAGTGAAAACTGTTGTACTATAGGTAAATTCAAAGAAGTCATCTAATTCCTTGAGCCAGTCATCAATAACCCCTAAATTTTGATCAATGATTGCAAACAAACTTGGTTGATACCAGATTGTACCTTCGATATAAAGGTTTTTGTCAGATAATTTAGATAGGGACACTTTCAAGTCAGCAAGCTCTCGTTTAGCAAGATTCGGTTCAATCTTTAAATCAAAAAGCAAGCGTGCATCATGATTTAGAATATCGAGTTCTGCTTGAAGCAGTTGAATATAATGTATCGCTACTAAATACTGGTTCATGGGTCTCTCCTGGTCATCTGAAAATCGTACTATTATTGTACCACTAAAGAATGAAAAAATGTAGTAATTATTTAATTTTTTACAGGATTTTTTTAGAAAAAATACCATGCTTTAAATTTCTATTTAAAAATAATGACACTAGCGATTTTCTAAGAGTTTAAGAAATGAAAGATTTTTTTAAAAAAGAAAAACACTCACGAATGAGTGCAATTCTAGTATTAATGACTAACCATTTCTTGTGCAATTTCCAAGCCACTAAGTTTTTCAGGATAGTAAGTTGGCCAATTGTCCATCTCTTTTAGAATCTCATCTTGGCTACTATTTCCGAAGAAAATATGGAAATGTGCTGAAGTTGTTGGATCTATTTGATGATCTGAAAATTGGACATATTGGTAAGGATTGTCAGCAGCTTGACTGTCAGTTGCTGTGAAGAGATAACGGACACCTTTTTTACCAGAAGCATAAGTCAAAATCTTATAACCATCATAACGATAAGTGTGTGTCACGCTACTTCCATCATTTTTTGTGAAAGTCATGGTCATCTTTTTACCATCAATAGCAATTTTAGAAACATCTGTTTGATAGCCCTTAGTGTAGTACTCTTTGTACTCTTGTGCAGTTTTATCCTTATTCAATAGAGATTTGTATTCAAATACTTGATCTAAAGTACCATCTTGGAGGTAAGGATAGACCGATTGCCACTCACCAGACCAATCAGAAAGTTCTCTATCTTTAACATCTTTGTCATCAAAGTAACCATTTTGGACTGTTTTCTTATCATCACTTCCTGTTTCAGGTTGGATAGCTTTCCCTTCAACATCTGTTGTTAAACAAAGATTCTTTAGGTTCTCAGTCATAACACTGACATAATCTTCACCTTTTTTCAACTGTTCCTTAGTTAGTGATTCAATTGGATTTAAAACTGCTGTCTTAACTCCTACCTCGTTAGCTAAGGTTTTGGCAACGCTACTTGAAGCATTTTCCTCAAAGTAGATATAGTTAATATCATATTCTTTGACATACTTAGAAAGGCTAGCGATACGTTTTGCAGATGGATCAGATTCAGCTGAAACACCTGAAATTGGTACTTGTGTCAAACCGTAATCTAAAGCAAGGTAGGCAAAAGCTGAGTGCTGGGTAACAAAACTTTTCTGTTTCGCTTGACTTAAGGCTTCAGTATACTCCTTATCCAAAGTCTTTAATTTTTTAAGGTATTTCTCAGCATTGGTTGTAAAGACTGCTTTTTTATCTGGATGTTGAGCAATCAAACCGTCCCTAATAGTTTCAACTAATTTTTGAGAACGTTTAGGTGAGAGCCAAACATGAGGATCATATTCGTGGTGATGCTCTTCTCCACCGTGATCATGATCTTCTTCCTCTATTCCAGGTAAGAGAACCATGCCTTGACTTGCCTTAATGATTTTTGTATTTTTAGTGTTGATAGACTTTTCAACTTTTGGAACCCAGGTTTCCATATTTTCATTTAGGTAGACGAAAGTGTCTGCTTTTTCAATGTCAGCGACATTCTTAGTAGATGGTTGAAAATCGTGGGCTTCACTACCAGCGGGAATAAGATAAGACACCTCTCCCTCATCGCCAACAACCTGCTTTGTAAATTCATAAACAGGGTAAAAGCTGGTCACAACCTTCAAGTCACTATTTCCTTTTGAACCGTGGTGACTAGTCGTATAATAAATACCTGCACCAGCAGCTAAAACAACTGCTGCTATTCCTGCTAAGCCAAAAATGCGTTTCTTTTTCATGATATTCCTTTCAAAAATACTTAACCAGTTAATAGTTTACTGGTTAAGTATATCACACTTCATTTATTTTGCAAGTACTTAAATAAAAAAAATTGAAATATTTCGATGAAAAAGAATTATTTGATATACTGGAAATATCATTTGGAAAGTAGGTTATCAATGTTTCGTAAATTTACCCTATATCTTTTTTTATTGCTTTCATCCATTGGCCTGACTTATGATACGCAATCATACACCTCCGGTGCCTTGTCTGGTTCAGCATACGGTATTATTGGACTATCAACACTAATTGCCTTATGTTATATCCTACCAGGAATATTTCTGGTTCGATACTTAGGTAAGAGATGGCAGGTGAAACCACTTGTTCTCATATTTGCTCTAATTGGTGGAGTCTTTATTACAGGATGGATAGCTGGTTATGCCAATACCATTTCTCACGACTGGGTGACTGCTCATCTTTCTTCAAAGAGTTTCTTCTACCGCTTTGAGGATGCCCTTATGGCCCCCCTAGTTGAAGAACCCCTCAAACTAGCTGCTTTTCTCTTTGCTATCTATATGGTGCCAACAAAAAGTTACAAGGGGCTCTTGCTTGTCGCTATTACGGCAGGTCTTGGCTTCCAGATTAGTGAAGATTTCTCCTATATCCTTTCAGATTTGCCTGATGGTTTTTCTTATACGATTTCAGGGATTCTTGGTCGAACTATTGGTGCTGTATCATCTCACTGGCTTTACACATCCTTCCTTGCAATGGGTCTAGTCCTTATATGGCGTTCACGTCAAAAACTCATTAATTTCAAATACAGTCTTATTGGTATACTTTATGCTTGCGGTGCTTTTGCGGCACACTTTGCTTGGAATTCACCTCTTCGAAATTTAGAAAGCGATTTGCCATGGGCATCAGGCCTTCTCATTTCACTCAATCTTTTCTTCTTCATTACACTTTATCAGCTCCTCTCGAAACTGGATGAAGAAAACAAATAAGATTAGACTACGAAAAAACCTTTCCCATTTTATGGAAAGGTTTTTTTGATGACTTTAATCACTCATAGAAAAACGATTGGTCATCAAATTACTTGCATCATCTAAGACTTTTGCCAATAGTTTATCTGTTTCTGACTGAATCTGTTCACTAATCTTTTGATTTTCTGCTTCAAAATCAATACTTTCATCATTAGCCAAAGCGGTATCAACATGATTAATCATGGCATGGCCAAGAGCCATCGTTGTTTCTACATAGGCATCCAAATCAGCCTCATGCTGTTGGAAATGAGGATCACAGATAGCAGCAATCAAGCGATTACTCCAGTAGAAATTGCCTGTATCTACTTTAT
>SKEL01002286.1_pt1 | contig 14813 bp, 13 predicted proteins | sample 4826741 | NCBI WGS metagenome assembly SKEL01 (sample SAMN11008810, study PRJNA524170) | human gut metagenome | biome: Human fecal sample; material: Feces; isolation source: fecal sample from pouch patient p33 | host: Homo sapiens | place: Israel: Tel-Aviv | collected 2016-03-22
CCGGTGCACAGGCCGAAGAGGTGGTGTTCTGAGACAATGTTTTCATGTATGAAATCCTTGTAATGTGAATAAATGAGAGGGAGTAAAGGTCGGGAGCTGGCAACATCACGTTCATCACTGACCGTGATGACCCGGTAATATCAGGGATGAATGATATTCGGCTGAAATTCCGGACAGTCGTACGCGTAACCGTTCCGGTCACAGACGGATGGCCAGATGCCATTGCCTGTATACTCAGTCTGCACAGACTGATTTCTCCGGGACGGTAAAGCAGACGGGTACACCAGGCGCACAGGTCATCATCAGAAATGGAACGACACCCCGGCAGCGCCTCCGGGGCGTCGGGTGATTCTGGTGCCTGAATCACGCCTTCAGGGACATGCTGCATCAGCGCAGGCTCTCCAGCAGCGTTTCTGCCATTACCCACAATGCGCGGTTGAGCTTAATATCGGTGTCGATGCTGTGAATGGCACGGGTGTGGATACGTTTTCCTTTTGCACTGCGACCGGAAATCCCGCCTTTCAGCATATTCTCCTGGATGGTCTGATAAGCACTCCACAGGTCCTTACCGTAATCCTCCCGGCGTCGTGGCGTCAGAATGTCGGCGGTGGTGACGGGCTGATGTTCGTCACCATAACGGTAAGTCAGTGCCGCCTGTGCCAGCGCCTGGCGTGCCGGTGGCGGCAGGACCAGCGACTGCATGGCATCACGCTTCTCCTCTATCCGGTCAAACACGCCCACCACCTCGTAAGCCCCTTCGATAACTTTCTCCACTACATTTCCCCGGTGTGGAACACGCACTTCCCCCAGAGACTGGCCACAGACGCACCCGTTCTGGCAGACGAACCTGAAGTAACCCGGCAGCATCTGGTAGCTGGAGGTACCGTCATGAGAGTTGAGCAGAATAATTTCAGGGACATGTTCTCCGTTTATCTCTCCGGCCCGCCGCAGACGCAGCATGTGTTTTGTGTATCCCCGACGGCCCGGGTCGCGCACACGGGTCTGGCAGGCGAAGAATGGCTGAAAGCCTTCCCGCTGCAGACTTTCCAGCACGGTGATGGTGGGGATATACGTATAGCGTTCACTGCGGGAGGTATGCCGGTCTTCCCCAAAAATACTGGGTACATAGCGCATCAGTTCTTCATGTGTCAGCGGACGGTCACGGCGTATCTGGTTTGCAGCATAACCAAAACGACTTGCTAATCGCATACTTTGCTCCTTATCGGTGGTTAAGATTTACTGGTGCAATAAATGAAAAAAGCCGCGTCTCCCGGAGAAGACGCGGCCTGACGGGTGAAATGAATAAGGTTTATTGTCTGAGAGGCCTTTCACTGGCGAGCCACGCATTAAGCGGCTTTCCGGTAACAATGGCTGGGGCTGTATTTACCTTTGATATTAATAATGTGCAGAGAAACGCATGGTTTACTCCTTAGATTTTAAGTTTGTCCTGGGCTACAACGACAGGTTTTCCGGATGTGTCGATGACTCCTACCGTCGGTACGCCATTTTTGATTTCGAAGAACGGTTTGTTGCTACCTGAGCACAGTTGATTGTCCCCGTATTCAATCATTTGTGCTTTCCCGGTTTTCAGGTTAACTACCGAGACAGTGTAGTCGTAGCACCAGGCACCACCACGTTCAAGCACGAAAACATAGCTGTTATCTTTATAGTTGAACTGATTCTTTGTCTGGCAATTCATACCGTCAATTTCGGTACAGGAAAACGCTTCTGTAGTATTAACGTATTTGATGTTATTTGGCAGTTTTACTTGTTTCGCAGTAGCGAAGACAGAGAACAGAATAGTTACAGCAACGAGTAAAGTTTTGATAAAAGTTTTCATGATAGACTCCTTAAATTAGTTAACCGCAGCTACGTAGTTTTTCACCAGATACGCGAATTCATGCACGCCAATTTCACCGAACCAAACCAGGTAGGCCGGGTCATCTAAACCAAAGTAACGGTAGCCAACAACTTCATGGGTTTTTGGGTTATAGAGTGTTACGATAAAGTCCCAGCCGCAGGTATTGGCTTTGCAACCGTCGCCCTGGAACCAGACTGTACCGTTAATGTTTACTGGCGTGATACCTCCACCAGGGCCATCCATATAGCCGCCTTTACCGAACATGCCGCTCAGTCCGACCGGTTTTAATGCTTTGTCGATAGCGGCTTTGTAGGTAGCGTCACCTTCGTACAACTCGTACGTTGATGGACACGCTCCAGGTTGTTCAGCCCAGGCTTCCGGGTTACAACTAAGAGCTTGTTTTACGGTAGCCGCTTCTGCGTTAAAGTTAAAGCCCGTGAACAGAACCGCCAGAAATAACATAAGGGTATGTAAACGTTTCATTGTAAATATTCTTCCGTTGTAAATGGCGCTGGAAAATTTCTCATCAGTGAAACCTTCCGGAAGTTTCCCCCCCTTGTATGATGTATATCGCCAGTATTTTATTTCATCCCGGCTGTAATTTTTATATTCCCCGGCACGTGCAATAACGCTGACCAGAGATATAAGGCTCATTAATAACTTTACAGGTAATTTCATAATTAAATTTCCAGTGAGTGAATTGACAGGTGAGGGGTAAAACTTTCTCTCAGGTAATATATATCTGAAAATATTTTCAATAACACCAGACAGGAAAAACACCACCACAGGCGGTGGCGTTTCTTTGGGGCGTCTTTATTTAATCCGGGCCATCGCGTTTCTCAGTGCCAAATCTGCCTCTTCCGTTATATCCAGGCTTTTCTGCAATACCGCCTCTGACCGGGTCAGTGCCTGACGTGCTGCCAGCGGTTTCCGGATATGCTCCATCGCCAGCATCGTGTCTTCATAGCCCTGCTGACGCCAGGCGTCGGTATGTGCCGATGTAAAACTGAGCAGACCGCCGCTGTTGCCACCATCACCTGCATATTTCAGCCTTTTCCGGGGACGGATCTCAAGGATTGTGGTGTCCGGAAAAGCCTGGCGATCCCATAAAGAACCGTCACTCAGATGCGTCACAATCACCATATTGCATCCGGCATCGACCAGAGGCGTCACAGGGGTATTTCCCTGCATATTTCGCCATCCTCCCATACCACCATCACCGAACATTGTCCCCTGAACCTCACGGGGACGGAACAGCAGGGGCAGCGCGGCTGACGCAAGCAGAGCCTCTTTCTGCTGTCCGCGGGGCAGGCTCTGGATATGCTGAAAAACGGCGTTTTTCGTGGTTCCGACACCCAGTTCAGCACGAATGCAGTCAATAATATCCTGCATGCCCCCTTCTGTGGGGTACAGCGACACATACAGCGGTAGCCCGTCTGCCAGAGCATCAGTATCAAGATAATGATCCATCAGCGCTGTCAGGGGCTCATCTGACAACAACGGCTGAGCCATCAGATTGTCAAACCCGTTGATTGTCGATATATGGCGAAGAAGCGTCGTAAGCAGTGCTCCTGCACGTCCGGGGATCTGGCAGAGGTTCATTGCCTGGAACAATTTTTTCAGCAATGAAAAGTAAACCAATCTGTTTACCGACAGCACCTGATTATTCCCCAGATGATCCCAGAGCGCCTCCAGGCGTACGGCAGCTTCTGACAGATCGGGAGAGGCCGCGATAATGGCACCATTGAATGCGCCAATGCTGGCCCCTGAAACCATGCTGATCTGTGTACCACACTCTGCCAGTGCCTTAACCACTCCCGCCTGATAAGCGCCCACCGCCCCGCCACCGGACAGCACCAGCCCCGTTTTCATTTCTGTACTCATGCAGCCCCCTTCTGAAATATTTCATCGACCATACTTTCAGAGAGGCGTTCTGCAGAGCAGAGGCGAGGCATGCGAACCGGTAAGTGTTCTGCAGCCTGCGTGGTTGACCAGATCACCGGATGCTGCTCTTCACTGCACCAGTCTCCCAGCCAGTTAATCGCGTCATGCCACTCGTTATCTGCCTGCTCCCGGCCCTGACCACCAAGCCAGTCCAGAGTGTTCAGACGCACGGTTGCACTACCGCCACTCTCCTGTGCCATCTGCGTTAATGCTTTATGTCTGAGAATATCCAGTAGCTGGTTAACCTGGCCTGTTTCGCTCTGACGTATCACATCACCAAACGCGCCCCAGCGAAGCTCTTCAAGTGCCACATAACAACGTCCGGCAGGGGAAAATGACGCATATCGCCCGGCGCTCCACCATGAGAATATCTGCTCAAGATGTAACTGCGCCCGCTGAACCTGGTCAACACGGTGGAGTTTTTCTTCAAGATGATTCAGTTTATGGTGAACCTGATCGGCCAGGGTGAGTAACTGCTCCCGCGTATCTGCGGAATAATGCGCCAGCCTGGCTGTATCACTGACCAGTGAACTGACCCTGTCGTTTACCCGGGTAATCGCGTAGTTTGTGGTGGCAAGTGACGTTGTCATCTCCGTCAGCCAGCGCAGGGACGCCTCAACGCCCTGTGCAAGCGACGCATTGATGGCATTCTGCCGTGCAGCGCCTTCGCCGGTCAGCCCCTCTTTTAAACGCCGGAAGAACGTGCGCTCTCCGGCCGTGCGGATATGCTCCTGTGCAACATCGATTCCGTTTGCGAAATCAACCACAAATTTTTCAGGAAGACAGGTGAGTACCTGACATACCCGGTTATCAGCAATTTGTTGAATAAATGGTGAAGTCACAGCATTGTCTCCAGCTCTTCCCTCAGCGCCTTACTGTCAGTAATGAGCTCAGGAACCCTTTCATTTAATGCCTGAAGTCGCCCGGTAAGCCGTTCCTGCGCCTGCTGATCGCGTTTATGATCTTCAGAGCTCTGAATCAGCGTGTTACGCAGTTGTTCAACTTTCTCCCTGAATGCGCAGAAAAAGGCATCGATTTCCTGGCGGACGGGCTGGTTAATATCCTGCTCAATGGATGCCTGCAGCTCCCCGAAATATGCCCGGGTCAGTGACATAACTTCCTCTCTGACCTTGTTGATATTGATCACGCTGCGACTCACATCCTCGTCATAGTTTTCCCAGCCCAGGTCACTGGTGCCAAACCATCGACAAACGGTTCCCCATACGCCACTCTGCCGACGGCGACGGGTGACGGTCTCCGTTCTTTCCTCCATAAGCGCACTCAGATTTATTTTTACCGCGAGCCGGGTCTGTAACTGGCTGACTGCCGGAAAACTGATTTTTACGGTAAAGCCCTCATCCTCCAGGCGGGCATTGATGCGACCGGCAATGTTTTCTGTGGCGTACAGGGCCGTGCCACGAAAACCTGTTTCAATCCCGCTGACGATTTTCTCCAGCTCAGGCCGGAACTGTGCTTCAGCCTCACGGTGCAGGCTGGTCACGGTCGATTCGATTTGCGTCATCAGTTCAAGGGCTTCCCTGCGATCACTGAATTTTATTTCGGGGCTGTCCGGGGCAAAATCTCGTTTCCTGTAATCCTCCCGGCCCTGGTTGTTGATACCGGACCATTGAGAAATTTTCCCCCATAATCCGGACTGAGACCTTCGTTGTTCTGCGTCTTCTTCCTCCAGCATTTGCTGTTCTTTGCGTTTACCGCTTCTGAAATAGTCATTCAGCTCCTCTTCCAGTGAGGTGCAGACCCCCGTCAGTAATTCCCGGGTTTTAGTATCGATCTCCTCCATGGCCATTCTGACATCAGTGGTCATCTGCTCCTGACAGTCCGCGATTTCCCGGATATCCGCAAGCAGGCTGGTGATATGCGACTGCAGTGACTGAATGCTTTGCTGTAGCCCCTGATGGCGTAACAACAGGTATTCACTGATATTTTCTGCATTCTGCATCAGTTTTGCGGCGGCAGAGTCAACCGCCAGTGCCGCAGCTCTGGAATGTGAGCTCTGTATGACTTCCGTTATCAGTTGATCGATAAGTGAGCCTTCCCACAGGTCTGTCGCCCCTTCAGTTGCCAGTTCACTGTCTTTACAGACGTATTCTTTTTTCATGCAACCGAAGGCACCTCTGATAAAATCATCGACCCAGGCTTCATCAACAGGAAGGGTTCCGTTTTTCCGTAACTCATGAAGCGCACGGTTAGCCAGGTATGCCTGGCGTGAGGATCCGGGATAAACGCGGGAGGCGGGCAGCACATCGCTGTTCAGCATTGCCGGAACTTTCTGGCGTACGGCATCTGCCCCATCGCCATTGCGGTCTTTCTCATCAAATTTATTGACCAGTACAAACAGGCGGCCGGCTGATACGTCAGCAATGGCATTAAGCTCTTTACGGACGTCTTCATCCGCTTTTGAGTTCATCTGGGTGTAATCCATCACAGCCAGAACCGCAGAGGCTTTCTGCAGTTGATCCCGCATCATCACTTCCATCTGCGGTTGTCCGGCCTCATTAGGGCCGGGGGTATCCAGCAGTGTGAGTGTTCCCTGGCATGCATCCATCCCCACCAGATGGCTGAATTCCACGTCGATCACCGGCAGTTTCTGCACTTCTGCGTATTCATCAAAAGGAAATTCAGTCCCCATTGCCGCAGCAAGACGAACCAGATCGTTTAACGATGCCAGTCCGGTAAAGATTTCCTCCTCCCCGTGGTATTCATTTTTGAGCCAGCCATCATCCGTCAGAATATCCAGCAGTTCGCGGGTATCCCCGGTTTGCTGCAGGGTCTGTGCGACCTGCTGTCCTGCCGGGGTGGCGAGTTTTTCCTGCAGTGTGATTAATAAATTGCGGACAGGCTGAATATGTTCCAGATGGAGAACCGGCTCAGTTTTTCCGGGAACGTGGCGGATGAGCGTCGGTACAGAGGTCATGGGGCGGTTACGGTTAGGCAGAATTTCCTGCCCCACAATGGCGTTGATGGTGGTTGATTTACCTGCTTTCATCGTGCCGACAACAGCCAGCACCATCTCCCTGCGGGCGGTTTTGATTTGTTCGCCCTCCAGCTCCTCAATTCTTTTCAGTGCTTTCTGTTTATCAAAAAGCAGTCTTTTTTCGTTCTTACTGTCAGATAACACATCTGGCTCCTCAACCATTTGCCGGAGCAGATTAATGTTCAGTTGCAAAAGTCGGTCGGCTTCATCACAAAGCAGGGCGATGTTCTTTTCGTGCATTATTTAACCTTCCTAAGACGCATTTTCATGACAACCACGGAGGAGGTCATTTACCACAAACGATCGTTTATAACGATCGATATGATAGTAACGATCGATGTATTCTATTAACTTGAAAAACACAACGCAAGGGGACACCCCGGGTATGGCTGCGTTTGCATAGTGTTTTCATGGAGTTAAAAATCTGTAACAACAGCCTGGTACATCACCACCGGGTTCAGAAGAAAATCCAGTTCCATACCGCGCGGGCAACAGAGACCACCGAGTCACGGACGGCGCGCAGAACCGTGCGTGCAACAGAGGCAATGCAGACACTCTCCGCCGTGTCAAATATCCGGTCCACCGCACCGGTAAACTGTTCACGGGTCTGAGTGCGGACAGACTCCGTGCGCAGTTCGTCCTGCAGGCGTGTCATCAGAGGGATGGCGGCATGTCCGGGAAGCACTGTCATGAGTGCACTGACCGGGGTGACCTCCCCCTGAAACAGTGCATTACAGAGTGAGGATTTACCGGCCCCGCTTTTACCCATAATGCCAGGCACGGGTTCGTGACGGGTGAGTTTGCGCAGATGTTCCAGGATGTGACGGGAAATCGGGTAAGGCAGGGAGGAGAGCGGTTTTTCAATTGCCTCAATGGCATCAGACGGATTCATACATGTATTCCCAGTGAAAAAAGACAAAACCCCGTGCACCGGAAAGGTGGCGGGGGATTCACGGAGATAATATCTTTCTGAAATTATTTTGAATGCAGGTATATGTGGCTGATTTGTATCAGCTAATGAGTACAGGTCTGAATCTAATCTGACAGTCCGCTTTGTGCCAAAGGCGGACGCTCAAGTAGATACTGTCCTGACAGTATGCGGTAATCAGAGTTGTTATATATTACTTGCGTCCAAACCAGCTTTCTGACAACCCGGCCGCTCCTGCTTTCAACAACGCGCCGCCATACTTTTATGCTGCAAAGAGCGGAGACAGAAGGTTAGCGTAATTTGTAAATAACTTACATTCACGTGTGATCTGGATCATAATTTTGCCTATGCACCGATCGTAATATAAATATTTACATAACGATCAGTGATTCATGAAAACTCAAATAACTTTCGCTGCGCTTTTGCCAGCATTAGCGTCTTTCATACCGCTTCATGCTCATGCCTCGTCTACTTCTGAAGATGAAATGATTGTCACGGGCAACACCGCCGCCGACACCACCGATTCTGCCGCCGGTGCCGGTTTCAAAACGAACGATATAGATGTCGGCCCGCTGGGAACGAAATCCTGGATCGAAACACCATATTCCAGCACCACTGTTACTAAAGAGATGATTGAAAATCAGCAGGCGCAAAGCGTCAGCGAGATGCTGAAATACTCTCCCAGTACGCAAATGCAGGCGCGCGGTGGAATGGATGTCGGGCGTCCGCAAAGTCGGGGGATGCAGGGCAGCGTGGTGGCCAACAGCCGTCTGGACGGGCTGAATATCGTTTCAACAACCGCGTTTCCGGTGGAAATGCTTGAGCGCATGGATGTGCTTAACAGTTTGACCGGCGCGCTGTACGGCCCGGCGAGCCCAGCAGGGCAGTTTAATTTCGTGGCGAAGCGCCCAACCGAAGAGACGCTGCGTAAAGTGACGCTGGGCTATCAAAGCCGCAGTGCGTTTACCGGCCCTGCCGATCTGGGTGGCCATTTTGATGAAAACAAACGGTTTGGCTATCGCGTGAACCTGCTTGATCAGGAAGGGGAAGGCAATGTGCATGACAGCACGCTGCGTCGCAAACTCGTTTCCGTTGCGCTCGACTGGAATATTCAGCCGGGCACTCAGCTACAGCTCGACGCCAGCCATTACGAATTTATCCAGAAAGGCTATGTCGGTAGCTTTAACTATGGGCCGAACGTCAAACTGCCGTCTGCGCCGAATCCGAAGGACAAAAATCTGGCGCTCAGCACTGCGGGCAACGACCTCACTACCGATACCATCAGCACTCGCCTGATCCACTACTTTAACGACGACTGGTCCATGAACGCTGGCGTGGGCTGGCAGCAGGCTGACCGCGCGATGCGTAGTGTTTCCAGTAAAATACTCAACAATCAGGGCGATATCTCTCGTTCGATGAAGGATTCCACCGCTGCCGGACGTTTTCGCGTCCTGAGCAACACCGCCGGGCTGAATGGTCATATTGATACCGGCTCTATCTGCCACGATCTGTCACTTTCTACCACGGGATATGTCTGGTCGCTTTATAGTGCCAAAGGAACAGGTTCCAGCTATAGCTGGGGTACAACAAATATGTATCACCCGGATGCGATAGATGAGCAGGGCGATGGCAAAATCCGCACCGGCGGGCCGCGATACCGCTCCAGCGTAAATACTCAGCAGAGCGTTACGCTCGGCGATACGGTGACATTTACGCCGCAGTGGTCGGCAATGTTCTATCTCAGCCAGAGCTGGCTGCAGACTAAAAACTACGATAAGCACGGTAATCAAACGAACCAGGTTGATGAAAATGGTTTAAGTCCGAACGCCGCGCTGATGTATAAAATTACCCCTAACACAATGGCCTACGTTAGCTATGCCGATTCGCTGGAGCAGGGCGGTACCGCACCGACGGATGAGAGCGTAAAAAATGCCGGTCAAACGCTAAACCCGTATCGCAGCAAGCAGTATGAAGTGGGGCTAAAATCGGACATCGGCGAGATGAATCTAGGCGCCGCGCTGTTCCGACTGGAACGTCCGTTTGCCTATCTTGATACGGATAACGTGTATAAAGAGCAGGGTAACCAGGTTAACAACGGCCTTGAGTTAACCGCTGCCGGGAATGTGTGGCAGGGGCTGAATATTTACAGCGGCGTGACCTTCCTCGACCCGAAACTGAAAGATACGGCGAATGCCTCAACCAGCAATAAACAGGTTGTCGGCGTGCCGAAAGTGCAGGCCAATCTGTTGGCGGAATACAGTTTGCCGTCCATACCGGAATGGGTTTACAGCGCTAACGTCCATTATACGGGCAAACGCGCGGCGAACGATACCAACACCTCTTACGCCAGCAGCTATACCACATGGGATTTGGGAACGCGTTACACCACGAAAGTGAGCAACGTCCCAACCACTTTCCGCGTGGTGGTAAACAACGTGTTTGATAAACATTACTGGGCTTCTATCTTCCCATCGGGTACCGATGGCGATAACGGTTCCCCAAGTGCGTTTATCGGCGGCGGCCGCGAAGTGCGTGCATCCGTCACCTTCGATTTCTGATGGATAAATGATGAAACTCTCCCGTTTATTTCCGCTGCTGGCGCTGCTGCTGGCGGCCAGCCTGCACGCAGAAAATACGCACAAGGAGGTGCGTATCGCGTCACCGTGGCCGGCGCAAAATACCATTATTGCCATGCTGGGGTACGGCGATAACATTGTCGGAACCTCGATGATTGCAAAAAGGATCCCCCTGTTTCGCCAGAGCCTGCCGCGCATAGAGAAAGTCGCAGCAGTTAGCGTAAACAGCGGGCATGAAATCAATCCCGAACAGATTATCGCGCTGGGGGTCGATATGCTTTTTGTACCGCAGAATATGGTAGTGCCTCAACAGGCGTTGCTGAAACAGGCTGGGGTGCAGGTGCTGGCGTTTGAGGCGAATTCACTGCGGGCGTTAACGCAGCGCGTACAGCAAACGGCAGCGGTGCTGGGGCCCGATGCGCAGCAAAAAGCGCTCGCCTATCAACGCTACTTCGATCGCAACGTGGCCCTGGTCACCGGGCGCCTGAAAGATCTTCCTGCGTCACAGCGCGTGTCGCTCTATCACAGTATGGGCAATCCGCTGACCACCACCGGTAGACCCTCGCTAAACCAGGACTGGATTGACCTGGCCGGCGGCAAAAATATCGCTGAAAATTGGTTTGGCGAGCATCAACAAAACCGTTCGGGTGAAGTCGCGCTGGAGAAAATTGTCACTGCCAATCCGGCGGTTATCATCGCGATGAACAAGCGCGACGCGGATGCCATTCTGAGTTCTCCGCAGTGGGCAAGCGTGGACGCGGTCATTCATCATCGCGTTTACGTTAATCCGAAAGGAATGTTCTGGTGGTGCCGTGAAACCAGCGAAGAGGCGCTGCAATTTTTGTGGCTGGCGAAAACGCTTTATCCTGCGCGATTTGCTGATGTGGATATACGCAAAGAGACGCGTGAGTTTTATCGGCAGTTCTTTGGCCTGACGTTAAGCGATGCGCAGATGAGCGATGTGCTCAATCCGCCGCGCTAACGGAGGCTGTGAAAAACCATGACTGTATTGGAAAGTACGCTGTCGGTCGAGAACCGCTATCGCCAGCTTTTTCGCCAGCGTCTGGTAATACTGGCGGTTATTTTTATCGCTATCATTGCTTCGCTGCTGCTCGATTTCACCCTCGGCCCCTCAGGGCTCCCTTTACATTCGCTGATAAAGACTTTGATGCATCCGTCCGGGGCGACTAACGGCATGCGGGTTATCGTTTGGGACATCCGTTTGCCCTATGCGCTGATGGCGCTCCTGGTAGGAATGGCGCTGGGTTTGGCCGGGGCAGAGATGCAAACTATTCTGAATAACTCCCTCGCCAGCCCGTTTACGCTTGGCGTTTCGTCGGCGGCGGCCTTTGGCGCAGCGCTGGCGATTGTTCTGGGCATCGGTATTCCCGGCGTTCCCGAAAGCGGGTTTATACCGGCAAACGCTTTTCTTTTTGCGCTCCTGTCCGCCCTGCTGCTCGATAGTCTGACCCGCTGGACGCGCGTGCCGACGTCGGGCGTTGTGCTGTTTGGGATTGCGCTGGTGTTTACCTTCAATGCGCTGGTGTCCATTATGCAGTTTGTCGCCGATGAAGATACTTTGCAGGGCCTGGTGTTCTGGACGATGGGCAGCCTGGCTCGCGCATCATGGGAGAAACTGGCGGTGCTGGCGGCGGCGATGGCGATTGTTTTACCCTGGTCGCTGCGTCGTGCCTGGCAGCTTACCGCGCTACGCCTCGGCGAAGAGCGGGCGATGAGTTTTGGCATTGATGTTCGCCGTTTGCGCCTGGGTTCCCTGCTGCGCATCAGCCTGCTGGCGGCCCTTTCGGTTGCGTTTGTGGGGCCAATTGGCTTTATTGGCCTGGTTGCACCGCATATTTCCCGCCTGTTGCTGGGAGAAGATCATCGCTTTTATTTGCCCGGAAGCATCCTTATCGGTGGGCTGGTGCTATCGCTGGCCTCGGTAGCGTCGAAGAACATCATTCCCGGTGTCATTTTACCGGTAGGAATTGTTACCTCGCTGGTAGGCGTTCCGTTCTTTCTGAGCATTGTAATGCGTCATCGAGGGAGTATGTCATGAGCGGGCTTACGATTAATGCGCTGTGCGCCGGTTACGGCAAACGGCGGATTATTGAGCATCTGTCGATTTCTACGCTGCCGCGCGGCGAAGTCACTGTACTGCTGGGGCCTAATGGCTGCGGTAAATCAACGCTACTGCGCGCCCTGGCCGGGCTAAATCGCGCCAGTGGCGAAGCCTGGCTGAATGAAGAGAATCTCTTATCGCTGCCGTTTGCTCGTCGGGCTGAAAAAGTTGTGTTCCTGCCGCAGTCCCTGCCGCAGGGCGTGCATTTACAGGTGCTGGAGTCGGTGGTTGTCGCCCAGCGCGCCTCCGGCGCCGGGCAAAATCAGGCGCAGGCTATAGCGCTGCTCGAAGAGCTAGGCATCGCACATCTGGCAATGAACTACCTCGATAGCCTGTCCGGCGGTCAGAAGCAGCTGGTGGGGCTTGCACAGTCGCTTATTCGCCGCCCCGAATTATTATTGCTGGATGAACCACTGAGCGCGCTGGATCTCAATTATCAGTTCCATGTGATGGATGTTGTATCGCGCGAAACGCGAAGACGCAATATGGTTACGCTGGTCGTCTTACACGATATCAATATCGCACTGCGGCATGCCGCCCAGGTCATCATGCTGAAAGAGGGGAAACTTATCGACAGCGGCGACCCGCAAACGGTGATCCATGCAGAGAGCCTTGCGCAGGTATACGGCGTACGCGGGAGAGTTGAACGTTGTGCTCAGGGAAGATCGATGGTGATAGTGGATGGTGCAATCGAAAAATAGTCGGATTAACGTGGTTGCTTCAGCCTCAGGTAAAGATCAATAGGAAGTCTGTAATGCAACATATAGACCGCCTTAATGTCATTAAAGCACTTGTGCTTCTAGAAGATGAGCAGATTGTTCGTTTTAACATCGCTGCGAACGATAACGCCTCGCAGATCCACATGCTCGTTGACGGTCTGGGCGTCGGGCTGACACATGAGCCTGTCGCTGCCGGAATGATTTCGCACCGGACAGCTTGTCACCGTTCTAGGCAACATGACAGACCTGCGCATTCCTATTTCTATTATCTATCCGCCTACCAAGTTGCTTAATGTCAGGCTAAGGCCCTTTAATGACTGGATTTCAGACCGATTTTCTGGACAACCGAGCGGGTAAATCGCAGTACACTGACAGCTAGACAATAAAGCTCCGGTTCATGTTTGAACCATGTGTAGTGAATGTCCGCTGTTCGCTCACAACGGACCTTCAGTTCAGCCGCTCCGGCCGCTTCATGCCATGAATGTACGCAGCCAGTCAGAATATTAAGGTGCGGATTTCAGTTCACTTGCCAGCCCAGTGATACAGGACAGTAATGACCAACAATTTGGTATTGATACAACAAGCTGCGGCCCCGGTTCGTGGGGGAGATGAAACGAAGGTAGCTGAAGTTACTGAAATGAAGAATTCAGAGAGACTGAATGATATGCCTCACCTTTAGTGAATAGTGTAAAACGGGAGACTCTCACCCGGGATTATCCACTCATGCTCAATGTATAATTTTCGTGCCCCTCACAGGTAAGAGCCGGACACATTCGTTGTGTATGCTGCAGAATCGGTAACCGGGGCCCTGCGGTCTTTAACTCAGTGTCTTGTGTTGCTCATTTGCCACAAAGTCCTGGTACGCCAGCTCAATCATTTCATTCAACAGTTTTTTTGGGGGGCACCACGACTTCGGGCAATACTTTCAGGCTGTTTGTGGATTTTTCCGGACAGTTTCAGCGGAACGGAACCATCAGCACGTTCATCACGCCTTTTTTGTTGCTCCCGGGCACTTTTCAGTTCATCCATAATATAGCTGCTCTTCTCGCATTTTTGCCGATTTTAAAAATGCGAACAAAACATCCGTACATGATGTACAGATTAAACTGCCAGGGACTGGTGTCAGAAAGCCTCCGGTTAGCCTGCTCTTTCCGGAATGCGCCGGTTATGAAAAACCGGAAATTCAGTCTCTGTTGTAAGATGTACCCTCTGATACTACGTTTTCGTTTTCTCTGTGTATTTAACTCACTGTATTTATTGTCTTTTTAAGCCTGACTGGTATTCTCCGGTCATAGTGTGCCGGATATATATCCCGTAATCTTCTCATTTTTATATAAAAATACCTGCACTCTCTTCAGCGCATCTGTCTCCTTTAAGTAAAAAATGTTTTCACGTATTGCTGTAAATTCATTTTAAATCAGTGTATTACCTTGATATTGCTGTCTCCTGGTTTGATGCGTAATCGTTCTGCCTTTCTGGATGATTCTGGTGCTTCCGGGTGCATTCTCCTCTGCACATGCAACAGTTCGTCATCGCCACGTTCCCAAAAAGCATATAAAAACGAATCGAATTTGATATTTTTTTCAATCGTTTTTCATAGGAATTTCGTAGGGTGTTCTCCGCTATAACCTCCATATTTGCTGTCTTTTTCTTCATAAATCGTATGCA
>SKEL01002287.1_pt1 | contig 14804 bp, 17 predicted proteins | sample 4826741 | NCBI WGS metagenome assembly SKEL01 (sample SAMN11008810, study PRJNA524170) | human gut metagenome | biome: Human fecal sample; material: Feces; isolation source: fecal sample from pouch patient p33 | host: Homo sapiens | place: Israel: Tel-Aviv | collected 2016-03-22
ATAATAGATAAATAGATGAATATATAATAATATATTATTTATATCATTATATATTATATATGTGAAAATTAAATATATTCTAAAAAATATAAAAAAAGAGTAGAAAAACCTACTCTTTTTTTATTTGCTAATAACGTCTATTTTTGACATTTAAAATAAAGTCCATTTGTTTCATAACTTCTTCTGTTAATCTATAAATATCATCTTCGGAACTAATTTTATTGTCATGAATTTCAAAAGTAATATTAGGTGTTTGGTTGTTTGCCATTTGTTTTAAAAGTTCAATCATTTCATTATTACTTGATTTAGTGTTATTCATGGCTGTTCTCATACTACTTGCATTATAGTTATTAACAGAGTTCATGACCATAGTTGAAGCAATAGTATCTCTAGTGGCATAAGCACTAACACCTTCATCTGCTACGGTAGCTATTACAGAAGGCTCATAACCTCTAGATGTAACTCCATAAACATCATTTGGGTTATACATATCACTAAATCCATTACCAACATCAGAAGAAGGCATATTTCTTCTACCTACAACACCAGAAATAGCTTGACCAACAGCAGATACGGCATTTCGAGCTGTTCCCCATAAGCTCTCTAAGCTGTTTTTCATTGTAGTAACACCTCTTGTATCTGCTGTACTTTTGATTTCGATTGTTTTACTATTCGGCAAATCATTAACACTCTTTGCAATGTCTTTATTTTGATTTAAAATAGAATTACGTCTATCTTTAATACGGTCATCCATTCTCTTGAAATCATCAGAAACTTTATTAGTTGATTTTTCAACACTTGTACTCATATCATTTGTTGAAACTTTGATACCACCCATAACACCTTCATAGTTCCTTTGCATATTTTGAGCGTTTTTCACAGCTTTATCAGTAGATGTTTCAACTTTACTTGTCATACCATCCATAGCATAATTAATAGCTTCATTAATATCAGTACCACCTTTTGAAAAATACTGATTTAATTTATTCCAAAAATCTTGCGTATAGACAACAGAATCACTATAACCATCTTCGGTAGCTTTCACCATAGCGTCATATGCTTGTTCCCATGTAGTAGTATTATCTTCACTAGCATTTTTAATCATTGTAGTAATAGCGTCAAGTTTATCTTGGTTGATTTTTTCCATTTGGTCATAATGGATTTTTGTTTTTTCATATTCATCTTTACTTGTAATACCACGAATATAAGCTATTTCATTCGCTGTACGATACTCTTCATTTGCTTTCTGTTTATTGATTAACTGTTGCTCTTGATACATTAAGTCATTAATTTTATATAACTCTTCTTTTGTACGTCCTGTTTGGTCTAGCCATTCTTGGTCAGCTTGTGCAACAGCAATAGCTCTTTCATCATATGCTTGTCGAGCAACTTCATTATTTTGCTCCAATCCTTCACGAATTGCTGTACGAGCTTCTGTTAATGACGCTTGATTAGTGATACTTTGTGTTCTTAAATGTTCTTGAAGAGCATTAATACTTTCAGTTTGGTATCCTAATTGTGCTGACATCATTTCATTACAGAATACACCGTAATCAGATAATACTTGTTGTTCCCAAATATCATAAGCTGTTTCGTAGTCTACTCCTTGTTGCTCCATAATTCCCTTAATTACATCACCTTGATTGTCGATATTTGTAATTAAAGTATTGTAAGCATTTTCGACACCGCTAAACATATTTTCACTATGAATATCAGTTAAATTCTTCAATGATTCCATAGTAAATACAACTTTACCACTTGCGTTATTATTGAAAGTAGCTAATGAATTAACCATTTCATTAGTATCAGAGTCGATTTTTGATTTTGTATCTGCTAATTGTTGACCAATCATTGACTTAAATGATTCAAAATTAGGTTCTGCGTCATTTGCGATATTAACAAAAGCATTTCTTAATTCTGTAACACCTTCTGTTTTGAATGTGTCAATTTTAGATGAAATTTCATCTAAATTACTATTAATTTTTTTAGCTAATAATTCAGAACCTTCTTGCATTAATCTTGTATTAATATCAAATCCTCTTGACGCTTCTTCGGCTTTTTGATTCATGTTTTTGAAAGCTGTTACAAGACCAGCAAGACCTAAACCAACTCCCACGACTAAAGTTCCACCTACTAAGAATGGAGCTAATGCGGTTGCTAATGAAGCTAAACCACCGATTAATCCGCCACCTGTACTACCAATACCTTTTAGAACATTTCCAAATCCACCTTGTAATGATTGCATACCACCTGTAGCTTCAACACCTTTAACAGCTAAATCACCTAATTTAGTTGCTAAACTACTAGAAGCACTGAAAATATTACCAATTAAACCGCTTATAGGACTTAGTGCAACACCAAATAATCCCATTCTAATGATTAAATCCTGCGTACCATCATCAAGATTATTGAACCAATCTACACAATCACCAATAATTTCGACAATGCTAACTAAGTGAGGTAATAGTTTTTCACCAATTTGGATAGCCATTTCTTCTAATTTTGATTTCAATGCTTTAATACTACCAGCAGTAGTATCTTCCATTGTTTCTTTCATTTTAGCTGTAGCACCATCACAATTTTCAATAGCTGTTGTTAATTGAGTAAATCCTTCATCTGAACCATTGATAATAGCTAAGAATTTAGACATTTGTTGTTTACCAACCATTGTTGTAGCGATTTGTGTTTGTTGAACTTCGTCTAAGTTACCAAATGCCTTACGCATATCTCCGACAACTTCTAAGAATGGTTTAGCTTCACCGTTAGCTCTAGTTAATGAAAGACCATATTCATCCATAATAGCCTGTGCATTTTTTGTAGGTTTAGCTAAACTTGCCAAAATAGATTTTAAGGCATTACCAGCTTCTCCACCTTGAATAGCGTTGTTTGCCATCATACCTAACACAATAGAAACATCTTCGATTTCATAACCTAATGCACTAGCTGTCGGTGCAACGTTCTTAAACGCTTCACCTAATTGAGAAACGTCTGTATTTGAATTTGAAGCTGTTGTTGCTAAAATATCGGTAATATGAGTAGCTTCTTCTGCTTTACTTCCAAATGCAGACATAATAGAAGTTAAAATACTTGTTGTTTCGGCTAATTCCATATTACTTGCAATAGCTAAGTTTACAGTTGAGTCTACTGTTGCAATAGATTTATCAACATTATAACCAGCTTGTGCTAATAATTTTAATGCTTCCGCACCTTGACTAGCACTTAATTGAGTATTAGAACCGATTTCCCTTGCCTTTTCCGATAATCGACCTAAATCATCAGATGTGGCATTTGTAATAGCTCCAACTTCTGACATCTTTTCTTCGAAATTTGTAGCTGTGGCAATAGCTGTACCAAAAATACCACCTAAAGCCAATGAAAGAGGTGCTGTGGCACTAGAAAGATTTTTAAATCCATTACCAACACCGTCTAGTTTAGTAGCTAAATTGTCAAAAGGCATACGTGCCATTTCTTTTTGAAACTCTAATAATTGCTTATTTGTTGATTGTAATTCTGTTTGAGTTTCAGCAAGTTTGCGATTCATGTTGTTATAATGAATTTGAGCATTTTCTAATTCTTTATTTGCTTTATCCCACTCTTTAGCATTCTCGCTTGTACGTTCACCTAATGCGTCTAATCCATCTTTAGCTCTTTTTACCCTATCTTCGGCTTCCTGTAATCTTTTCGAATATACTTCGATTTTTTCATTAAGACCTTGAACCTTAGTTTTGCACAAATCAACTTTAGTTCCCATATTTTGCATATTTTTATTAAAGTTGTTGCTATTCGTATCAAGACCTTTAATTTCTTTATCGAGCGTTTTTAATTCGCTAGTTAATTCCTTGATTTGCTTAGTAGCAGAACTATTTTCCACACCTAATTTAATAAGTAACTGTACTCCATCTGCCATTTATTTTCACTTCCTTTCTTGATGTGACGTTACCTATTCAACTTTGAAAAATGTTTCTTTTTCTCCTTGTCGAATATTTGTAGTTTTATTATTCTTACCATTCTTCTTTTTACCGTTGACATTGATATATGTAACAATCATATCTGTTACTTCACCTAATGTTAATTCATAAAACTCTTGTCTTGAACCACCTGTACATTGGTTAAAGTTATAGAAAAGCATTTCTAGGTCTAATTCATTAGCGGATTTGTTTTTTACTTTCCCACTTCTTGTTTCACTTTACCTTGATTGTCAGTTAAACATTCAGCTAATTTCACAATTAATTCATCTGTATATGCGAAAATATTAATATCATTATCATCAAAGAAGTCAATACCTACAGGACGTTTTTCTCCACGTTTATGTAAGCTATTGCATAAATAAATTAATAAAATTGTCATTTCACCTTCATCTAACATAGGTAGACATTTGTAATAGTTATATTTTGGACTTAACATTTTTAAATCACGTTCAATAGCCATTACACTTTTTGTATTCATATAGATTTCTAATTCAATTTCTTTTCCATCTTTGTTTTTTACTGTAATATCTTTAATAATCATAATTACCATTCTCCTTCTTTTTGATATAAATAAAAAGACGAACTATTTAAGTCCAAGTCCGTCTATGTATTGTTGCAATGCTACTTTAACATCTTCCCTAGCTTCTTTCATCCATCTATCACGATTTTGTTGGTATAGATTTGTCCACCAACCAAAGTTAGGTTCATCTGTTTTGAAGTTCTGAAACCAAACACCTCTCGAATTTTGTTATCGTAAAGGCTCTTTATCCTCTACTTCTATATGTTTCCATATAGTTCAGACTATATCTTCAACTTAAAAGTTGCTCCTTTTTCGTGGATGGATTATCACTTGTCATAGTTCACCATCTAGTCGTTGCACCTTCCAATTACTTTTATTGACTTTCATTGACTTGGCTCATGATTACCATGCTTAAATAATATTATATATATTTCCAATAATATTTATTATGTTTCTTCCTTTTACCATTACAGCAAGATGATATATGAGAATTATTAAATCCGAATTTCTTACCACTTCTTGTACTTTTTAGAATTATAACTTTGTTTCCATTCTCACTAATTCCCATTACTTTTTTAGATAATCTATCAGCAACTCTCTTATTTCTAGTTCCATAATTTACGTTATATGATGATGTACACCATTCTAAATTTGTAACACGATTATTAAGAGTGTTTTCATCTTTATGATTAACTTCTGTCAATTTATCGGCATTGTCTAAAAACATTTCAGCGACAAGTCTATGAATTCTAAATTTCTTTTGAATTCCATTATTTGTTAAACCTATTCTTTCATAGCGACCATCGTTTTCTATTGAAGTTTTTCTAATTTGATTTGTCATAACATTCTTTATTCTCCCAAAATTAGAAATAGCATAAAGACCACGATAACCAATCACTTCATTGTTTCTACAATCAACATAATAAATATCTTTCCATACTTCTTCCATACTTAACCACCTCTATACTATTATATAAAGTGATTATGGTAAATATTCTAATATAGTTTTAAGTTTAGGCTTCCCATGAATTTAAGGAGTTTATACAGACCAAAGGTTTTAATCTGTTCCCAATAATCAGCTCCGCTACCGCCTTGATTGGTGATACCGATTCTGTATCCAGCTCTACCATCATATCTAAATGAGATAATATTTTCAGCGTCAATACCATGAATATCACGCACAGTAGAAACAGGTGTTTCATTTTGCATTTCTCTTAAAAGACCATTAGCTTTCTTTTTAAGAGCTTTCTTTTGGATTTGTGTTACAACTTTTTCATCTGTCAGCGATTCTAATTTATCAACTAATTCTTGTAAACCTTTAACTTGAACAGACATATGTTTTCATCTCCTTATAAAAGATAAAATAAACATTTCAATAGAGGAAATTTATTCCTCTATTGTCTACTTATTTTATTCAGCTGGAACATAAACAGCAGTAGTCCACTTTGAAACAACATTGCTATCAGCATTTTCGTCTGTTGAGTCAATAGTACGACAAATAATTCCTTCGCTGTTTGGGATAGCTTTTCCAGAAAGAGTTACAGTTGAGTCATTAATAGAGTCTGTTTTAGTTTCTCCTTCTGTAGCTTCAACTTTTAATTTTACACGATAGTATGCTTTGTTTAATGTACCTGTTGGTAATTGAGATAATACGACAATTAAACCAAATTCTGCTTGTTCATCATCTGATTTTTCTGTCATAACACCTTTAGAGTCATAGTTAGCACCAGATAATTTAGCACGTAAATCACCAGATAAATGACCTAAAACGATTTCAATATCTTCATCAACAATAGCATTGAAAGTTTCTTCTGTTTGGTCATTTGAATACCAACTTGTTTCAGAGTAGTTTTTAGTAGCAGAGAAAGAAACGAATTGTTTTAATTCAATAGGAGTTTCATAAACTTCTTTCCCAGTAGATTTATTAATTGGAGCAATACCTAAGTATTTTACACCAGCAATACGTGACATAGTATCACTTTCCTTTCTTTAATTTAATATAATAAGGCATAAAAACATACAATTTTAAACCAAATAACGGTAAAAAATAGTATGTTTTTATGTTTAAAATAACTCTTTTATTCGGTAGGTTCGATAGGGTTTTCAACTACCTCTTTTTCATTCTCGACTAACATATAGAAAGTAGAAGCATTGAAAAACTCTAAACTATCTTTGATGTATGTAGTTCCTCTATTTTGGAAACCATAACACATTTCTTCGTTTCTGATAATAGACTTTAATTTCTCTATCATAGGATTTAATTCCATTTGATTTTTAGTTAGAAAATTAACAGTGATGTAATATTTATCCACCTCAGAAATATTATCAGAATTCCAAAAACCATTAATCGTAAAATTAAAGGTCATATATTTATCGACTTCATATCCGTCTGGTTTATGAACATAGAAAACATCTTCGCACACTTGACTTAATAAACTACAAATTCTTTCATTAATATCCATTATTGATACACCTTCTTAGCAACAGCTACAGTGAAAATTCCGTTATCATCAAAATCATATACAGAAACGATTTCCCATCTTTCGCCATTGTATAGAATAATATCTTTTTGTTTTATTTCAATTCTAAGGTGAGTTCTAAATGTAAACTTTTTACTTTCAAGTCCATATAATTCAATACCATCTTTCATATACTCTTTACCTGTATTATTAGAAACAGCACATCTAGGAGTATAAATTACTTCCCACTCTTCTTGAACAATACCATTAACAGGTTTGCCTAATCGTTTACGTTGGATTTCGATTGGATGAATTAATTCACCAGCATTTTTTCGATATTTCTTTTTAATAGTAGGCATAATTATTCACCTAATTGTCCGTCAGACATATAGAACCAATGATTACCTAGTAATTTACCAATAGTGTAATTTAATGCTTCTGTATCTGCTTCAAGACTTCTATTATCGTAGAAATGAGCCGTAAGTACGAGTACAGCCATACAAATTTCTGCAATATTATCTAAATCTTCCATTGGACGTTTGCAATAGTTACAAACATAAGACTTAGCACTGTCTAAAGCTAGTTCGATAAATAAATCATCAAGGTCAAAATCAATGCGTAAATATGCCTTTGCGTCATATAAATCAAGTTCAGACATTTTTTTAGCCACCGTATCACCACTCTCTTTTAAATAAAAAAAACATTTTTATATTAAAAGTTTTATTAAAACTCACCATTAAAATTAATTTTCTTGTAAACGTTTAATTAAGTCAGCTTTTTTCCCACTTGTTGACAATCCACGTTGCTCTAATAATTCTTTTAATTCTGCAACAGTTAATTCATTGTAGTCTACTTCTTTTGGGTTTAAATCTAATGTTGTGTTAGGTTCTTCCAATGGTAATTCTTGTTCTTCTTTAATTAATTCACAGTATCCTTTTTGTAATAAAATATTGACAACTTTATCATCAATTTGATATTCTACGTTTTTGCGATAAGCAAACCCATCAACGTAAATTGGAGATAAGATTTTGACTTTAATCATTTATTTATCGTCCTTTCTATCATAAAATAAAAAGCTAGAGGAATAATCCTCTAGCTTTTGGATATAATAAATATATTATTCTGTTGCTCCAGCTACAATGTAAGAAATTGCACCAGGTTGAACAATTTTAGCGTCCATACGAGCTGTAGCAACTAAAGCAACCATGTCAGTTACAGCATATAATTCATGTAATTGACGTACTTGAACATCAGAGCGTACACCTACAGTTAATGCACGTTTAACGTCTACGAACATACCGACTTTAGCGTCTTGTGTACCTAATTTTGGCATATAAGCACATTCAATAACTCGGCAACCCATTAATGTGCGAACCCCTGGCTCTAATCCGTCAGTTAATAATTGACGACCGTTAGCGTCTTGTAACATAGCTAATGCTTTAACTGTGTCTGGATGACATACGAATACAGCGTTTTGACGGCATTCATGAGGTAAGTTATAGTAAGAAGCAACTACGTCATTAGCAGAGATAGCTCCAGCTTTAGCTGTTACTTGTTGTGACGCTTTTTGCATATCGTTATTGTCTGGTGTAGCAGATAATAAACCTTCTGGTTGTGTAACTCCTGTACCTGTGATGATAGCTTTTTCGAATGCTTTAGCGAATGCCATACCTAAACGTTGTCCAGCATGAGCAACAATGTTGAAGTTTACATCTTCTACAACTTCACGAGTGAATTTAACGATTTCTCCGTATTTGTAAGCTCCTAATTCAACTTTTACGAATTCAGAGTCGATTGAAGAAATTGAAGCTCCTTCTTTAACTAGACGTGCTTCACTTGCTGGAGAAGCGTCTAACACGATACGGTGTGTTCCGTTTGTACGGATAACGTTTGCTAATCCTAATACATCAGAGTTGAAGTCGATAGCGTTGCGGATTGCTCCTTCGATTGTTAATGGAACGTTCATTTGTCCTTTGTTTGCTACGTTATGAGGTGCGTCACCTAAACCTGCTGTGTATCCGTCACCAGCTCCACGCATTTCTAATTTTGATACATCTGCATTTGGTGTAGCTAAAGCGTTCATAAATTGTTCACGTAATTCGATTTGAGTTTTTTCCATTTTGATTTCTCCTTTGTTTTCAATAGTTTTTTCTACAGAAGTTGAACGTACTTCCTCTTCTGCTTTTTCGATTTCTTTTTGTAATTCTACAATTTTTTCGTCTAACTGACGTAATTCTTCGTTCTCTGTATCTTCTAAAGAACGAACTTCTGTGATAGCTCCATTAAGGATAGCTTTTTTAGCTTCTTTAGCTTCATTTAATGATTCTTTTAAAGCCTTAATGTTCATTTCACTACATCCTTTCTATGATATTATTTATTCTAGTTCAGCTAACATTTGTTTGTATTTTTCAACATCAGCTTTCACTTTTTCATCATCAACAGGTGTTTTTTGAGGTTCTTCTACAGGTTTTACCTCTTCTTTAGGTTCAACATCAGCTTGTTTTTCTTCTTTTTCTTCTACTTTTTGCTCTGATTTGACCTCTTCTTTAGGTAATAATCCTTTAATTTCCTCTAAGAAACTGTTGAAATTGTCTTTGAATTCACTAAAATCCACCTTAACCTCAATAGGTTTTGGCTCAACTTTAGGCTGTTCTTCCACTTTTACTTCTTCTTTAGGTTGTTCTTCGACTTCTACTTTAGGCTCCAATGCCTTTTGGATTGATTTATCAATCATTTCTTGTAATTCTTCCATAGTAATGTTGCGAATTTCATCATCAACGTCAACATCTAAACTACGAACAGCACTTGGATAAGCACTCTCACAAGATAAGATAGAAATTTCAGAAACAATTAAATCTTTAATTACACGATGTTTATTACGAATTTCATCTTTTAAACATTTAAAGCCAAAACTACACCCTAAACGTTTTTGAGATTTTTCACGTAAACTTAAAATCGTATTTGCCCACACATTTCGTTCATCTAAACGGACTTTAACTGTCACCAAACCGTCATTTGTTTCTACATCATAATCATCTGATACGATTTGTTCACGTTTATGGTTGAATAAAATTGGAGCTTCTGACTCAATACTACGGACGAATAATTCAGCGTCAATAGATTCTGTTTCGAATGGTGCATTATGGAATTTTTTACTTTGTCTAAGGTCTAATGTAACAGTTACCTCATTGTCATTAAATTCAACTACACCACTACGTTGTTCTAATTTCATTCCCTTGCACCTCCTTGATGATATGATAAAAAAGAGTATCAAAAAGATACTCTTTTAAAGAGGGAGTGATAATATGATTTTAGTAGTTTATAGACAAATTTCGGTCTAATTGATTATGTTAGTTGTTTCAACAATAATTGATTCCTCTTTACCAATTTCTTCATTAAAATATTTATTTAAAGTTTCAATATAGTATACTTGATAATCATTATCTTCTAAAAATTTCAACGCTTCATATTTATTATTAGAACGTACTTGTACCATACCAGCGTTATAGGTTAATGCTACATACCATCTCATAATAATTCACTCTTAATAGTATCGTTGCGTACCGTTATGGTCTTTTTTAGGAGTATTAGATGTAGTTAAAGATACAAGTAGTAACATAATAGCGACACCTAAAATCATAATATTAAATCCGTATACAACGAATAAGTAATATAAGATTAGTGAAGCAGAACCAATTAGACAGAGATTTGAAATGTTCTTTTTAATAAATGTAAATACTAAAAATAAAGACATAAAAAATTGATGTGCAAAACTATTATTATTCATTATTATCATCTTCCTCTTCTTTGTTATTTAAATTTTTATTTTGGTCTTGTTGACCATCAATTCCTTGTTTAACCATTTCTGGTGAACTGATAATTTGTTTATTTTCAGCGTCATAAACAGTACCCATATTCGGAATAAAGAATGTGCGGTCACTTGGTTGATACATTACAGCACCTAATGATAATCTGTGGAAATCATCTTCGATAGGCGGTAAATTTTCTTTGATACGAGCTTCGTTTAATGATAAAATACCAGAAGAAATACCTGTATTTAACGCTTCATATCGTTCCGCTTGTGTTGTTTGTAATACACTATCTGTATTAACTTTGAAGAAATACTTATCTTTTTCTTTTTCTAATAGAATAGAGCGATTTAATGAAGATTCTAAGATGTTAATATAAGGCATAATAGAATATTGTAAGAAACGAATACTAGAACTTTCAACGTTTCCGTAAGTATTGGCAGAAGAGTCTACCATTGATTCTGGCACACCGAAAAGATTACAAATTTCAGCTTGTGTTTTAGTACGAGAAGCACTTAATCCTAATTCTTGTGGTGAATATGAAAGTTTTTCATATTTCATACCCTCTTCAAGAAGGATTAATTTACCAGCATTATTTGAACCTTGATACATCTTTTGCCAACTATCTCGTAATCGTGTTTGAGCTTCAGGAGATAAGTTCTTTTGAACTGTTACAATACTCATAGGTGATGAACCGTTATTCATGATGTTTTTATTTAATTCAATTTCATTTAGAGCTAATTCGATTGTTTTATAACCTCTCGAAATAACTCCTTCACCTGTTAAACCTCCGTCTGGAGATGAAACAGTAGAAATCATTACATCATCAATATTTAGGTCATTTTTATATCCTGTAATCTTAATTCTAATATCACGAACAATGTTTGGCATTGATTCATCAACAAGAGTAGCAATACCAACATTTTTAGCGTCAACATTCCATAATCCTTTAATCTTATTACCGTCCTTTTCAATTTGAACGTAAGCATTACCATGTAATAATAAATCTTGGATTAATTTAGCTTTAAAATCCGTTCCTGTTGAAATACTATTAGGTTCATGATTTAATAAGAATAGTCGATAATCGTCATTAACTTGTTTAACAGTGTTATCATCAACTCTTTCATATAATTCAATAGGTAATGTTTTGATTGAGTTACAAATTAAATCATTACACGCTTTTGCAACAGGGATTGATAGTAATTGTTCGGCTGTATATCTATCACCGCTAACACCATCGGAAAATCCAAACATACCTACATTTACAGGATTGTAAGTAGATTTAACTCGTTTTTCTTCTTGCTCTACTTCTTCGTCTAAGGTTAAAAAATCCCAAATAGCCATATTATTTTTTTACACCTCCTTTTCAAATTAGAAAAAGATAAATCCTTCTCTTTCTTCGTAAACACTTGTTGTTTCAACAGAGTCAGCTTCAATAGAGCAGAAACAGTTGATAACAGCGTCCACCATGTCGATTTTTCCATTTGATTTTTTCTTATTAATATACATATTCATATTTGTATCTCTATCTAATAAAGCGTTTTGAATATTAATTTCAAATAATTTATTATCTTCGTATAAAATTCGTTCTTCTAATGCGATTTCTCTTAATTTTTTAGTACCTAAATGTAAATACTGTGAGTGTTGTTTTTGCTCAATCATTTCATAACCAGCGTCCTCCCATTTCTGAACAGAAGAAATAGCATTGTATCGGTCATATGTAATTGAAACAATTTTGACACCCATCTTTTTCTCAATATTTAAGACAAATTCCTCGACAAATTTATAGTCAATGATATTACCACCACAAGGATAACATAATCCCATTCGTGCATATCTTGAATATGGAACTTTTTCACGTTTTTCCTTATCCTCTTCTTTGTTTACAGGATAGAAAACCCATGATTTGACAACGTATTTCTCTAAATCTCTATCGTAAGTCACCATAGCTACTGATGTATTATCATCAGATTGTGCTAAATCGACTCCGATATATACTTCTTTATTTGTCCAATCATATGAATTAGGTTCAATTAAACCTTTTCGTAATACATCTAAAGGAATATAAACCTCTAACTCATTACCATCTAAGAAGATGTTCATATGTTTTGTTTTGAAGTTTGTTAATGTACTAGGCATTTCAATAGCCTTTTTACGTTTTTTAGAGATATTGTCAAAGACATTTTCTACTTCGATAGCCAAAGGATTAGCTTGATATAATGAAGTATCAGTTTGCCATTGTTTAACGTCATCTGGTTCATAAATCAATGCAAATGTAGTGTCATCTTCAACAGTTTTATCCAAAACTTTTTTAGCGTAATTGACGTTTTCTGTCATAGGATTATCTAATGATTCATATGCTGTTGAAATAATGATACCGAACTTTTCATCTAATGTTGTTTGAGATGATTGCATGGCTTCAAGTGGATAAGAGTTTCGTAATGCTCCTACCTCGTCACCAATCCATACAGTAGCCAAACGACCATCAAGACGGTTATCACTACAAGCTAAATTTTTATAAACACAATTATTAATCTTACATCTAATTTCAGAACGTAATACCTTAAAGTACTTACCCATAGATGGTGAGTTAGCGATTAGCTTCTGAAACTCTTTGTATACTTGTCCAGATAATTCTCGGTCTGGTGCTACTGAATACGTTTCAGCATATGGTTCACATAACAACATCAATAACATTAAGATTAGTGCCGTAAGAAGTGTTTTACCGTTTTTACGAGCAATTAATAGTATTGATAATTCATAGCGTCTTTTACCATTGCTTTTACGTCTAACACATAAAGAATTAATAATAAAGAACCACTGAAAACCAACTAAATTATCATAAGCACTCTTTTTAGGCATGATATTAATTAATCTTAAAAAACCCTCGATAACTTTTAATTCATTTTCATCAATATAGTATTTTGAATTTTCATCATTTAAACAATCAAGGAATTCTTGACATTGTTTTTTAACATATTTACCAGCTTTTTTATTATCTTCATCAACACACCATAGAGCATATTGGTACGCTTTGTTGTTTTTTACAGTTTCAGAAATCATAATTCACTAATCACCCTCTTTTCAGTAAGGGTTAATTTTTAAGACTTTTAATTAATTGCATTACCTCGTCTTGTTCTTCTTCTCTATTATCCATTTGCATAGAAGCTAATGTACTACGAGCAGACGGTGTTAATCCTAAAGTTGAACTTGCTTGGATGAATTTAGCTTGATAATCATGTTGAATTTTGATATGAGGATTAGGTGCTAAACTTTCGTTTCCACCTCTGTCAACTTTACGAACTACTAAACCTTGTTCTTTAATAGCTACTTGACATTGATAGATTTTACTTAAACAATCTGCTGTCATTTCAATCATAGGCTTATCAAGATTTGAGATAGGAATTTTAGATTCTTTTAAGTTATCAATTAAGTATCCGTAATAAACTTTAGCAAAATCATCTAAATGTTCTGGAACTTCATCAACAACATCATCTTTTCCTCGCATTTCTTGTTCTAATGCGTCTAATTGTTGTAATTGTTCTTTAGACCATGTGTTACCTTTTTGCAATGACGCTGGAAGTTTTGCTCTACCCATTCTATACCTCCTATCTAAATTCAAAATTAAATTCGTCATATGGTGTTTCCCATTCAAAATCTAGGTTACCATTATTACATCTGTCTACAAATCTATGGCATTGAACACATAAAGTAATCAAATTATCATTCTGTAAACGTTTTTCCCATTTAATAGCTAATGGCTCAATGTGGTGAATTTCAAGATTTTCATATGTAAATAGATTGAATTTAGCTTTACAGCGTTGACAAAAAACATCTCTTGATTTAATTTCTTCACGTTTATCTTTCCATGCTTTAGAACTGTAAAATCTATTTACTTTTTTACCTTCTTCACTCAAATTGTCACGTTTATATTTCCATTTATTAGGGCATTCAGTGCCTACTTCATGTTTCATACCACATTTACAATTATAATAACGTGCCATATTTTCACTTCCAATAAAAAAAGACATATAATTTAATATTATAT
>SKEL01002289.1_pt1 | contig 14797 bp, 10 predicted proteins | sample 4826741 | NCBI WGS metagenome assembly SKEL01 (sample SAMN11008810, study PRJNA524170) | human gut metagenome | biome: Human fecal sample; material: Feces; isolation source: fecal sample from pouch patient p33 | host: Homo sapiens | place: Israel: Tel-Aviv | collected 2016-03-22
ATCTTCTTTCGCAAGTAGAATTGAATATGGTAATAAAGGCATAAGTTTTCGCAATTTCTGCTGTCTTTCTTCTGAAATACTTTCTAGAAACTGCAAACCTGTTTGATAATTGATCTGATTTTTCTCAATGAATGACTTAATTACCTCAGGCAATGGAATTTGACCAGTTTCAAGCATTTGCAGCTGATTATTTAGATTTGCAATGTTCATTGTCGCCTGATCTCGAATACTATCAGCGTCTGATGTTTTATTTTGAATTACACCAAGAAAAGTTTGCTGATCAATTCCATCATTTAATCTTAAAAATTGAATAAATTCTTCAATTTTAGTCCTTTGATCTTGAAGTTGCTTTACATTATTTCTTGCATTAATTTCTTGTTCTCGTAATTGAAGCTGTCTTTCCTGAGTTTCACTTTGACTTTTTTCATTCAAATCAATATCATATTTAAGTTGTTCTTTAGTTTGTCTAGCTCCTTGCAAAATATATTCAATTTTGTTTTTAGCATTTACTTGCTTAACTTTGATTTCATTTAAGTCAGCAACATTATATTGACGCAACAATTCAATTTTCTTTTGACTGAATGCTGTAATTTCAGAATCAAGTTTAGAAACTGTATCATGTATCTTTTCTAAAGTAGATCGAGAATTTTCTTCGTCAGACCTCAGATTTTCTATCTTATTTTTAGTTTTTTGAATCTCTTCAGTAATTTTAGACTCATATTTTTTAAAATGGTCAATTTTTTGATTATAATAAGTCTTCAAATAAAAACGATAAGCAGCAATAAGCTGTTCATTGTTTCTATCTTCGGTATTATCTTTTGCTTCTCTCTCATAATTCTGAATATTACTTTGTTGAGCAGCAATTACTTTATTATTTCTATTTACAATCGCTTGTAAATGAATTGCACAAGATCTGATCAAATGATTCCACATTTTTTCAACCTTATCTTTTTTATCAAGGGCTGCAGAATTATTTGCTTCACATTCTTTTTGACACTCACTAACCCGAGCAAGCAATTTTTGATATTCAGCAACTTCAAGTGACTTTTTAAGTTGACTTAATTTTTGCTGTAATTCTACAATTGCCTCCTCCTTAGTTAATTTCTCACTAATTAAATTTGCTCGCGTTTGTACAATTCGATTATGATCAATCAAAATTTTATTAAGACTGTTAATATACTTATCGGTATTCAATTGTTTTAACTGATCTCTAATTTCAGAATATACCTCACACTTTTTAATACTGTCTTCATTATTATGCTTATAAACTAGTGCACCCGCAGTAGTCTGGTAAAACTTATTTAATGCCTCTTGATTATTATTGTGTGTATTAATTTGTGGTAATATTAAACCGCTTATAAGTTGACCAGAAGATTTAGTGCGACCATTCTTATCAACGAAGTTTGCATTAATACCTCCTTCCATCTTCAGAATTGGCATTAATAATGATCTCCACACAGTAAAATTCATATGAGCCACTGCCCGTTGTTCATATTGCTGTTTATAATTTGAGTAAGTTGAACTATTTAGTCGATTACAGAAAACTAATGCAGCTTGTAAGTTAAAGTCGTTAAGATTTTTAGCATTATTAAGTAAAGCTTGTTTAATATTTTCTTGCTTGATAGGAACATAATATTTAAGTGAATCATCGTACTTAATTAATCCTAATTTTTTTAATAATTCTATATTACCAGAAGTGGGCGCTATATTTTCCTTGGCATTATAGTTAATAACCACAGCATAGCGATTAAGCAGATCATCACTATTCATAGACAAATTGGGTCTTGTAGGATCGCCAGTATATGTAAACCACTGTACAATCAAAGTATGATCACTTTCAATTTCTCCAATTAGATCAATAAAAACCAAACCAGGTATTTCCTGATTGCTTCTAAAATAATATTCTAATCGTTTTCCGTTGATACTTCTTTTATGACCAATTGGATTGAAGAAAGAAGCTAGAATCGTTAACATGCTGGTTTTTCCAGTTTGGTTTTTTCCATAAACAATCGCTGCTTTCCCATTAGGACTAACTACCAGATCATTAAGGTGAATGTAATTTCCACCATTGCCTTTAAACTTTACATTACAAAAGCCAAAACTATTTAATTTGCTCATTTTTCAAGTCCCCACTAATTTCTTTCATTTCTAACTGAATCGTTCTTTCTGTCCATTCAGATACAGAATCATCCCGCGTACTTAGGATATAAGTCATATACCCTTTAAAAAGTAGTGTTGGTTGGATTAATTCAGCTTTACTTTCATACACTACAAGATGACTAGGTTCTAAAATCTTTTTAACTAAATTTCTAATCAAAAAAGTTTTACTGCTCTTAACGGATTGAACGCGCTCTTTTTCTTCAATCATCCGTTTAAAAATAATATTTGCATCCCGCAAGCAATTATCTTTATCCCCAAAACTATCGTCGTAATCTTGAAGCAGTTTACTGAGACTTTCTTCCCACCTACTATAAGTTATAGTCTGACGTGCAAGTTCATCATTTTCGGTGTTCATGAAAACTAATTGAATAAGGTTCAGCAAAGCGAATTTATAAATTAACTTATAGCTATTGTCTGAATTTGTATCTTTTCCTTTGTTGTACCAAGAAAGTTTTTCAATATTTTCATTAGTTGTGACAGTTCTTCCATTACAAACATTAGTTAACAATACTAATGCTTCTTCATCGCCGTCATGAACAAATTCGATAACATGATTACTTTCTTCAGCCATGATATGCAGGATAGTTTTAGTAGATAGTTCACCAATTTCTCCACTAGAGTAAGCTAGAACTGCCTCAGTTAAAGCATTATTATTTGTTGACAAAGAAAGTTCACCTTTTCTCAACAAGTAATCATAGAGAATAGTAGCATTAATTAAATTTTTTCGAATGGTCATCTTGACTTAATCCTTTCTAATACGACATAACAAGTCGGTCATACAATGCTGTTGCTCAATTATTTTTTTATCAGTAAAAGTAAATGAAAATGATAATCGCTCTTTATTACTTACTTGATTCAGACACATTTTTACTGTATTAATATCTAATTCAACTTCGTTTAAACTAATTTTGGGGCTAGAATGTCCATTAGTTTTAATAAATGGATTTTCGCCCAGAATTTGAAATAGCTGATTAAAAAATTGAAAATCTCTATAGTAAAGTTGCTCAAGTTGTGTGTTTGATTTAATCAACTGAGATATTTTTTGTGCATCATTCTCTAATAATCTTTCCTTCATAATTTCAAAAAAGTGTTTCAATAGTGAGAGATATTCTGCCTTTTGCTGTGCTACTCTTTCTTTGACTAATTGTTTATCTTTCTCAGTTAACAAGGCTATTTGATTTTCTTTTGAAATTCGTGTTTTCCTTTTAAGCGGAAAGAGCGGAAATTCTAGAATTTCTGGATTAAAGACCTTTTCTTTTTTCATCTTGATAATTGGATCAAGTAGTGGAATCCTACTTAAAGCCTGATATGGATCAGTCATATCAAATAATTCTGTCAGCTCTTTCATATTCCAACTATACGTAAAATGAAAGTCAATATCCTCAGTCTTATTTGCATCTTCAATTGTCTCTTGAAGCAAATTGGAAACAGTCTGCCTAAAATGTTCATATGCTTCCCAGCACTTGGTATATAGCTTAACCTTACGTTCATTCTCTTCATCGTTGTAATTAAGCTGGATTTTATTTTGCTTAATTTGGTTCTTGAGATTATTTATTCCTTTATCTGTCCTAGCTTTGAGATCTTTTAGAACTTTACTCCAAGTAGTGTGCAATTTATTATATTCTTTTGCCGATTTAGCATTCAGTCGTTGCCTAGTTTTCTTTGAAGCAGCCATCACATTACTATGATGTAGAAGTAACATGTTTTCACTTTTTCTAATTTCAGTATAAGTATTTTCGGGATGTAAATGATCTAGATGAATATTACTAAACAAGATATCAAAATTAATTCCTGCTTTTTTATCCTTAATTGCTTCATAATAGTGAGCCAAAAAGATCTGCAAGTTAAGCGGCAAGCGATAACCTATTCTTCCGTGAGTTAAATCTACTGTTTGGATCAGCTGTACACTATGTTTTCGATAATTAAAATTCGCATCAAAGGTCAAAGTTTGTAATGCAATATTAGTATCTTGACTTCGAGGAACTAAAATCGACGTAATAATGAGCGTTGCATACTCACTTAGTTTTTGTTTTACGTCATTTTTTGATCCTTGAAGATTAAAATGTACTCTTTGTGCTGGATTTTCAGCAAAGAAATCTAAATACGTATCTACAATATCATCTATTTCAAACAAATTATCAGACGAAGATAACTGCAAACTCCAGCAAATACTCAAAAAGTGCATTACTTGCAGAACATTACGCTGATTTTCATTTTCTTTGTCAACATCGTCTACAAAGAATCTATTAAGCAGAACTTTAGATCGACTAATTGTTTCAAGTAATAAATTATTAGTTTGTAAATTCTCACTTCGCTGAATTGTGGCTTCTCTCAAATAATTTAAGTCATTGTTATCCATATTTTTCACCTAATAATCACTGTAATTTAAAATCTCTTGCGGTATATAGCAATTATTTGCAAATAGTCGTTGAATCATTTTTTGATATTTGGGCGAAAAATATTGCAAGAAATCCATTAATTCCGTGGCTTTCACCTTATTTCGTTTTTTATTTTTATCTAGCCGAGAAACACTATTTTCGCTAAATGCCTTATCTAACATCTTTTCATAAACTGCTACCCAAGGTTTCACATCATGATATGGGGTATGATCTCGCACACTTAAGAAAATATTGATTCCTGCTCCATCCAAATCACCAATATATAATTTATTTCCTGTCTTAAATTGGGCTGGCAAATAATATTTAGCCATTGGATTATTAAGTGATGCTACTAAGGAATGCCCGCCTTGATAAATCAGCGAATTAATCAACAAATTCATAAACTTAGTTTTCTTTTGCTCATGATATGCCTTTACCAGATCAAACATTGGATCTTCATTTTCAATCATCACGAAATTATTTCCTTGCTCAGTTAAAGGAATAAAATTGGTAAACTCATATGTTTCATACATATTCAGCTGAGCACGATCAATATTGCATCGTTTTAAGATCGAAATTCCATTTTTCTTTTCAAATACTTTTTCTTCACCAAAAATCTCTAAACTTCGCTCATTGATCGATACTGCTCTTTCCATTTTAGATGCGTGTTTTATCAAAAATGTATCTAGCTTTTTTAACAAATGGTAATCCTTAAAAAATTCCTGATGCCAATTATCTGGTTCTAAAAAATCATTTTTCTTCCCCTGTTTAGGCTCAAGATACCAACTAATATCTAACTGATTAAAGCTATTAATTTTTTCGATCAAATCAGTTGAAATAATTTCATTGTAGAAATAATACTTAAATAGTTTTGCTTTATTTGGTGTAAAACCTTGGGCTTTAACAGGCACTAAAATTCCCATTTCAACGTATTGTGTAATCAGATTAACTGTATCCGCATAACTGGAACTCTTCTGATTTTTTTGCAAATATGCAAACAATGCTGTTTGTCCAATCTTGCCCCGCTTTCTCACCGGCTCCAAACTTTTTTTCATTTTTACTCCTTTTAATATTTCCGATTTACAACTTTTCACTGCGATGATATATTATTAATCGCACATTTGTTTTGATAGCCATAATTATATAAACATATGTTCTGGCTGTCAATAAAAAATGAACAAAAGTTTCTATTCAAAAAGTCGAAAACCTATACCAAAAACAAAAGAAGATTGATTTATCTTAATTTCAAAATCTGATAAATCAATCTTCTTTTAATTCAAACTGCTTTCACGCAAAATTAAAGTCGTCTTAAAAACGACCTTATATGGCGTCATTTGATCACTATTCAATATTTGTTGCAAAACCTGCATCCCCATCGCGCCCATCGCATGAGTATCAACATGTACACTACTTAAAGCTGGATTAGCAAACTTTGCTGCAGTCGTGTCATTGAAGGAAATAACACTCACATCGTTTGGTACTGAAAGATTTGCTTCACGCAGTGCCTTTAAAGCACCTATAGCCATGGCATCATTAGCCACAATCAAACCAGCAGGCATCTTTTTACCTAAATCAATAGCTTTCTTGACAACATCATACCCTGATTCAGGAGTAAATTTGCCTACGAAAATTTTGCTCAAGTCAAATAAACCCAGTTTTCTAGCATAAAACTCAAAATCTTGGAACCGAAAATCAATCAAATTCTCCTTGTCGTAATCATCATTAAGGTCACCAACCAGCATCCCAATGTCTTTCTGACCCATTTTAATAAAGTGATCCACAATGTCTTTGATTGATAAATGAAAGTCTGAATAAACACAGCAATATCCTTCTGCTAAAGTATTGCGTCCTACAAAAACTAGTGGTCGTCTAAACGACTTAATTTCTTTCAGCTGTATAGCTGTAAGTTGATTGGAACCAATAACTATTATGCCCTCTGCCTTGACTAGATCTGTCCAAGCATCCCCTTGATAAAAAACTCTTGTCGTATAGCCATAAATTCTAGCTTGCTCATTAATTCCCAGACGAATCGAATAGTAATATGTATCCTTTATTTCTTGTTCAGGTCGATACCATAGCACAACCGCAATAAATTTATTTTTACTACGCTTTTTTCGTGTACCTTTTTGATAATTCAACTTTTCTGCTACTGCAAAAATTTTTCGCTTAGTTGTATTATTAACTGCTAAAGTCTGATCATAGTTTAATACGCGTGAAACAGTTGCAGCTGACACACCGGCTTGTTCAGCAATATCTTTAATTGTAGCCAAGAGTACAACCTCCTTTTTATTAATAATTAATATTTTAGCATTTTTGTTTTAAAAATATCCAGAATTATTTTTACTAAAATTTATTTTATTTACTAAATAATATTTTAAATAAGGCAACCTAAAGTCTACCAAGGTTTTAACTCATTTTAACTACTCCTTTTTAATATTTTTAAGTTGACTATTTAAATTAGCCGCGTATTATTAGGCATACAAAACAATAATTTGCAGCTTTGATAAGGACATTTAGCAAAGTGAAAATAATTTCAGAGAGTCTTTGGTTGGTGAAAAAAGACAATTATTTTTTACTAAATATCACCTTTGAGCTAAAATTGTGAACATTTAGCAATTTTAGGGACCGCCCTCTATCGCGGTAGCATATCGTCGTTTTAAAATGACTGTATGTGAATTAAGATTCAATACTTTTATTGAAAATTTAGGTGGTACCGTGTTAAATCAACGTCCTATTAGATCAACTTGGCCTATAGGGCGTTTTAATTTTATCTAGCTGCTTTGGTTTTTCAGAGGAGGTAAAAATATGCATTCAAAAACCAAAGTTTTGTCATTTATGTTATTGTCGTCATCCTTCGTATTATCTGCTTGTGGCAATTCAGCCCACAGAAAACCAGTTTAGCGGACGAGCATTTTAAAGAGTCTGTGCCCAAGAGGCATATCAAAAAAGGTGGAACTTTAACCTACGCACTAGAAGTAGATTCTCCATTTACTGGAATCTTTTTAGCTGAATTATCTGATACTGGTCCCGATCAGACCGTCAGCGATCCAGGTGAAGAAAGTTTATTTGCCCATGATAAAAATCGACAATATAACAATCTAGGTGCCGCTACACTAAAGTTAAATCAACAATCTAAAACTGCAACAATTGTAGTCAAGAAAAATGTTCGTTGGTCTGACGGTAAACCCGTTACTGCTAAAGATGTTGAATATGCTTATGAAATTCTGGCAAATTCTAAAGTTAATACTACTATGTACAATTCTAACTTAGAAGATTTAAAAGGAGTGTCTGAATATCATCATGGAAAAACTAATAAAATTTCAGGGATTGAATTACCAGACGGACCTAACGGAAAGAAAGTGGTCCTACACTTTAAGGAAATGGTTCCGGCTATGTTAGAAGTCGGCAATAGCTATATCTGGAATTACGCTGCACCTTATCACTATTTAAAAATGTTCCGTTTGATAAACTAATTTCTAGTGACAAAGTACGTAAAAAACCGTTATTTTTTGGCCCATTTAAACTAGATAAATTGGTACGCGGCCAATCGACTACATGGTCGCGCAATCCTTATTATTGGCGCGGTAAGCCTAATTTTGAACACGTCAACATTTCCGTTATCAGTAAAATAATGTTTCTCAAGCAATCAAGAGTCATAAATTTGACGTAGCTGATGTCATCAATTCTGAATACGATCAAGTCAAAAATACTAAAGGGGTCAATTTTATTGGTAAAAAAGATCTAGGTTATGGTTATCTTGCTTTTCGCGTAGGCCGTTGGGATAGTGAACTTGGTAAAAATGTTGAGGACAAGCATAGCAAGATGAATAATATAGCCTTAAGAAAAGCAATGTTATATGCCATGAACATTGATACGATTAATCGCCGCTTTTATCATGATCTTAGTTTTCGTGTTAATACTACGATTCCCGAGCAATATGGGCAATTTCATGACAGTAGCATTCCTGGTTATCCTTATAATCTCAGTAAAGCTAAACACTTACTTGATAAGGCGGGTTATAAATATCAAAAAGGTGCTAAATTCAGACGGCAACCTAATGGTAAACCACTAACAATTAATTTGGCAGTTCGTGCCTCCTCTAGTAATGCAGGATCTGTATGGTCTAATTATATTCAACAATGGAAAAAGATCGGCTTGAATGTACGATTCCTTGGCGGTAGACCAATGGAGTTTAATTCATGGGTTCAAGCCATCAAGGCTGCAGATCCAAGGATCGATGTCTTTGAAGGTGGCTAGGGCTTAGAGGATGCTTCACCAAGCAGTCTCTATGGTCAAAACTCACAATTAAATTTTGCGCGTTTTGTTTCTAAAACTAACAACAAATTACTAGACGAAATTGACAGCAAAAAATCCTTTAATACTGCCTATAGGATTACTGCATTTAGAAAATGGCAAAGATGGATGTATGATAAAGCTTACCTTGTTCCAACTTCTAATAGCTATACTTTAACCGCTGTTAATGCAAATGTAACTGGTTGGTCAGTTAAATATAACAGCAACGTCTGGTTTGATGCTGGTTTTGTCAAAAAATAATGCATAATTAAAAATCAACTTGCTCTAATAATAAAAAAATAGGGAACTAAATCTATCTGATCTAGTTCCCTATTTTGATAAGTTTATTCTATTTTAAGCACCATGATATTGAACAAGTGAATAAATATCAACATCAGGTAATTTACCTCTACCGTGTAAATCTGGCAATTCGATGTAGAATGCGGCACCGACTAACTTACCACCAAGGTTTTCAATTAGCTCTTTAGAAGCTCTTAAAGTACCTGCGGTAGCCATCAAGTCATCACAGACAACCACTCTTTGTCCAGGTTTAATCGCATCCTTGTGCATTTCCAAACTGTTTGAACCATATTCCAAATCATAGGAAGCACGTTCAACTTCTCTTGGTAACTTATGTGGCTTTCTTGCAGGTACAAAACCTAAACCTAACTCAGTAGCTACTGGACAACCTACAATAAAACCACGTGCTTCAGGCCCAACAATTACATCTGCTTTTTTACTCTTTGCATATTCCGCTAATTCGTGAGTAGCGGCACGATACAATTCACCATCTTGCAAAATTGGTGTAATATCGCGAAAAACGATGCCTTTGTTAGGAAAATCCTTAACACTTGCAATATATTTACTAAAATCAACTGCCATAAGAAGCATAACCTCCAAAATTCTCTGTGTTTGTGTTCAAACGCTTTTGACCAGTATATTTTAACAAATTTTAACGATAAAAGCACTGAAAACAGAATAGTTATCTATTTATTTGTCAAATTATTAACATATGTAATCAAACGTTGACTAGGCATAGTTCTTAGTTGATTAACAAATTTAATCTGAGAAGAAGTTCCCATTAAATATTTAGAAGCTGTCAGCGGCTGTTTTTTAGGAGAAGGCTCTCCTACCAATTTACCTTCATCCAATTTTACAAAGCCTAATTCAAAGAAAACTCGTAAAATGAAAAGCACACTATCATAATCTAGTCCCAAATAAGGTGCAACTGTACGGTAATCTGCTGGCTTTAACGTAGGGTGGCTATAAATATATTTTAAAACAGCACCAAAATAATTTTTAGCGGGAATTTGTTCAACAGGCAATTGATCAAGCAAAAAGCGTAAATAGATTTGTTGATAATCTTTCTCCAATGCAGCATTTAATTCAATCTGATTGCGTGGCACATCTAATAATGCAACTGTTTCACCAGTTTGATCATAATCTTTAACTAAAGAGATCTTGTCTTCATCGATCTGTAGTCGGTTGCGAACAATCGGAATATTTTTTTGATCAAATAACAGGTAGCGGTCCGCGAAGCCCATAACATATTTCTCTTGGCGTAAGTCAACAACTGGCGTTGGCACTGCCAATTTTGGTGAAGCAAAAGCTAGTCCGGTCATGATTCCTTGTAAAGAAACTTGATTTCGATAAGTATTTAATGATAATTGAACAAAAATTTGAGAAATAAACGGCAAAAGATTATTATTCAAAAAGCCTTTATTAAATCCAACAACTGATAAGTTACCGCCTTTTTTAGCAACCGTAAATTTGACATGATTCTTATCTTTACCCATTTTAAAGAAATGAGTGATTGTTGGATTAGAGATACTAAAGATTGGCTGCGTGTCACCTGTCCCAAATGGACCTACTTGATTGATTTGTGCTAGTGTCTGCGGAGTTAAGCCCTGCATAGGCAATTCCATGTCATATTTTTTAGTCTCAAGACCACCTTCAACATGAAAGTCATCTTCAAATTTTTCCCGTAATGGCGCAATCTGATTTTCTTCTAATGATAAACCACAGGCAAAATCATGGCCACCAAATTTGGTTAAATATTGATCCTTGATCGGATTTAAAGCATCAAACAAGTTGAAACCAGCAAATGACCTACCTGAGCCTTTAACCTCACCTGCATCATTTTTAGTCAAAACAATCGTGGGTTTATGTGTCTTTTCAACGATCTTATTAGCTACTAAACCTAACACACCTTCGTGAAATTCAGGGTCATATAAAACCAAAGTATTTTGTTTTTGCCAGCTATTTTTATGAATTAACGTCATACATTTGTCATAGACTTCGGTGGTTAATTCTTTCCGTTTATTGTTTAATTCTTCGATCTTATCTGCAATTTTTTGGGCCTCAAGGTCATCATCACTTAGCAAAAGCTCAACTGCCAAGTTGGCATTATCTAATCGTCCTACAGCATTTAATCGAGGAGCAATATTAAAGCCGACATCAGTTTCATTAATACTGCCTAAAGTCAAACCAGCATTTTTGACTAAAGCGCGCAAGCCAGGACGATCTGTCTGATTAAGCATCTCTAAACCACGCTTAACGATAATATGCCCCTCTCCGGTCACCTTAACCATATCGCCAATAGTTCCGATCATAGCCAAATCTAGCAGCTCAGGCATAGTATCCTGCATTAGACCACGACAAATCGTGTAAGCTACTCCGGCACCACAATAATCATCAAAAGGATATTTTTGGCCAGGATAATTACAATGAACAGTAGCGTAAGCTGCCGGTTTCTTTTCTTGAAAAGTATGATGATCTGTAACGATTACATCAACATTATGTTCTTGAGCATATTTGACTTCCTCGACCCCAGTAACACCATTATCAACAGTGATAATCAATCTGGTTCCATCAGCTACAATATCTTGATAGCGGTCCATATTAGGACCATACCCATCATTGAAGCGATTAGGAATAAAATAATGAACATCAGCGCCCAAAATGCTTAAGGTTTCAGTCATAATAGTCGTTGCAGTAATTCCATCAGCATCATAATCGCCATAAATTGTAATCTTTTCGCCGCTATCAATTGCTTGATTAATTCGGTTAATTGCCTTATCCATGTCATGCATTAACGCTGGATCAGCCAGATTTTCTTCTGTTGCATTAAACCAAAAATCAAGTTTTTCGTCTGTATTAATACCCCGCAATGCAAAAAGTTTGGCTGCAATGGGACCTAGTTGATATTTCTCAATCAAGTCTGGTGCTAATTCATCAGCTATTCTTTCTTGCCATTTCATTAATTATCAAACACCTTATGTTCTCTCATCAAAACGAAAAGGCACTCATTGTTGAGTGTCTTTATTACAAAATCTATTTATAATTTTATCGCAAATCTAAATCTGATTAAAGATTGTAAATTTTTATTTTAATTTAAAAACCTTAAGATTATTGTTGTTAGCCTTTTCAGTTTTAATCAGATTACCCCGAATTGCCCAACGATTCTTACCGCCATCAGCACAAGTAATCAAAGTTACAATATTCTTCTTAGTATTATCGACTAGCCAAACCGCAGTTGGATCAACAATCTTTTTCATATAAATTCGATAGACATATACTTTGTTAAGATTAGTTAAATAAACTAACTCACCTTTTTTAACATCTTCAAGTGGTGAGAAAAGAATACCTTTTGCTGTCATGTAGTGACCTGCAAGAGGATAATTTCCCTTACCCATTACTTGGTCGGCTCGCATCGTGCCGCCACCAGTCGACATTGCATCATCACTCATCCCCAACATAATCGGTAAATACATATTAACATCGGGAATAGCTAACGCACCAATCGCACCAGAAGTCTTTTTCACTTGTGATCTTGCTGCTTGTGCAATGCCTAAAGACTTAACTTTACTAAAATCATACATTCCTTTTTTCTTTTTGTTTTCTTCAATCGTCGTTCTATTTATTCCACTTAAAGTAGATTGTTGATTATGATGAATTAATTGATCACTGATCTGTTTGTTAAATATCAAAGCAATACCAACAAGCAATAAAATAATAGCAGCAACTCTAAGTAAAATTGTACTTACACTATTTTTTTTATTTTTAGCCATTTTTATTTACCTTTGATGTCATCATCGTTCATCTTCAAGACTGCCATGAAAGCATCTTGAGGTACTTCAACTCTACCAACTGCTTTCATTCGCTTCTTACCACGTTTCTGTTTTTCAAGCAGCTTAGCCCGACGATCTGGATCACCAGTATGGATTTTCCAGGTAACATCCTTTCGGTATGGCTTAATTGTAGCTCGAGAAATAATTTTAGCTCCAATTGCGCCCTGAATATCAACTTCAAAGTTTTGCCGTGGAATTAGTTTTTTTAGCATTGAAGTCATTTGACGGGCACGATCTTGAGCTTCTGATCTGTGAGCAATAAAACTCAATGCATCAATTGGCTCCTTGTTAAGCAAAATGTCGATCTTAACCAAATCAGTAGCACGATAACCCGTAATTTCATAATCAAGTGAAGCATAACCTTTAGTCGAAGATTTCAAATCATCAAAGAAATCAAAAATAATTTCAGCTAATGGCATGTTGTAAATTACATTAACTCGGTACTTATCCAAGTAATCCATGGTAACGAATTCACCACGCTTACGTTGACAAAGCTCCATTACTGGACCAACAAAATCATTTGGCACCATAATTTCCGCTTTTACATAAGGTTCTTGAACTTCCTTATATTCACCAGCATCTGGCAAATCAGATGGATTATCAATCACCTTGGTTGTTCCATCATTCATAATTGCATGATAATCAACAGATGGTGCTGTCATGATTAGATCAAGGTCAAATTCTTGCTCTAATCTTTCCTGTACAACATCCATATGAAGTAAGCCTAAGAAGCCACAACGAAACCCAAAGCCTAAAGCTGTTGAAGTTTCAGGCTCAAATTCTAAAGCTGCATCATTCAGCTGTAGTTTTTGTAAAGCTTCCTTCAAATCTTCATAATCACGGTTGTCAACTGGGTACATCCCAGAATAAACCATCGGTGGAATTTGACGATAGCCTGGAAGTGGTTCAGCCGTTGGATTATCAGCTTGAGTAATTGTGTCACCAACACGTGTTTCTCGAACGGACTTAATGTTAGCAGTAATATATCCTACATCCCCTGCGATTAAAATATCCTTCTTAATTGGATGAGGACTAGAAACACCAACCTCTGTGACTTCATATTCCTTGCCAGTATTCATAATTTGAATTCGATCGCCTGGTTTAACAGATCCATCTTCAATTTTGACAGACATTACCACTCCGCGATAATCATCATATTTAGAGTCGAAAATCAATGCTTTTAATGGAGCAGCAATATCACCAGACGGAGCTGGAATATCTTTAACTACCTTTTCCAGCATGTCCTTAATACCTTGACCGGTTTTACCTGAAACTTCAGCAGCTTCAGAAGCATCTAAGCCGAGCATCTCTTCAATTTCTTCCTTTGTTTTAGGAACATCAGCTGATGGCAAGTCAATCTTATTGATAACTGGCAAAATTGCCAAATCATCATCAATTGCTAGATAGGTGTTAGCTAAAGTTTGAGCTTGTACACCTTGAGAAGCATCAACCACCATTAAAGCACCTTCACAGGCAGCTAGAGAACGTGATACCTCATATGAAAAGTCAACGTGTCCTGGTGTATCGATTAAGTGGAAAATGTAGTCTTCACCGTCTTCAGCATGATATTTCACTTCAACTGAGTTCATTTTAATGGTAATACCACGTTGACGTTCAAGTGGCATATCATCTAACATCTGATTTTTAAGCTGACGTTGACTAACTGTATCAGTTAATTCTAAGATTCTGTCAGCAATAGTCGATTTACCATGGTCAATATGCGCCACAATAGCAAAATTTCGAATGTGTTTTTGATAGTCTTTTAATTTTTTTAAATCCATAAAATCGTTCACCCTTTACTATGTATTAATTATAGCAAAGCTAGAATAAATGATG
>SKEL01002298.1_pt1 | contig 14755 bp, 16 predicted proteins | sample 4826741 | NCBI WGS metagenome assembly SKEL01 (sample SAMN11008810, study PRJNA524170) | human gut metagenome | biome: Human fecal sample; material: Feces; isolation source: fecal sample from pouch patient p33 | host: Homo sapiens | place: Israel: Tel-Aviv | collected 2016-03-22
TTATGCAGGTTAAAGAACGTTTCGAAGCTGAAGCAGAAGGGAAATAAACCATGACAAAAACATTAACAAAACACCTACAAGCTATCAAAGACAGTAAACGCGGTATTTTCGTACCTTATATCATGGCTGGTGACCACGCTAAAGGTCTAGACGGACTCTTTGAGACTATCGCTCTCTTGGAAAAAAGTGGTGTCTCAGCTATTGAGGTGGGTATTCCATGGTCAGACCCTGTGGCCGATGGTCCCGTTATTGAACTAGCAGGACAACGTAGTTTGGCTAAAGATGTGACTTTAACAGCTATCATCAAGAAGCTTCAAGAACAAAAAACACAGGTACCTTTGGTTATCATGACCTACATCAATCCAGTTTATCAATATGGTATTGAAGCCTTTGTTAAGGACTTGGCAGAGACATCTGTCAAGGGGCTCATTATTCCTGATTTGCCAGATGAACACGCTGACTTTATTACCCCATATTTGAAAGACAGTGATATTGCTCTCGTGCCTTTGGTAAGCTTGACTACAGGTATTGACCGTCAGAAACAGTTGATTGATGGTGCAGAAGGCTTTATCTACGCCGTTGCCATCAATGGTGTTACTGGTAAGACTGGCAATTACCGTGATGACCTTGATAAACACTTGGCTAACTTGACAGCTCATGCAGATATTCCAGTTCTCACAGGTTTCGGTGTGTCAACAGAGGAAGACATCAAACGCTTTAACGCTGTGTCAGACGGTGTTATTGTGGGATCAAAAATCGTCCGTGACCTCCACGACGGTAAGGAAGAAGAAGTCGCTGAATTTGTTACATTCGGTTCACATTTTGAAAAATAGAAGACGATGCTCTCCAGAAATGGGGAGTGTTTTTTATCAAAATCATTCTTGGGGATGATTTGATTTTCTTAGTTTTCAGTATTATACTATGGGTGAATAGTGGCGAATTAAATTTATCTCTGGTTTTTATTTTCATCTCACTTATAGAAAGAAGGTAGACAAATGAAAGTATCATTAAGGGTAATACTAGGAGTCTGTTTCTTAATAGGAGCCTTACTCTTTTTCTATCGTGGAGAGAATCACTATGCACTGATTTTCCTTCTGGTTGGTGCCTTGTATCTTTATAAGGGCTTAAGCTGAGGGTTAAATCTCGTATCGAATGAATAAGCCTGTTTAGTGACATCTATGTCACTATTTTTTTCTTTTCGGAAACTATAGAATGATTTTATAACTAAAAAGAAAGGAAGAGAAGGCATCACAGAACATGATTAATCATATTTTTTCATTCTTTCTATCACACAAGAAAGCTCTAGCAATACTCTTTATGATTATTTGTTTGGCTTTTATTTACCCTGGCATGTTTAAATTTTTGTATGTTGAAGGCAGGGATTCTGGCCGTAGCCTTGTCAACTCAATTTTATCTTAGTAAAGTGAGGCACCTCTTAGGAGGTGTTTGTTTTTTAAAATAAATCTACAAATGTAAACAAAACTCTTGACACGTTTCTAAGATAGCGTTAAAATGAATTTACAAACGTAAACGAATAACGAAATTCAGAAAGGAAATATCATGCTGACAATTTCATCTGCGGAATGGGAAGTCATGCGAGTGCTCTGGGCTAAGGGGCAGGCGACTTCTTCAGAGATTATAGCGATTCTAGCTAAAAAGCTTGACTGGTCGGCTTCGACAGTTAAGACCTTGCTTGGGCGTTTGGCGGACAAGGGTTACCTAACCAGTCAGCGTCAAGGACGAGGGTTTATCTATCAAGCTAGCTTGGGGGAAGATGAAGCGAATTTTCAAGCTTTAGAGGCTGTTTTTGACAAGATTTGTTTGACCAAACACAGCGATTTGTTGGGACAACTCATGGCAAAGACACCCATGACCCAAGCTGATGTGGATAAGTTACAGGCCTTGCTTCTAGCAAAAAAACCTGTGGATCAGGTGGTTTGTGACTGTGTGCCAGGCCAATGCGCCTGTGGGCATCATATGGAGGTGATATAGGAAATGGCAAAAGAAATCTTTGTGGTTAATGGGATGACCTGTGCATCCTGTGTAGCCAATGTAGAAAATGCTGTTAATAAGTTGGATGGTGTGGACAAGGCTGTGGTTAATCTAACCACTGAAAAAATGTCTGTGGATTACGCTGGGGATAAGGTTAGTCCAGAAGCTATTGAAAAAGCAGTGGCTGACGCTGGTTATGAGGCTGAAGTCTACAATCCAGACACAGCCAAAAGCCAGGAAGAGCGTGAAGAAGACAAGATTCACAAGGTACGTGAGCGCCTCATTTGGTCATCTGTCTTCACCATTCCTCTCTTTTATCTTGCTATGGGCCCAATGGTTGGTCTACCTGTGCCAAACTTCTTGTCTCCTCACCATGCAGCCTTGACTTATGCCTTGGTGCTACTAGTTTTGACAGTACCAGTCATGTGGTTGGGCCGTTCCTTCTATAGTAATGGTTTTCGTACCTTGGCCAAGGGTCATCCTAATATGGATGCCTTGGTAGCCTTGGCAACATCGGCGGCCTTCCTTTATAGTCTCTATGGTACTTATCACATTTCTTTGGGGCATGCCCATCACGCCCACCAGCTTTATTTTGAGTCAGTGGCTGTTATTTTGACCTTGATTACTCTAGGAAAATACTTTGAAACCCTCTCTAAAGGTCGAACTTCAGAGGCTATCAAGAAACTCATGCACTTGTCAGCCAAGGAAGCAACTGTCCTTCGTGATGGTAAAGAAGTCAAGCTTCCTGTGGGTAAGGTTGTTCTTGGTGACCATATTGTGGTCAAACCTGGGGAAAAGATAGCCGTGGATGGTCAGGTAATTTCTGGTAGCTCTGCGATTGATGAGAGTATGCTTACAGGGGAGTCACTCCCTATTGAAAAATCCTCTGGTAAGCCAGTGTTTGCAGGTTCTATTAATGGTCAAGGTAGCTTAATTTATGAGGCTGAAAAGATTGGTAAGGACACCTTACTTTCCCAAATCATTAAATTGGTTGAGGATGCCCAACAAACCAAGGCACCGATTGCCAAGATTGCCGATCAAGTGTCAGCGATCTTTGTTCCTGTTGTCATGGCTATCGCACTTGTTTCAGGTCTCTTTTGGTACTTTGTCATGGGACAAACCTTTACCTTCGCTATGACAGTAGCAGTTAGTGTCTTGGTTATTGCTTGTCCATGTGCTTTGGGTCTTGCGACACCGACAGCTATCATGGTTGGTACAGGCCTTGGTGCCGAACACGGTATTCTCTACAAGCGAGGGGATGTGCTTGAGCTAGCTCACAAGGCTGATGTCCTCGTTTTTGACAAGACAGGAACTATTACTCAGGGTAAACCTCAGTTGGTTTCTAGCTATACCTATGGCAATAGTGGAGCAACCTTACAGCTTTTGGCATCCTTGGAAGCTAAGTCTGAACACCCCTTAGGTCAAGCTATCCTTGTGGCAGCAGAAAATGCTAACTTGGACTTGTTAGAGATGGACAATTTTTCAAGTTTGACTGGGCGAGGACTTACTTCCAGCTATGCAGGTAAAACTTATCTAGCTGGAAATCAAACCCTTATGACAGAGGAAAGAGTCGACTTGACTTCAGCACAAGCTGATTTCCAACACTTGACGGCTGATGGTCAAACTCCTATTTTCCTAGCTGAAGATGGTAAGTTAATCGGACTCTTTGGTGTAGCCGATCAGGTTAAAGAAGACAGTGCAGATATGGTGGCAGCTCTTCATCAAATGGGCAAGGAAGTCATCATGTTGACTGGGGATAATGACCAAACAGCTCAAGCTATCGCTCAAAAGGTTGGCATCAAACGCGTTATCAGTCAAGTGCTTCCGCAAGAGAAATCTAGGGTGATTAGCGACCTTCAGGCAGAAGGAAAATCAGTCATCATGGTTGGTGATGGTATCAATGATGCCCCAGCCCTTGCGACTGCCGATATCGGTATTGCCATGGGATCAGGGACAGATATTGCTATGGAAAGTGCCGATATGGTCCTTATGAAACCCAACCTCATGGATGTCGTTAAGGCTCTGAAAATTAGTCAGGCGACGATCACAACGATTAAAGAGAACCTCTTTTGGGCCTTTATCTACAATATCTTGTCTATCCCAGTAGCTATGGGTGTCCTCCACCTCTTTGGAGGTCCCCTTCTTGACCCAATGATAGCAGGACTTGCCATGAGCTTTAGTTCTGTCTCAGTCGTCCTTAATGCTCTGCGCCTCAAACGTCGCAAAGTCTAAGCATTGATTGCTAATGCCCTCCATCACTTAAGTTGTGTATCAAAAAATAATTAAAGAAAAGGAAGAAAGAAAAATGACAAAAACATATAACATCACAGGAATGAAATGCCAAGGCTGTGTCAACACCGTTACTGAAAAACTCTCCGCTGTCAAAGGTGTAGACAAGGTTCAAGTTGACCTCGAAAACAAACAAGTCACTATCGAAGGGAAACCATGGAAGTGGTCACTCAAACGTGCCCTCAAAGGTACTAAGTTTGAGCTTGGTGACGAAATTTAAGACAGGAATGAAGCAGCTCTTAGGCTGTTTTTTTTGATTCTACAAAATCAACAGAATTTATTTTCATATAAAGATTATTATTAAGTTAGTACTTGTAAATATAGACTTTGTGTCTAGATAGATCTCTTAAAAATAGGTGTAAGTATTAGTCATGAAAGTGTTATTAGTGAATAGGGGTAAAATGATAAAACAAGATAACTCTGGGAAGCAAAAGAATATGAAAAAACAAACATCAAAATCGATGTTTGTTTTCACTCTATTCTGTTTTCACAGAGAGTTTTACATTAACTATTAATTAATAAAAAGAAAAATAATTTGTAATTATGAGTCATGTTTTATTGGACTTATGTGATTATTTAGAGGAGTATTTATTAATTCAATAAACTGTTTTGAAAAGACTTCTGGGGGAGAGGGAAAAGGTTCAGTAATCCAAGTTTCTATAATACTTAATACACAATTCACAATATAATTTGATAAAGCGTCGTTATGTAGGAATGAGTGGCTTAAGTTGATAGGTGCATTTAGTAGCCAGTTGGAATATTTTTCTCGTAAATAATTTCGCCAATTAGGAACAGCAGATGTAGAGTAGATACAGCGGAGCCAATCTCTATATTTATATAATTCTGGAATAATAACTTTTGAAAAGAAAACTTCGATTGAAAGATTGTGTTCTTCGAACAGTAAAAATTGTTCGTTTATAGTAGTATCTATGGATTGCATGATGAAATCTACTATTTCCTCATAGCTTTTGAAATGTTTTTGGTATATTGCTTGTCTCGAAATCTTTGCCTCGTTAGCGATCTCAGTTATACTAAAACTTGAGCGTTCTGGATATCGTTCTGCTAGTTTGAAGAACGAGTTAATAATCTTCTCTTGAGTTCCCTTTACCATATTAAATCCTAAAAATTTACAAACTGTCAAAAAATTTATGTTTAAGTTATATTCTAAATAGAAAAAATATAAATTACAAGTCTAAAATGTTGATAACGTGTAAATTTTTTTGATATGAGGATCAAGATTAATGATGAGTATTATCATGTATAATAGAGGGGAGTGTAAATTAACTAAAATTCTTTCCCATTTTTTAGAAATAGTAAGTAGTGATATAGAAAGGAAAATATGAATACAGTTGCAGTAGAAGTAAAACACTTATCTAAGAAATTTCAAATTGATAAAAATAAAGACATTTCGGTTCTTAGAGACATTTCTTTCGAAGCGAACTATGGTGAGTTTGTTTCTATACTAGGAGTAAGCGGGTCTGGTAAGTCAACCTTGTTAAATTGTATATCGAGTTTATCAGCACCAACAGAAGGGGTTGTAAAGGTTAATAATTGTAATCCTTATCAATTAAAGAATAGTAGATTATCAAAATTTAGAAGAGAAGATATTAGTTTTATTTTTCAGTCTTATAACCTACTTCCAGCTCTTCCAGTTCTGGAGAATGTAGCTTTGCCTCTTAGATTGTCCCATAAAAAGGTATGTAGAGACGATATTCAGACATTGTTAGATAAGATGAATTTTAGAGCTGATTTGATGTCTCCAGTTTCTTCGTTATCTGGTGGAGAAAAACAGAAAGTAGCTATTGCAAGAGCGATTCTTTCAAAAACTCGTATCATATTTGCTGATGAACCGACAGGTGCATTGGATAGTACGTCAAGGAAGATTATTTTTGAGATGTTAGCTGATTTAGCCCAAGAGGGAAGATGTGTCATTATGGTGACCCATGATATTGAGTTAGCAAGTCAAACAGATAGGGCTCTAATCTTGAAAGATGGCAAAATCTATCAGGAATTGTTCAACCCCACAGCTGAAGCTCTTTATAAGGCATTAGAGATAGAAAATAGTGGGGATTAACTTAAAATGTTCAAATTAATTTATTATCAATTTAAGTATTCAAAAAAACAGTGGCTTGGAATGTTCCCCCTATTTTTCGCTTCGAGTTTATTAGTTGGAATGTGTCTGTCTGTAGCATTTAGTACCATAAAGTATCAGCAAGTATTTCGAGATGTTGGGAGTCCTACCTTATTATTTGTAGGGCCAGTTCTTTTTGGAGGATTTACTTTATTATTTCTGGTTTCCGGTCTAATCCGACTATTTTTGAATTTAGCAAAAGAGGATTATCGCCAATGGTCAATAAATGGAGGAAGCCGAGTTCAATTGTCGTTATTGATTAGCGGACAACTTACTATTTTTGCATTTTTAGTAAGTATAGTAGGAAGTTTTTTCTCAATTTTTTGTGCAAGATTTTATTACAGTTATGCGCAATATTTGGGAGGAGAAAAATTATTACCAACTATACCGATTGATTTCAGTATATCTGCATTCCTCTTGACCATACTTATTATTTGCCTACTTGCTTTCATAGGTAGCTTTCTTTACTTATATAAAATTCTAGGGAATGCAGTTTTGCTTGGTGATAGATTTGATTCTAAAAACCACTTTGTTGTTAAGATAATAAAGGTATTAGGCTTTGCTATTAGTTTAGGGTTCTGGTTAAAATTGCTTATTCCATTCTTCACAGTATCTGTAAACAAGCCCAATGAAAACTTATTATTCAGACTGGATGACTCAATCTTACTTATCTTAGTTATGCATTTGTTTTTGTTGGCCTTCATTTCACCACATATTCAAATTTTTCTAACTAAAATTTTATTAGCTTGGCGTTCGTCTTATGATTTTGTAATGGCAAAATGGATTATTCTGAAGGATAAAGAGTATTTAAAGTCATTAACAGTATCTATTTCGATAATAGCAATCTTAATATCAGAATTAATGATTTATTCTGACATTGCCTACTCAAATCTAGCAAAGAAAACAGCATCAGTTGAAATAAATGCTGTTCTACTATTTTTTGTAGTGGGACCATTAGTAGTTGTGATAGCCAATCTTATTTCTATTACCGTTCTTTCTTCAGTCAAAGAAAAAGAAGAGAATCTGCAATGGGAGAGACTTGGAATATCACATAAGCAGACTGTAACTATTAGATCTGTACAAGCAATAACATATGCAGTTATCATGCTTATTAGCACAGTCTTCTTCAATATTATTTTCTTCATATTAATGCATAAAGAAGCTCTATTATTAGGGATCAAACAGATGAATTATGGAACTATTATTTATTATCCAATTATTATTTCTATAGTTATGTATTTGTTTGTTTTTATTACCAAAAGTTGGTTTGATGTTAAAAAATAAAGCAAATTGATATATTATAGGGCTTTTGTAGTTTTTCTTTTTATATATTTTATTTACTAGTATAAACAGGGTAAAATGGATGGGTAAAAGTACATTTACTCTGTTTTTTTCTGCCTATAATCTTTTTGAAAATCCCTTCCTTTTGTGATATGATTAGTGTAATTATGTTCTCTAAAAGGGTATGAGTTCCCTTTTTATGGAGATCACAAAATTAAGAAAAGAAAATGGTATACCTATGTCTAAACAAACCCTTATCCTTCTATATGGTGGACGTTCTGCAGAACGTGAAGTGTCTGTTCTTTCAGCTGAGAGTGTCATGCGTGCGGTGGATTATAGCGCATTTGAGGTTAAAACCTACTTTATCACTCAGTCTGGCGATTTTATCAAAACACAAGAGTTTACGGAAACACCAGGTGATGACGAGAAGCTCATGACTAATGACACAGTTGTGGCTAGTCAGGCTATCAAACCAAGTGACATCTACGAAGAGGGTGCTGTGGTCTTCCCAGTCCTTCATGGGCCTATGGGTGAGGATGGATCTATCCAAGGTTTCCTTGAAACTCTCAAGTTGCCATACGTGGGTACCAATGTCCTTTCATCAAGCCTTGCCATGGACAAGATTACGACCAAGCATATTCTCGAGGTTGTGGGTGTACCCCAGGTTGCCTACACTGTCTTCATCGAGGGTGAAGATTTGGAAGCAGCAGTGGCTAGAACTGTGCAAAAATTGACCTTCCCAGTTTTTGTAAAACCAGCTAACATGGGGTCATCTGTTGGAATTTCTAAGGCTGAAAATGAAGCAGAGCTTCGTGCAGCGATTGATTTGGCCCTCAAATATGATAGCCGTATCTTGATTGAGCAAGGTGTGGTTGCCCGTGAAATCGAGGTTGGTATCCTTGGTAATACGACTGTCAAAACAACAGAACCAGGTGAAGTTGTTAAAGACGTTGCCTTCTATGATTATCAGGCCAAGTATATCGACAATAAGATTACCATGGATATCCCAGCTCACGTGCCTGCAGAAGTCATGACGCAAATGCGTGCCTATGCGGCCAAGGCCTTCCGTGCTCTTGGTGGTTGTGGTCTTGCTCGCTGTGATTTCTTCTTGGCTGAGGATGGAACCATTTATCTTAATGAGCTCAATACAATGCCAGGTTTCACCCAATGGTCAATGTATCCATTGCTTTGGGAAAATATGGGACTCTCTTATACAGACCTTATCAAGGAATTGGTAGCGTTAGGACAAGAAATGTTCGAGAAACGTGAAAGCCATTTGATTTAAGCAATATGATTTAGAAAGCAGACATCTTAGTCTTGGAGAAATCTCTGAGACTGAGGTGTTTTTTTCTTTACAGAAATCTAGATTTTATTTATATCTTTTCTTTATCACGCTGATAAAAAATACATATTATCCAAATAATCTAACAGGTGGTAGAATAAATCTAACGTTTCAAATGAAATAGAGCAATTCATTCGTGTTTTGTGAAGCTGTGCTTTTCAAATGCGAGAGAAGGGTCAAAGGGCTAGAAGTAGATGGCAGTGAATGCTCACGGAATTTTACACGCCTTTTGTATCTTGTAGAATTGAACACAGGCTAAATTCCTAGAGTAAAAGACAAACTTCCTAGTGTGCTAGCACACGACGTCAGTTTCCTATTTGCCTTACGGAATTTTCTACGCCCTTTGTATCTTAAATGAGGAGGTAAGTTTTGGACTGGTCCATTGTTCAACAGTATTTGCCCTTTTATCAGAAGGCATTCTTTTTAACTTTACATATTGCCGTTCTGGGGATTCTTGGTTCCTTCCTTTTGGGCTTGGTGGTGAGTGTTATTCGTCATTATCGAGTGCCGGTTTTGAGTCAGCTTTCGACGGCTTATATTGAGCTATCTCGTAATACGCCGCTCTTGATTCAGCTCTTCTTTCTCTACTTTGGCTTGCCTCGTATAGGTTTGGTTCTATCCTCAGAGGCTTGTGCTGTGGTAGGTTTGATTTTCTTGGGTGGTTCCTATATGGCGGAGTCCTTCCGAAGTGGTCTAGAGGCCGTTAGTCAGACCCAACATGAAGTGGGCTTGTCTATTGGTTTGACGCCGTTCCAAGTCTTTCGCTATGTGGTCCTTCCTCAGGCAGTAGCTGTGGCGTTACCGTCATTTAGTGCTAACGTCATCTTCCTTATCAAGGAAACGTCAGTATTCTCAGCGGTAGCCTTGGCGGATTTGATGTATGTGGCTAAGGATTTGATTGGTCTTTACTACGAAACCGATGTGGCTCTAGGCATGTTGGTGGTGGCTTATCTCTTGATGTTGCTGCCGATTTCTCTAGTCTTTAGTTGGATTGAAAGGAGGTTACGCTATGCAGGATTCGGGCTTTCAGGTTCTTCTTCAGGGGAATAATTTCCTACGTATCTTACAGGGTTTAGGCGTAACTATTGGAATTTCCATCGTTTCGGTGCTTCTGTCCCTTTTACTAGGAACCCTTTTTGGAATTGTCATGACTTCGAAATCTAAGATTGTACGTTTTTTGTCACGTATTTATCTGGAATTTATTCGTATCATGCCCCAGTTAGTCTTGCTCTTCATTGTTTATTTTGGTCTGGCTAGGAATTTTAACATCAATATCTCAGGCGAGCTATCGGCTATTATCGTCTTTACCCTTTGGGGAACGGCTGAGATGGGTGATTTGGTGCGTGGGTCAATCACGTCGCTACCTAGACACCAGTTTGAGAGCGGAAGGGCCCTTGGTCTAACCAATGGCCAACTCTATACCTATGTGATTATCCCGCAAGTCTTGCGTCGCTTGTTGCCTCAGGCTATTAACCTGGTGACACGTATGATTAAGACCACATCCTTGGTGGTTTTGATTGGCGTAGTAGAGGTGACCAAGGTTGGTCAGCAGATTATTGATAGTAACCGCCTGACTATCCCAACAGCTTCTTTCTGGATTTATGGCACGATTTTGATTCTTTATTTTGCCATTTGTTACCCAGTATCTAAGCTGTCTACTTATCTTGAAAATCGTTGGAGGAATTAAGATGACAGAAAGCATTTTACAAATCAAGGATTTGAAAAAGTCCTTTGGGGACAATGAGATTCTCAAAGGCATCTCCTTGGATGTTAAACAAGGTGAAGTCGTTGTTATCCTGGGTTCCTCAGGTTGTGGGAAATCGACCTTGCTACGTTGTATCAATGGCTTAGAGACCATTCAAGGAGGGGATATTCTTCTGGATGGCAAGTCTATCACTGGTAGCAAGAAGGATTTTCACCTGATTCGTCAGAAAATCGGAATGGTCTTTCAAAGCTATGACCTCTTCCCGCATTTAGACATCCTGCAAAATCTGATTTTGGGGCCGGTCAAAGCTCAAGGGCGTAACAAGGAAGAGGTCATTGTGGAGGCTGAGAACCTCTTAGATCGTGTGGGACTTCTGGACAAGAAGCATAGCTTCGCACGACAACTATCAGGTGGTCAAAAGCAACGTGTAGCCATTGTCCGTTCCCTTCTCATGCATCCTGAAGTTATCCTCTTTGACGAGGTGACGGCTTCGCTTGACCCTGAGATGGTTCGTGAGGTCCTGGAACTAATCAATGACCTCGCTCAAGAAGGACGCACCATGTTAATTGTAACCCATGAGCTTCAGTTTGCGCGTGCCATCGCTGACCGTATTATCTTTATGGATAAGGGTGTCATCGCTGAGGAAGGGACTGCTGAAGCATTCTTCAATCATCCAAAGACACAGCGAGCTCAAGAGTTCCTCAATGTCTTTGACTTCAGCCAGTTTGGTGCCTATTTGTAACCCATTGTTTTTAGTAAAAAATATAATATTTTAGGAGATATTTATGAAATTAACAAAGAAAATTTTTGCCCTATTAGCCCTCGTCTTTGCCTTGGTGGCAGTGACTGCTTGCTCAAGTAACAGTAGCTCTGGTAAATCAACAGCCAAAGCACGTACTATTGAAGAAATTAAGAAGAGTGGTGAACTCCGTATCGCCGTTTTTGCGGACAAGAAACCTTTCGGTTATGTAGATAGCAAGGGTGCTTACCAAGGTTACGATATTGAACTTGGTAATCGTTTGGCTAAAGACTTGGGTGTTAAACCTAAATACGTCTCAGTAGATGCGGCCAACCGTGCCGAATTCTTGATTTCAAACAAGGTAGATATTACGCTTGCCAACTTCACAGTAACTGATGAACGTAAGAAACAAGTGGACTTCGCTCTTCCTTACATGAAAGTCTCAATCGGTGTGGTGTCACCTAAAGACAAGGTCATCAAGGACGTTAAAGAACTTGAAGGTAAGACTTTGATTGTTACTAAGGGGACAACTGCTGAAACTTACTTTGAAAAGAACTACCCAAATATCAAATTGCAAAAGTATGACCAATATAGCGACGCTTACCAAGCCCTCCTTGATGGTCGTGGCGATGCCTTCTCAACAGATAATACAGAAGTTCTTGCTTGGGCTCTAGAAAATAAAGGTTACGAAGTTGGAATCACATCGCTTGGTGACCCAGATACGATTGCCCCAGCCGTTCAAAAAGGTAACAAAGAACTCCTTGACTTTATCAATAAAGACATTAAGAAACTTGGCGAAGAGAATTTCTTCCACAAAGATTATGAAAAAACACTTCACCCAACTTACGGTGATGCAGCTAAAGCTGATGACCTCGTGGTTGAAGGTGGCGAAGTGAAATAAGACTAATTCCTCTCTAAGGGGAAGTCTTGCTTAACAAGAATAAAACAACCACTCCTGCTTATATCTAGTCTAGCTAGAAGCAGGAGTGGTTGTTTTGTTTTAGGGTGATTTTTTTCTCACCTTTTTGCTTTTTATGTTTCTCCACCCAATGACAATAATTGACAAGAAAGCGGCTCCCACCATTCCCCAAAAAAGAAAAGAGTCAATATAATCAAAAAAAGTTTTGCGTTCACCATAGACCGAGGTAGAGCCATCTTTCCAAGTAATGGTTTTGTCCCTATCATCAATCCTTTTGTAGGACTCATCATTATAAGTCAAATAATGATCCTTCCGTACATACATATTCAAATAGTTATAGCCGTTCTTTGTGGGAAGGTCTGAAAACAGACTTTCCTTGGCGTAAACTTCAATGTAGATGGTTCCATCTTTAAGACCTTTAATTTTCTGAGTTCGAGCATTTTTGATAAGGAGTTTTCCATCTTGTACAATCTCCCAATCGTACTTACGACTTCTTCCTCCTTCGTTATAGGAAATAGCAAGTTTGTGGTTTTCAGACTGCCATAGCCCGTAGATACTATTTTCACTGATACCATCATAAAAGAATCTAATATAGATGTTGACTATAGGTACCATGATTAGAAAACAAATACTCAAAATCTTGACTAAACGGTCTTTGAATTTACCCCAACGTGCTCGCCATCCAGTTTTATACTTTTGTGTTCTTCGATATTCATTTTGTGAATGGTCACTTATATTAATTTTCTGTCGGTCAGCGTATTTTCTCTTTAGTTGATGCCTCATTTAGCCTATTTTTCCTTTTTAGATTTCTTTTTATTCTCCAATCGACAAAAATGACATACAAAATCATAGAGCCAATAAATCCAAATACGATATAAGGTTTCAGACGATCAAACAAGGTTATTCGTTGACCATAAAGGGATTTTGAACCATCTTTCCAGGTAATGCTCTTGTTTTCATCATCAATCCGTTTGTAGGATTCGCCATCATAGGTCAAGTAATCGTCTTTACGAACGTACATATTCAAATAGTTGTAGCCGTTCTTTGTGGGAAGGTCTGAAAACAGACTTTCCTTGGCATAAACTTCAATGTAGAGGGTCCCATCCTCTAAGCGTTTAATATCATCAATGCGTGCATCTTTAATGAGGATATTTCCATCTTGAACAATATCCCAATCACGCTTACTTCCCTTGCTCCCTCTTTCGTAGGATATGGCAAGCTGATGATTTTCAGATTGCCACAGACCGTAGATACCATCTTTAGAAACCCCATCATCAAAGAAAATACCATAAATAATGAGTATAGGTAAGAGGATTAGGAAACCTATCCCAAAAATGTTGGCTAAACGGTCTGTAAATTTATCCCAGCGTGCTCGCCATCCCGTTTTACGTTTTTGTTCTTTTCGATATGCTTTTTGTGACTGATACTTTCGATTGAGTTTCTTTCGGTCAGCGTATTTTCTTTTTGTTTGGTGTCTCATTGAGTTTTTCTCTCCTCTTTTGCCGAGCCTCTAAAATAACAAGAAAGAAGCCCAGTCCCAGAATTCCACGATAGATAGTTTGAACAATTGTAGATAGGTTGGTTTTCCGTTCACCATAAGGGCTGGTAGAACCATCTTTCCAAGTAATAGTCTTGTTTCTAGAATTGATACGCTTGTAGGAGTCGCCATCATAAGTTAGGAGATTCCCTTTTCGTACATACATTTCCAAGTAATTGTAACCGCCTTTTTGAGGAAGCTTTAAGAGGATATTTTCTGGAGCATAGACCTCAATATGGAGTGTTCCGTCATTCATTTTTTTGATAGTACGAGTATCTGCAACACTGATTATCGTTTTGCCATCCTGGACGACTTGCCAATTCGTATCACCATGTCTTCGGATGTGTTCATAGGAAATGGCTAGCGTGTGGTTTTCGGATTGCCAAAGTCCGTAGATATTGCTTTCATTGACCGTATAGTGCTTGTAATAATAAAAACCACCATAAAGCAGTGCTAGTAGCACTAAGATAATCAATTCAGCTGTTGGCTCTAGTGGGATTATCTTTCTCCAATCAAAGCGCCATCCTTTGGGTTCTTCAATACTTTGGCAGTCTCTATTTATATTTTCCTCTCCTTTAGAGAGGTTGATTAATTTTTTCTTTGTCATGCCTAATCCTTTCATCAACCATTGTAACAAATTCATCTCCCAAGCAAAAGCTAGCCTGATTTGTGATATAATTGGGAGTGATTGCGGGCAAGAAAATCTTATTTCTTGCCAGACTTGTAAAAATAAAACAGAGGATTTTAAGATGAAACTGACACTCCATGAAATTGCCAAGGTTGTTGGCGCTAAAAATGATGTCACAGCCTATGAAGATGT
>SKEL01002305.1_pt1 | contig 14707 bp, 14 predicted proteins | sample 4826741 | NCBI WGS metagenome assembly SKEL01 (sample SAMN11008810, study PRJNA524170) | human gut metagenome | biome: Human fecal sample; material: Feces; isolation source: fecal sample from pouch patient p33 | host: Homo sapiens | place: Israel: Tel-Aviv | collected 2016-03-22
TGATTACATCGAAATGTTTTATAACAGTAAGCGTCGGCATGGTTCTAGCGATCAGATGTCACCGACAGAATATGAAAACCAGTATTATCAACGGCTCGGAAGTGTCTAGATTATCCGTGGCGATTCAGGAAGGCCGCGAGGCCGAAATTGGCTGCTAGCTTTTCCGTGAAAATACTCTTGCTCATATGGGGTAGTATTATATCAAGCGCAATGGCTGCCGGCATGCTTACTGATACATCAATAAGCAGCTTATTGTTAGCCACTTTAATGTCAGGAAGCTTAAGCTCTGTTAGTGTTTTGGCTATTCTCTCTCCTCTTGGAAGACTGGTTGAAAGAGCCAGGAATATTTCCAATAACCCATTAAGTCAATCCCTCTACACTGGGCGCACCGATGAGTTTGGCCAAATAGAGTTTGCTTTACGAATGATGCAAGCTGAAACAGGCGCCATAGTAGGTCGCATAGGTGATGCATCAAATCGGCTTAGCGAACACACCCGAGGCCTACTAAAGGATATTGAGTCAAGCAATGTACTTACAGTTGAGCAGCAGGCAGAGACAGATCAAATAGCAACGGCAGTAAACCAAATGGTGGCAAGCATTCAAGAGGTTGCGAGCAATGCACAGCATGCTGCAGATGCGGCCGGAAGAGCAGACACTGAGACGGCATCTGGCCAGCGTCTGGTAGCCCACACAAGCCAGTCAATCACTGCCCTTGAAGGTGAAATTAGGCAAGCCACTCAGGTTATTCATGAGCTTGAAGGTCAAAGTAACGAGATATCAAAAGTTCTTGACGTTATACGAGGGATCGCCGAGCAAACGAATTTGTTGGCACTCAACGCAGCAATTGAGGCCGCGCGTGCTGGTGAGCAGGGGCGTGGTTTTGCTGTTGTCGCCGATGAGGTTCGCAGTCTTGCTGCTCGCACACAGCAATCGACAACGGATATTCAAAGCATGATCAGCGCTCTACAAGAGCGAGCGCAATCCGCTGTTACAGTCATGGAGCAAAGTAGTCGGCAAGCGCACACGAGTGTAGCTCACGCAGAGGAAGCAGCTACAGCTCTTGATGGAATTGGCCAACGCGTTAACGAAATTACCGACATGAACGCGCAAATAGCGACTGCGGTCGAGCAGCAGGGAGCAGTAAGTGAAGACATAAACCGCAGTATTATCAATATACGCGATGCTGCTGATACCAATGTACAGACCGGGCAGAATAATTTGCAAAGTGCGAAATCTGTCGCTCAGTTAACTAGCGCTCTGAGCGAACTGGCAAAACAGTTTTGGGAAAAACGAGGATAACGCTTTTCAGTATCTCGACAGGGATAACTTACTTTACCATCGGTTATCCCTTTTAGCCGCACAAATTTTAGCCATGGCTTTTCAGGAAGTCAGGGCTATCAGAATGGCCTTAGAAAGCCTAGTCAAAGAGCTGTCACGAGAACACCGTTAGCTTAGCGTACGATTTTTTCCGAATTCTGCGGTTCCCCCAGAAATGGCTGTGGTGGCCGCGCGCCGCAGCCGTGTGGAATGGGAAAACCTGCAGCGCAAAAAACAGCAACTGAAACCGCTGGAGATGGACGAACTGATCGCAAAAGCGTGGCGGTTTGTGCGTGAGCGTTTTCGCAGCTACCAGGCTGAACGAAAATCTCATGGCCGGAAACGGGACACTGCACGGCGGGATGCATCACGGCAGCGTCATGACATCGAGACACGCGTGCGTCAGCAACTGACCCGGGAGTACGCCACCGGCCGCTTCAGGGGCGATAAAGAAGCGCTTAAGCGCGAGGTTGAGCGCCGCGTGCAGGAGCGCATGCTGCTGTCGCGCGGAAACAACTACACGCGACTGGCCACTGTCCCCATATAACATTCCTTTCTTAAAAAATCCGGCCGGCGCCGGAGGCTTTCGCACGCCTGTTGCCTGTCTTTGCTGATTTTCTGAGCACTCAGGCCTGTCCATTCACCAGAATGACCACCTTCATTGAGCCGGACTGGCCAGAAATGTTATCGCCGGCGTCACTTTTAACGGCCGATTTCTGTTATCCACATATAACTGCAAGGGAGTATTTCATTAGGCTACAACCGTGATACGCACAAAGCACATGCCGTCGGACTTTCAAGGCGCGTGGTTCCTTTTAAACACCAGCTCTGTACCTCTTTTAAAGATCCTTTAATAAATCCTGTAAACACATAACCTGTTCATCGCCTGCCCTGTGGACAGGCTGCGGAGAATGCCCGCCCTTGCAGCGACCTGACGGTCGCGCCGGTTCGGCAACACCAGAGAGAGCTCCCATCGCTTCGCGACGGGCCCCAACCGGAGAACCAAGTTAGTTACAGCATTCAAATGAAAATTCATCATAAAACCGGCGCCGGTTTGCCGGCCAGGAGCCCCTCCCCACCACTGAAAAGCGCCGCCGCCCCCGGCCGAAGGCCGGGAGTAGTGTCGCTTTTAATGATGGGTGTTGTAACTACTCTTCGTCATCTCTGTGAGTAGTGTCGCGGTAAGTTCTGGGATACACGCTCGTAAGCGGCCCTAACGGCCCGCTAACGCGGAGATACGCCCCGACTGCGGCTGTCGCCTTGCCGGGACCACTCCGACCGCGTACAGAGGCATCTGAGCCGTTTTTAGCGGGTATAGCTTTGCAGGGAAGGGGGTGGGTGAGGCAGAACCTGTCAAAACAGCAGCCGGCTGCGCCGGGCGACGGCGCCATTTACCCGCAGTACTCCATTCAACTTCAGCTGGCGCCTCCATGCCGCTGACGCGGCATTATCTATACTTTAAGTCTGGCCACTGGAGGTAACCATGTGCGGACGTTTTTCTCAGTCTATGACGCGGGAAGAGTATCTTTCTCTCCTCGCCAATGAAGCCGATCGAAATATTGCCTACGGGCTTTGTTGAATAAATCAGATTTCGGGTAAGTCTCCCCCGTAGCGGGTTGTGTTTTCAGGCAATACGCACGCTTTCAGGCATACCTGCTTTCGTCATTTTGTTCAGCGCTCGTACCAGGGCCATAGCCTCCGCAACCTGACCATCGTAGTCACGCAGCGTCAGTGAACCCCCGAACAGCTGTTTTACCCGGTACATCGCCGTTTCCGCTATCGAGCGACGGTTGTAATCTGTTGTCCATTTCCACCGCGCATTACTCCCGGTCATTCGCTGATTAGCCACTGCACGGTTACGGTCTGCATATTCACCGGGCCAGTAACCCGCGCCTTTTCGGGGTGGGATAAGCGCGCTGATTTTCTTACGCCGCAGTTCATCGTGACAGAGCCGGGTGTCGTAAGCGCCGTCTGCCGATGCTGCCCTGATTTTTCTGTGAGTCTGCCGGATAAGACCCGGGAAGGCTTCTGAGTCCGTCACATTGTTCAGCGACAGGTCTGCACAGATGATTTCATGTGTGTTGCTGTCAACTGCCAGATGCAGCTTACGCCAGATACGGCGGCGTTCCTGACCATGCTTTTTGACTTTCCACTCGCCTTCACCGAAGACCTTCAGCCCGGTGGAATCAATTACCAGGTGTGCGATTTCACCCCGGGTGGGCGTTTTGAAACTGATATTAACCGACTTTGCCCGCCTGCTGACACAGCTGTAATCCGGGCAGCGTAGCGGAACGTTCATCAGAGAAAAAATGGAATCAATAAAGCCCTGCGCAGCGCGCAGGGTCAGCCTGAATACGCGTTTAATGACCAGCACAGTCGTGATGGCAAGGTCAGAATAGCGCTGAGGTCTGCCTCGTGAAGAAGGTGTTGCTGACTCATACCAGGCCTGAATAGCTTCATCATCCAGCCAGAAAGTTATGGAGCCACGGTTGATGAGGGCTTTATTGTAGGTGGGCCAGTTGGTTATTTTGAACTTTTGCTTTGCCACGGAACGGTCTGCGTTGTCGGGAAGATGCGTGATCTGATCCTTCAACTCAGCAAAAGTTCGATTTATTCAACAAAGCCCATTCAGTCCTCAATTTGTGCATTTTTTAAACGAAAAAAGGGTGTCTAATACGGTGAAATCATAGTATTACCAAAGTAATAAATAAAAAGTTATTTAAATCAGTAATTTAGATTTGATTTGTAATACCTGGGTAATACCGCAGCATGGCTAAATTTTGTTTTTTTTCTTTTAAATCAGTGCGATAGCGTGATTTATCACGCTGCGTTAGGTGTATAGCAGGTTAAGGGATAAAAAATCATCTTTTTTTGGTAGGGCGATCTCCGTAGGTTAAGGGGCATTTGGCTAAAAAGCGTCCTATTCTTTGATGGTCATGCTTGCATGACCATCTGAGCAACCAAAAACTACAGATAAACTACAGATAAACTACAAAAAACGTTTTGCCTTAGTGTTGTAAGACTACAATAAAACTACAAATAAACTACAAAAAACGTGACAGACTACAAATAGACTACAATAAAACTACAGATAAACTACAAAACTCGATTGACCCCTTCTTACGAGTGTTGTAGAGTCATTTTCATACAACGGAGGGGGTTATGAATAAACCAGCAGATCTGAAACCCCGCAACTTATCGGCTGCTGTCAGATTGCGCCTAAATGAAATCGAGAACTGGCTGGACAGAGGGCTAACGCGGCATGAAATTGCTGAAATCCTCGACAGCGAATACAGCTTTTCGGTAACAGCCAAAGGGCTTGAGATGGCACTGTATAGAACGCGGCAAAACCGAAAAAATGTATTGCACAATACGCATGATAAGAGTAGCGCGAAGGGTGCAGCGGAAAGTGTATTGCACAATACACAACCGTCTGAGCCTGAAGTGCAGGAAAGTAAAAAAGCAGAGAGTCCCGGCATTATTGATAAAGAATTCTTCAAGAAAATCGGTGAGAATTTCGACCCTAAGAAGTTCAACAAAAAATTCTGAGGTGATTTATGAAAGTAGCGGTAATTAATTACAGTGGCAGTGTTCGTAAAACCTTAATTTCATCTTACCTGTTAGCCCCGCGCGGCTTTGTTGAATAAATCAGATTTCGGGTAAGTCTCCCCCGTAGCGGGTTGTGTTTTCAGGCAATACGCACGCTTTCAGGCATACCTGCTTTCGTCATTTTGTTCAGCGCTCGTACCAGGGCCATAGCCTCTGCAACCTGACCATCGTAGTCACGCAGTGTCAGTGAACCTCCGAACAGCTGTTTTACCCGGTACATCGCCGTTTCCGCTATCGAGCGACGGTTATAATCTGTTGTCCATTTCCACCGCGCATTACTCCCGGTCAGCCGCTGATTCGCAACAGCACGGTTACGGTCTGCATATTCACCGGGCCAGTAACCCGCGCCTTTTCGGGGCGGGATAAGCGCGCTGATTTTCTTACGCCGCAGTTCATCGTGACAGAGTTGGGTGTCGTAAGCGCCGTCTGCCGATGCTGCCCTGATTTTTCTGTGAGTCTGCCGGATAAGACCCGGGAAGGCTTCTGAGTCCGTCACATTGTTCAGCGACAGGTTTGCACAGATGATTTCATGTGTGTTGCTGTCAACTGCCAGATGCAACTTTCGCCATATACGACGGCGTTCCTGGCCATGCTTTTTGACTTTCCATTCGCCTTCACCAAAGACCTTCAGCCCGGTGGAATCAATCACCAGATGCGCGATTTCACCCCGGGTGAACGTTTTGAAACTGACATTAACCGACTTTGCGCGCTTGCTGACACTGGTGTAATCCGGGCAGCGCAACGGAACATTCATCAGTGTAAAAATGGAATCAATAAAACCCTGTGCAGCCCGCAGGGTCAACCTGAACACGCGTTTAATGACCAGAACGGTGGTGATGGCGAGATCAGAATAGCGCTGAGGTCTTCCCCGTGATGAAGGCGTTGCCGACTCATACCAGGCCTGAATAGCTTCATCATCCAGCCAGAAAGTTATGGAGCCACGGTTGATGAGGGCTTTATTGTAGGTGGGCCAGTTGGTTATTTTGAACTTTTGCTTTGCCACGGAACGGTCTGCGTTGTCGGGAAGATGCGTGATCTGATCCTTCAACTCAGCAAAAGTTCGATTTATTCAACAAAGCCGTCTGTGTTGTAAAATGGCGCCGAAAGCCCGGCGTAGCCGGTTGCCGGGCTATAAATTCTGCCACCCTACCCCCTGCCCTGATTAGCCTTAACTCGCGAACAGCAATGAAGAAGTCAAAGTAATCCCTTTTAACCCCGGTGAGCGGGCTTTACGGCGTTTACGACGTAAAGGGCGTGATTTCCGGGGCCTAAGCGGCGGCAGCTTGCTGCTGACGCTTAGGGGGATGTTCATCAACTATTTCAGCGACACCAGGGAACTTAACACGGTAGCTGCAAAGCCCTAATCCCGCTCACCGCCACGCAGCTGCCGTACGTCCCCCACGGGGGTGCGCAGTGCTGCGCGCGGGAACGGCGGCCCGTCTGCGGGACGCGGCGCCGTACTGCGCGTTAGCGGCCGCACGCGGCCGGTTACGGGGGACACTCCGCCATACGACCAGCGACCCGCTGAGCTGCACAATCCACAGATAACACAAGCTACATACATGTCGATATGGGAATCGGCCCACCTTGCCGGGCGCCGGTGCCGTGTGGAAATCCGCCCACCTTGCCGCGCGCCGGTGCCGTGTGGGAATCCGCCCACCTTGCCGCGCGCCGGTGCCGTGTGGGAATCCGCCCACCTTGCCGGGCGCCGGTGCTGTGTGGAAATCCGCCCACCTTACCGGGCGCCGGTGCTGTGTGGAAATCCGCCCATCTTGCCGGGCGCCGGTGCCGTGTGGGAATCCGCCCACCTTACCGGGCGCCGGTGCCGTGTGGGAATCCGCCCACCTTACCGGGCGCCGGTGCCGTGTGGGAATCCGCCCACCTTGCCGGGCGCCGGTGCCGTGTGGGAATCCGCCCATCTTACCGGGCGCCGGTGCTGTGTGGAAATCCGCCCATCTTCATGACAAAAATTTGTCAAATGACAGGCTCATGTGTGCTGATTTATGTCAGACGGGATTTTGCTTATCAATTATTGAGAACAGAAATTTTCCTGAATCATCAATACTATACTTAGCAAGTAAAGGTGTTTTCTCATTTATCTGCTTGAGTGCAGGATCAAGGAAAGATCGTTTCAACTCTGCCAAGTTCTTCTGCTGGGATTCCGGTAAGACGAAACGGTCATTTAACCAAGCATGAGTAGTAACCCATAAGCCTGAAGATTTGAATTGAGCAAGACTTTCATAAAGGCGGATCGTCCGGGGATTTCGAAGACTGCCACAATCGCGGAGCGAGTAGGTGGTGAACTGGTTGGTAATGACTCCAACTTACTGATAGTGTTTTATGTTCAGATAATGCCCGATGACTTTGTCATGCAGCGCCACCGATTTTGAGAACGACAGTGACTTCCTGCCCAGCCTTGCCAGATGCTGCCTCAGATTCTGGTTATGCCGCTCAATTCGCTGCGTATATCGCTTGCTGATAACGTGCAGTTCTCCCTTCAGGCGGGATTCATAAAGCGGCCAGCCATCCGTCATCCATACCACGACCTCAAAGGCCGACAGCAGGCCCGGAAGACGCTCCAGCGTGGCCAGAGTACGCTCACCAAAGACGCGTGCCACCACCGTCCTGCACATCCTGCCATAGGCGTAAAATAACCAGCGCTGACGTGATTTAGCCCCGACGTAGCCCCACTGTTCGTCCATTTCCGCGCAGACAATGACGTCACTGCCCGGTTGTATGCGTGAGGTTACCGACTGCGGTCTGAGTTTTTTAAGTGACGTAAAATCGTGTTGAGGCCAACGCCCATAATGCGGGCGGTTGCCCGGCATCCAACGCCATTCATGGCCATATCAATGATTTTCTGGTGCGTACCGGGCTGAGAGGCGGTGTAAGTGAACTGTAGCTGCCATGTTTTACGGCAGTGAGAGCAGAGATAGCGCTGATGTCCGGCAGTACTTTTACCGTTACGCACCACGCCTTCAGTAGCTGAGCAGGAGGGACAACTGATGGAGATGGAAGCCACTGGAGCACCTCAAAGACACCATCGTACACTAAATCAGTAAGTTGGCACCATTATCCGGCAGGCGATCTGGATTATCGTCACGCTGTTAAATATGTCGCGGTAGGGATACCCGTTACCGGATACCCCCCGCACAGATCCCGGCGTGCGCGATTTACGCACCGGGCTCCTGCCTCGGGTGTCTGGCGGTGAACCGCTCCACAGGCCATGGATGAAGAACCCGAACCCTTGGTAGCCATGCGGCTGCCAGTTTGTTTGCTTTCGTCCAGGTCGTATCATCCTTCTGGCTCCTGCGCCTGAGCGCCCGGCGCCAGAGGTTTGTTACGTGTGTCCTGAACTTCTGCATGGTGGGGAAGTTGCCCGGTACCGAGTGATAGTTCAGGTATCCCTGAACCACTCTCCTGAGCCATTTTCCCTGTTCGGGGATTGAGTAATGCCAGCGCCTTCGCAGACCGTCTTTGATGGCTTTCAGAGTTGCCGTCATCCGATCCCGGCGGGTCTTTCGTATCAGCATGAACCTGCCGTTGCGATCTTTCCCGCTGATGTGCGTGAACCCGAGGAAGTTGAACGTTTCTGGTTTGCCTTTTCCCCTGATGGCACGGTTTTCGGCAGCGAAGCGGCCGAACTCCATCAGACGGGTTTTCTCCGGGTGAACCGTGAGTCCGAACTCCCTCAGTCTGCGCTGCATGGCTATACGGAAGCGCCGGGCATCGTATCGTTTGTCGAACCCGATGACGATGTCATCGGCGTATCTGACCATTACCACATTGCCTGTGGCATAGCGACGTCGCCACTGATGCGCCCACAGATCGAAGACGTAGTGGAGGTATATGTTTGCCAGCAGCGGTGAGATGACCGCACCCTGTGGGGTGCCTTCCTCCGTTGCTCGCCATTGACCCTCCTCCAACGTCCCGGCTGTGAGCCACTTACGTATGAGCCTGATTACGCTCCGGTCGCCGATCCGATGCTCTGTGAACCTGATCAGCCATTCGTGGCTCACCCTGTCGAAGAACTGACTGATGTCGGCATCCAGTACCCAGTTTACGTTAGTGCGTACCAGCCCTGTGGCCAGTGCGTCCAGTGCATCGTGCTGGCTTCGCCCGGGTCTGAACCCGTATGAGAACCCCATAAAGTCGTTTTCATAGACTGCGTTCAGGATTTTCACCAGCGCATACTGGACGATCTTGTCCTCCAGCGAGGCGATGCCGAGCGGGCGTTGTTTTCCATCCGCTTTTGGGATGTAGTGACGCCTGCCGGGCTGCGCCCTGTAGCTGCCCTGATGTAGCCTCCGGTGCAGATCTGTTATGTTGTTCTTCATGTTTCCGGCGTAGTCCATCCACCTGATGCCATCCACTCCGGCGGCCGCTTTCCTGCTCAGGGAGAGGAATGCGGCTTCCAGTGCTTCGACTGTCAGCAGGTGGAACAATGCTGTAAACCGTTCTTTCTTCCGCTGCTTCGCAGCTTCCCGCACGCGTGACAGCCTCTGTGACATGCTTTCCCGGCTCTGTGTCCGGCGCATGTGTGGCTGTTCCGCGTTCCCCTTGGCCCCGCTCCTTCGCTCCACTGACTCCGCTCCTTTCGGGTTGTTCGCCTGCTTCGCCGCTACTATGAGCGAGTCCGACTTCTCCTCTCCGTACATCACCGGCTATGACTCCTCGTCTTCCCGGTGCGGGCCGTCTCCGACACTGGCAGATGGTCAGAGGGGAGATCTCCCGGTTCCCGCGTAGAGATCGTATTGACATGCCAGGGTCTCAGACCCCGCCGGGTCCATGTGGCACTCGCAGTATCGCACCCTATGATGTTGCCTTCCGTTAACAGTACAACGTCGGCACCCGGTAATTTAATATACATTTCGTGGCTCAATGGCTGGCCTGTCAACACCCCTGTCAACGCTTCGCCCCATACCTCGCGGTATGCAACGCATGACTCGGGGACCTTGTGGATTGCTGGTCCTTCAATGGTCGGGGACTTTCACCCCTTGATCTCTACCGGTCTCCCGGCGAACACTGTATGTATAACCAGTAAAATTAGAGTGTCAGGAGGAAAGATGAAACTACAACTTTTCAGCACCGGGAAAGAACTCCCGCCACAGGCCCATCCATTGTTTGCCGATCTGGCCAGCTGCGGTTTTCCCAGCCCTGCTGCTGACTATGTCGAGTCCGATCTGGATCTCCATGATTACTGCATACGGCATCCGAGCGCGACGTACTACCTGCGTGCCAGCGGAGACAGCATGGCCGACGGCAGTCTGTACAATGGCGATCTGCTGGTTGTGGACAGTGCTGAAAAGCCGCGGCACGGCGATATCGTTGTCGCCAGCATGCAGGGGGAGTTTACGGTGAAACGGCTTCTGCTGACGCCGCGACTGACGCTGCAGCCCATGAATGCCTCCTGGTCGCCGATTTATCCTGATCCCGACGAGCTGGATATCTTTGGCGTCGTCACGCATATCATCCACCGCCCGAGGGAGATGTACTGATGTTTGCCCTGGCCGATGTGAACAGCTTCTATGCCAGCTGTGAACGTGTTTTCCGCCCGGATTTGAAAGGAAAGCCGATAGTCGTCCTGAGCAACAACGACGGGAATGTAATCGCTCGCAGTGCCGAGGCGAAGCCCTGGATCAAAATGGGAACTCCGTGGTTTCAGATAAAAAACGAAAGATACCCGGAAAAAATATATGCGTTTTCAAGTAATTATGAACTTTACGCCTCGATATCGGCGCGCGTGATGAACTGCCTGGAGGAACTGGCCCCCAGGGTGGAACAGTATTCAATTGATGAGATGTTCCTCGACCTGACCGGCGTGGAGCACTGTATGGGGCTTGAGGACTTCGCCCGGCAGCTGCGTCAGCAGGTGTATGACTGTACCCGCCTGACCATTGGCGTGGGCGCCGGACCAACGAAAACCCTCGCAAAATCAGCCCAGTGGGCCTCAAAAGAGTGGAAACAGTTTCATGGCGTACTCGCTCTGACCAGGGGAAATCCGCAAAGGACGCGGAAACTGCTTTCACTGCAGCCGGTTGAAGAAATCTGGGGGGTGGGTAACCGTATTGCACGCAAGCTAAATGTGCTGGGCATAAAAACCGCGCTCGATCTGGCTCTGACGAACCCGGCCTTCATCCGCAAAAATTTTTCTGTCGTCCTTGAGCGAACGGTACGGGAACTGAACGGGGAAAGCTGCCTTTCGCTTGAGGAAGCCCCTCCGACGAAACAGCAAATTGTCTGCAGCCGCAGTTTTGGCGTGAAGATCACGGAGTACGAGTCACTCCGTCAGGCTATCTGTCAGCACGCAGAGCGGGCCTCTGAAAAACTGCGTAAAGAGCACCAGTATTGCCGGCATATTTCCGTTTTCATCAAAACGTCTCCGTTCGCCATTAAAGAGCCTTACTACGGCAACGTGGCTACGGAAAAACTTCTTACACCCACTCAGGACACCAGGGACATCATTGCAGCCGCTACAACGGCTCTGGAGCGTATCTGGAGGGATGGGCACCGGTATGCCAAAGCCGGAGTTATGCTGAATGACTTCACCGGCTCCGGAGTTTCGCAGCTGCAACTGTTCGACGAACGCCCGCCACGCCCTCACAGTGCTGAGCTGATGAGGGTTCTGGACGGGATCAACAACTCAGGGCTGGGTAAAGTATGGTTTGCGGGGCGGGGTATGGCCCCGGAATGGCAGATGAAACGGGAGATGCTTTCTCCTGCTTATACGACACGATGGTCAGATATTCCTGCAGCGAAACTGGCGTGAAACCATGGCGATTTCACCGTGAAATTCTTAACCTAAACTGCCTAATTACAATAAGTTAGATGTGAAATCGCCATGGCGAAATTATTGACTCAAATTTCTGTCAAGGACTTCGTTGATAGCCTTGTCCAGTTCATCCTGAATCACTTTTGACATACGGCTAAACTCATAAGTCAGCGTGCGCCCTTTCACACGCTTACGCGCGAACTTGTCCTTTTCTTCAAAAGACCAGAGTGGGGAAACCACTGACTTTTCCTTGGGAGATGGATCTATCAATGCCTGAGATGCCTGAGAAATCAGCTTCAGAATACTGGCTTTCTGTTCGTCTTCTGGTCGCTCGCCATCACTCAAAATTGCATCGAGCTGAGCTGATACAGACTGAATGAGTTCTTCAGGCGTTAATCCCTTTTCACCGAGTTTTTCATTAACTTCTAAAAGAAGTTTATAATCACTAAACGATAGCTCCGACTGAACCGGGAACAGAGAAATTAAGTCTTGCGGTACGGCCGCCGCCTGCAGCGCCCTGGTAACTTTAGCCTGAGATAATCCCTCCAGTTCAGCAATTTCCTTTTGATTAAATCCGGACTCTTTAAGAGCGATCAATCTCAGACCAATCTCCCGAAGATTATGTTCTTTAGCTGTCTGGATATCTTTAGCCAGTTGGCGAGCTTCATCAGCTGATAAATGTTCTTCGGTAACCATTACATCAAGGCCTGTACGGACAAAAATTGCTGAGGCTCGCCGTCTTGAACCATCCAGTATCTCAATCCTTTCACTTTGCTTAATACCAATACAGGGAAAGAACTGCTGAAACTTAATCGTCTGGATAATGGATTTCAGAGACTCCCTGGTCAGTGCAAGTTGATCTCTTCCATTGTTTTCCTGGTTTACGAAGGTCTTACTTTCAACTTCAGATGCAGGCACCCGAACAAACCTGAACGTTACCTTCCTGCCGGTTTTTAAGGTAAATACCTGACTTCTACCGGTGTCAGCCATTTCGAGCATTGACGCCTGAGTATTTAACTGTCTGCCGATGGTTTTTCTTTTCTCATTCGACATCACATACCTCCGTTAGTACGAATGAACTCGATGCGATCAAAGACTGCCTTCGCAAAGTCTTCCGCTGCTGATTTTGCGCTTTTTAGTGCCTCTGTACTTCCATCATAGGTTGCTGGATTTGCTGAAATAACTGTGTCAAAAGTCTCCCCACAACGTTCGAAACCATCCAGTCTTGGCAGAACCATGTCTAGCATATCGGCACCGAAAACCTCTTTGGCCTGACTATGGCAAATTTTGTGATCAGACTTGTTCAGGATCTTGGACATGAAGCCGACATTACCGATGAGATTGCAGGTGTGCCCATCCATTTCGATGGAATCTATGAGGGCAGGGAGGCTGGCCACAAACTTCAGGGAAGAATGAAAATCAACCGTCGCCGGTGGAAGAGGGGTCAACATCAGGTCTGCCGCCCCAATGCAGTTTTTCAGGAACGCATCAAGGTGAGGACCACTATCAAGGAAAATAAAGTCGTAGTCATGCTGGAGCTTGTCGATAATGTTCTCTTTAAGCACCGCATGAATATTTTTCCCTGGCAGATGTTCTTCACACAATCCCTTCCAGCCTTCAGCAAGGAATGCATCGTCAATGGAAGCGGGGATTACATCAACACCAGGGATAATAGACGGTACTATAAAATCGGAAAGTAATTCTTCACGAGACACGTTCTGGAGCATGGCCTGAGCAGCCGTATTTTCAACCAAGCCCACTGAATTCTCATGGCTCAGGAACATTGTCAGAGATGCCTGCGGATCGAAATCGATGGCCAGAATACGCAGGTCTTCGAACAGAAGCTGAGGATGAGCTCGAAAAGCATGTGATAATGAAGCGGTAGAAACTGTCTTGGAACCACCACCTTTAAGATTACATACAAAAATCGTAAAGGCTTTATCGAAGCGATCCCTGTACTTCGGTACTTTACGATGGTTATACAGATCGATGACATTCTGAATCGTCATCGCGTATTTCATCGTATTACCAGAAGGTTTCTTTTTAAAAATGTAGCCACCGGCTTCCATTTCGGACACAGCATACTCAACACTGCCTTTACTGAGCTTAGGCAGCTTATACAGAGCGGCTTTGCTGTATTCCTGATAGAACTCGGTAAGCTTCAATTCCTCTTTTTGCTGTCGGATACTTTCGCTCAAAGATGTCAGAAGCTTACCTGCACGTGTAGCGACTTTCCGTAACTGCTCAATATTGTCCATTTATCACCTCATGACGTTTTTTGTCATTTTGAACAAAAAGTGTCATGTTGCAAGAAAAAAATCATATTGTTTTGATTTCGCTCTCAACAGAAGGGGGATGAAGCTCGACGGGCGTGCTACTAAATCACACTGCAGCAACACGCAGACGCACTTTTGACCATCAACAGCAACTCATACAAAAGGGCTTTGAGAAAGGTATTCAACTTGCAAGACAGGAGAGTCATTCAGAAGGATTCTGATTTTAGTTACGACCAGTGCAATGCTGAGCCTTATGTATCAGCGCTCGCCGCAGCCATGTAACCGAGCGTAGCGAGCGAACTGGCGAGGAAGCGAAGAGGAACCGTTCCGGCAGATAGCTCTTACGCTCAGCACAAGAAGAGTTTTCCATCCTCTGTGGGAAACAGGTCAACTTTAATGGACGCTCCGGACTATGGGAAACAGGTCAACTTCGCGGACGGCCCGGACTATGGGAAACAGGTCAACTTCACGGGCGGCCGGGAGTGTGGGGAACAGGTCAACTTCGCGGACGGCCCGGAGTATGGGAAACAGGTCAACTTCGCGGGCGGCCGGGACTGTGGGAAACAGGTCAACTTTGCAGACGGCCCGGACTAAGGGAAACAGGTCAGCTTCTCGGACGGCCCGGACTATGGGAAACAGGTCAACTTCTCGGACGGTCGGGAGTGTGGGAAACAGGTCAACTCCGCGTACGGCCCGGACTGTGGGAAACAGGTCAACTTAGCAGACGACAGAG
>SKEL01002311.1_pt1 | contig 14676 bp, 10 predicted proteins | sample 4826741 | NCBI WGS metagenome assembly SKEL01 (sample SAMN11008810, study PRJNA524170) | human gut metagenome | biome: Human fecal sample; material: Feces; isolation source: fecal sample from pouch patient p33 | host: Homo sapiens | place: Israel: Tel-Aviv | collected 2016-03-22
TTTCTAAGCATTCTTCTATTCTTTATTAAAAATCTATGCTATCATAAAAAACGAACAATATTTATATGAGGTGAAAAAAATGACTTTACCAAATTTTGAAGAATTATTAGAAAAATACGCCCAATTAATTGTTGAAATTGGCGTGAACGTGCAAAAAGGGCATACAATTGTATTACGTGCTGCGGTTGATCAAGCACCTCTTGCTCGCTTAATCGTAAAAAAAGCTTACGAATTAGGCGCCGCTGAAGTCTTAATGCAATGGTCAGATGATGTAATAACTAAAGAATTTATGTTACATGCTGCAGACGACCGCATTGCTACAGTCCCACAATATAAAATTGAAGAATCTAATGACTGGTTAGAAAAAGGGGCTAGCCGCATCAGCCTCGTTTCCAACGACCCAGGTGCTTTAGCTGGAGTTGATGGCAAACGTTTGGCAACCTTCAGTAAAGCAAACAATGCTGCTTTTGCGCCATTAATGCAAGCCTTACAAGCGAATAAATATAGCTGGACAGTGGTCGCTGCTGCAAGTCCTGCTTGGGCCAAAACTGTTTTCCCTGAATTAAATGAAGAAGAAGCAGTCGATGCACTATGGGATCAAATCTTTAAAACAACACGTATTTATGCAGATGACCCAGTACAAGCTTGGAAAGAACATGACGCTAATTTATTAGAAAAGGCCAAATGGTTAAATGAAGAACAATTCGTTGCACTTCACTATACCGCTCCAGGCACAGACTTAACAATTGGTTTACCTAAAGGACATCATTGGGAAGCCGCAAGCAGTCATAACAGTCGTGGCGAATTCTTTATGGCAAACATGCCTACAGAAGAAGTATTCACCGCCCCTGATAGCCGCAACGTGAATGGTACTGTTGCTTCAACAAAACCATTAAGTTATTCCGGAAATATTATTGAAGGCATGCACTTTACATTCAAAGATGGTAAAGTTGTTGATTTCAAAGCTGATAAAGGTCAAGATGTCCTCGCTGAATTACTTGCAACCGATGAAGGAGCAAAACATTTAGGCGAAGTGGCTTTAGTTCCTGACCCATCACCTATTTCCCAATCAGGTATTATCTTCTTCAATACTTTATTTGACGAAAATGCCTCAAACCACCTAGCATTTGGTTCTGCTTATGCCTTTAGCTTAGAAGGTGGTACCGAAATGACTGAAGAAGAATTAGCTGCAGCAGGCTTAAACCGCAGCACAACCCACGTAGACTTTATGGTCGGTTCAGATAAAATGAATATCGACGGCATCAAAGCAGACGGCAGTCACGTACCAGTCTTCAGAAACGGAGATTGGGCATAAGGTTGTGAGCCGGGTCGGTCAGCTCCAAGCAGCTAAGGTTTCCGGAATGTCAGGAAAATCCTCTGTGTTTTAAGATTTTCCTAGACAGGCCGGCTTAGATGCACAGGAGCTACCCGGCGAACACAGATTGCATAAGGTTGTGAAGCGACTTGCCTTACAAAAATAAAATTTAGAAATCAGATAATTGTAGAATCAGGTAAACCCATGCCTGATTCTTTTTATTGACAAATAATAACAATATTAGCTTTTTTGATAAATGCGTGGTAAAATTTATTACATACTGTAAAGGAGGGATTTTTTTGACTCCTAATCGTGAAGACTATCTAAAACTTATCCTAGAGTTAGGTGGTCATGAAAAGAAGATCTCAAACAAGCAAATTGTAGCTGGTCTAGGTGTATCTGCGGCTTCAGTCAGCGAAATGATTTCAAAATTAGAAAAAGAAAATTTAGTACTTCACTTTCCCTATCAAGGCGTACAATTAACTGATCAAGGTGCGCAAACCGCGAGTTCTTTAATGCGCCGTCATCGCTTGTGGGAGGTCTTTTTAGTTGAGTATTTACAATATTCGTGGAATGATGTCCATGACGATGCAGAAGTTTTAGAACATGTCACTTCAGATAAGCTGGCTAATAAACTAGAAGCTTTTATGAATTTTCCTGATTATTGTCCACATGGAGGGAGAATTCCGAAAGAAAATGGCATTATCTCTGAAAAAAAACGCCAAACTTTAGCGGATTATCCAGTAGGCAGTCTGATTAGAATTGCACGTGTATTAGATGAAAAAGAACTACTGGATTATTTGGTTTCCTTAGATCTGAATCTTCAAGAAGAATACCGGATTATCGATATTGCGGATTACGAAGGTCCGGTAACCATACAAAATCAAGAAAAAACCATCGCAGTTAGTTTTAAAGCTGCGAGTACAATATTTGTCGATTTACTAAACGAGGAGTGAAACATATGAAAGAAAAAAAGGTTTTGATCACTATCTTTGGAGGTACAGGAGATTTAGCACAACGTAAACTCTATCCTTCTTTATTTCGGTTATATCAAAAAGGGCTGTTAAAAGAGAGTTTCGCTGTGATTGGTACCGCGCGTCGCCCATGGTCTAACGAAACTTACCGTGAAGTCGTAATGTCTTCTGTCTCAAATTTAACTGCAAGTGAGCAACAAGCAGCGGCATTCGCGAGCCATTTTTATTATCAATCACACGATGTCAATGATACCAATCATTACGATACTTTAAAGAAATTAGCCAACCAATTAGATGAAGAATACGGATTGGCAGGTAATCGTCTATTTTACTTAGCGATGTCCCCTAGTCTTTTTGGTACGATTGTGCACCACTTACGATCACAAGGTTTACTTGAATCAAATGGTTATCATCGTGTCATTATCGAAAAACCATTTGGTACTGACTATCAAACAGCTGAAAAGTTAAACAATGAAATTAACGAAGTATTTGATGAATCAGAAATTTATCGTATAGATCATTATCTAGGAAAAGAAATGATTCAAAGTATTTCTGCGGTGCGTTTTGCAAATTCTCTGTTTGAAGCAGTTTGGAATAATCGTTATATAGATAATGTACAAATTAGTTTGGCTGAAAATCTTGGGGTGGAAGAACGCGCAGGCTATTACGATCAAAGTGGGGCCTTAAAAGATATGGTCCAAAACCACATCTTCCAAGTCTTAGCCTTACTTGCTATGGATCCACCCGCTGCTTTTAATGAAGAAGAAATCCGCAATGAAAAAATTAAAGCTTTACGTGCGATTCGGATGTACGATGCTGAAGAAGTAGCAAAAAACTTTGTCCGCGCACAATATGTCCAAGGAAAAATTTCTGGTCGTACGTATAAAGGCTATAAAGAAGAAGATCAAGTCAATCCTGAATCGCGTACAGAAACCTTTGTCGCTGGTCGTTTGTTCATCGATAATTTCCGCTGGTCTGGCGTACCATTTTATATTCGTACCGGTAAACGTATGACCGAAAAAGGCACACGCATTAATATTGTTTTTAAATCTGTGCCAATTAATCTCTTCAATCATTCCTTTGATGAAGAAGAACAAAATGCCCAAAAACCAGAACCAAATGTCTTAACCATCTATATCCAACCTACAGAAGGCTTCTCACTTTCATTAAATGGGAAAGAAGTCGGCCCTAACTTCAATCTATTGCCGGTGAAACTTGACTACCGTAACAGTGCGGAAATTATTGCTAATACACCAGAAGCCTATGAAAAACTCATTCTAGATTGTTTAAATGGTGATGGAACTAACTTTACACACTGGCATGAGGTGTCCCAATCTTGGAAAATTGTTGATCAAATTCGTCAAGCTTGGGATGCCGATACCACTTCTCCTATTCCAACTTATGCGGCTGGAACAATGGGACCAGATGAAGCTTTCCACTTACTTCAAGAAGATGGATTTAACTGGGTATGGCAACCTGATCATTGGTATCGCGAACACGGTGAATTATCATAGAAATATCAAAAAAACCAACGAAACTTATTTTTCATAGAGTCTCGTTGGTTTTTCTTTTAGGCTAATTTGATAGCGCCAGTATATAATTGATAATATTCTCCTTGTTGAGCAATTAATTCATCATGGGTACCGCGCTCAATAATGCGACCTTGATCTAATACCATAATCGCATCGGAGTTTCGAACAGTCGATAAGCGGTGTGCAATGACAAATACCGTACGTCCCTTCATCAATGAATCCATCCCCGCTTGTACAATCGCTTCAGTACGTGTATCAATACTTGAAGTCGCTTCGTCTAAGATCAATACTGGTGGATCTGCCACAGCCGCCCGAGCAATGGCTAATAGTTGGCGTTGTCCTTGAGAAAGAGAACCGCCATCGCCTGTTAACTCAGTATCATAGCCTTTTGGTAGTTGACGAATAAAGTAGTCCGCATTTACCAATTTCGCGGCCGCATAAACTTCTTCATCCGTCGCATCTAATTTCCCATAGCGGATATTTTCTTTAATCGTACCAGTAAATAAATGCGTATCCTGTAATACAATCCCTAATGAACGACGTAAATCCGCTTTTTTCATCGATTGAACATTAATCCCATCGTAAGTAATCATCCCTTTTTGAATATCATAGAAACGATTAATTAAGTTGGTAATTGTCGTCTTACCAGCACCGGTTGCGCCGACAAAGGCAATCTTTTGACCTGGTTTGGCAAATAAATTGATATCATGCAAGATGGTTTTATCCTCGCGATAGCCAAACGTCACATCTTCAAAGCGCACATCACCTTTTAACTCAGTATATTGCACTTGCCCATTCGCATCTGTATTTTTCCATGCCCAGTGTCCCGTACGTTTTGCACTTTCTTCCATGCGACCATTTTCATGTTTAATGATATTGACTAACTCGACGTGTCCTTCATCCGTTTCAGGCACTTCATCTAATAGTTCAAAAATACGTTGTGCACCGGCTAAAGACAGGATAATCGCATTGAATTGTTGTGAAATTTGGGCAATTGGCATCGTGATACTCTTCGTAAACTGCACAAAAGAAACAATACTACCAAGTGTTAATGCAGTAACGCCAGTGATAGAAAAAATAGAACCCACCACAGCCGTCAATAAATACATGAAGTTTCCAATATTTCCCATAATTGGCATCATAATATTGGCATAAGTATTCGCCTTAGTAGAATTTATGCGCAAATCTTCATTTAATTCCACGAAACGATCAATCGCTGCCTCTTCATGATTAAAGACTTTCACGACTTTTTGCCCTTCAATCATTTCTTCAATATACCCATTTAACGTCCCTAAAGCTTTTTGTTGGAAAGAGAAATACTTCCCACTCTTGGAACCTAAATTACGAATGACTAAAACCATTAAAGTTACCATGAATAAGACAAAAATCGTCATCGGAACATTAATCATAAACATTGCAATGACAATCGATAAGACACTAATCAAAGCGGCAATTGTTTGAGGAATCGACTGACTAATCATTTGTCGAAGGGTATCCGTATCATTCGTAAAATGACTCATAATGTCGCCAGTTGCATTACTATCATAGTAACGTACAGGAAGAATTTCCATATGCGCAAACATTTCATCACGAATATCTTTTAACACTCCTTGAGAAACAGTAACCATGGTACGATTATACACATACGTCAAAATCGCGCCACTCAAATAAATCATCGCCATAAAGCCAATCGCCTTCGCTAAAGGAGCAAAATTAGGATTCGCTTTGCCTAAAAGGGGCACAATATAATCATCAATCAAGCGTTGTGAGAAACTAATTCCAATCGCATTTGCCGCTGCCGAAATAATAATACTAATAAAAACGATGACTAAACGCCAACGATATTTTTTACCCACATAAGATAAAATTCGACCAAATATTTTTACTGGATTGGCTGGTCTACCCATTGCTTTTTTCTTATTCACTGATTCGTCCCCCTTTCACTTGTGATTCATAAACTTCTTGATAAATTTGATTATTTGCTAATAATTCCTCATGTGTGCCGATGCCATTAATTTTTCCTTCATCTAATACAATAATTTTATCAGCATCTTGAATAGAAGAAACTCGTTGCGCCACAATAATCTTCGTTGTATTTGGAATCTCTTCTTTAAATGCTTGACGAATTTTGGCATCCGTCTTTGTATCGACAGCACTCGTTGAATCATCGAGAATCAAGATTTTAGGTTTCTTCAATAAAGCACGGGCAATGGTTAAGCGTTGTTTTTGTCCCCCAGATACATTATTCCCACCTTGGTCTAAAATGGTATTATATTCTTCTGGGAAAGTCGAAACAAACTGGTCTGCTTGAGCAAGACTGGCCATGCGCTTCACTTCAGCTAACGAAGCATCCTTATCTCCCCAACGTAAATTCTCTAAAATCGTACCAGAAAATAAAGTATTTTTTTGTAAAACCATCGCAATTTGATCACGCAAGGTTACTAGGTCGTACTCTTTGACATTTCGTCCAGCAACATAGACTTCTCCTTGCGTGGTATCATAAAGTCTTGGGATGAGCTGAATCAAACTAGATTTCCCACTACCAGTTCCTCCGATAATGCCAATCGTTTGCCCTGATTCAATTTTAAAACTAATATTGGCCAAATCAGCTTCTTGTGCTTCAGGATAGTACTTGAACGAAACATTTTTGAACTCAATTTCACCATTTTCAATCGTTGTCACAGGATTTTCAGGATTGGTTAACGTAGATTTTTCAGTTAAGACTTCAGCTACCCGTTCACAAGATGCTTCAGAAATCACAATCATGACAAAAATCATTGAAAACATCATCAAGCTATTTAAGATTTGAAGCATATACATAATAAATGAAGTCAAAGTACCAGGTGTCATACTACCTGCTACGACAAATTTCGCACCAAACCAATAAACGACAAGCAAGGAACTATAGACTGCAATTTGCATAATCGGACTATTTAACGCGATTAACTTTTCAGCTTTCATAAAGACTTGCTTGATTTGTTCAGAAGCCTCTTTGAAACGGTCAATTTCCTTTTCTTCACGTACAAAAGATTTCACCACACGTACGCCATTAATCACTTCTTGAACGGTTTGATTTAAGTGGTCATATTGACGAAAGACCTTCACAAAATAAGGATGCACACGATAAATCAAGAAAATCAAGGCAGCTCCTAAAAATGGAATCACTGCTAAGATAATCATTGATAGCTTAAGATTGGTATAAGCTGCCATAATAAAAGCAAAAACAATCATAAACGGTGCACGAATCACAGTTTTTAAGACCATTTGAAAGGCAAACTGAATATTGGTAATATCAGTTGTCAAACGGGTAATCAGACTCGGCGTAGAGAAGCGATCAATATTCTGGAAAGAGAAACGTTGAATATTACGATAAATATCTTCTCTTAAATTCGCTGCAAATCCCGCCGAAGCATCTGAAGAAAACTTACCACCTAAAATTCCACAAGTCATGGAAATCAAGGCAAGCACAGCCATCAATAGGCCAATTTGAATAATATATTGAATATCTTTGGTTTCAAATCCGCGGTCCAATACTTTAGCCATCAAATATGGGATCATCATTTCAGCAAAAACTTCACCAGCCAAAAAAATCATCGTTAATATCGAAGGCTTAATATATTGACGCATCGATTTTGCTAAGGTTTTATACAAACTGTTCATCTCCTTTATATCGATTAAAAGCATCCATTTTCTGATAAATTTTACGAATGGTTTCGATGGTCGTATTTAACTCCTCTTCCGGAATATCAGCTAACACTTCAGCATTTTGCACATGAAATTGATATATCAGTTGATCATATATTGCTTGTCCTTTATCCGTTAAAGCAATATTGGTGATGCGTTTATCCTGAAGATTTTCCACCTTTTTGACATAACCATTTTCTTCCAACTCATTCATACTCTTCGTGACACTTGGCAAGGTCGTCCCAATCCGATGGGCAATATCACTAATTTTGACTGAGTCTTGACATTCCATCAAATCATGCAACACTTTCAATTGGTATATTTGCTGCCGGCGTAAATCTTTAGGCGGCACAGGCAAAAATTGTAACGTCTTCTTTGCTGCAATACAAGCAGAAATATACCGTTCTGAATCTTCCCAGTTCATTTCCATCCTCCTTACTTATCGAAAATAATTACTTTAAGTAACTATTTTATTATACAGCGATTATCTATCAATGCAAGTAACGAATGAGAATTTTATGAAAATTAGTCATCTTACTTAATACTATTTGGAAGATTTCCTAATAAAAATAAAAACATGCCCCATTTGGAACATGTTCTACGCTTAGAAAAATCATTTTTTAAACAAAAGTAATACCGCAATTCTTAAAGCAATCGCAGCCATGATTAAACTATAAACTAACGGATCTTGCATCCATAAAAGAAAGCGACCTAGTTGTTTGATTCGAAATTGATATTTTCCCAAATAATTGGCTTTTGTCACAGCAATTAAATCATTGACATTGTTTTGATCGCCTCTGGTTTGAAGATAATCCCGATTTCTTTCAATCACCCGGTGCGTCACCAAGGTATGCTCTTGATAAAAACTAATAATATCACCTTTTTGCACTTTTTCAAACGGAATTTCTTTAATAACAATGTAATCGCCAACTTCTAAGGTAGGCTTCATACTACCACTAATCACCGTATACCCTTTATAGCCGAATAATCCTGGTCGATCAGGTGCGGAGAAATAATTCAAGGCAGCTAAGGAACATACAAATATGACTACTATCGTTAATATCGCGTTCATGACAATTCGTAATTTATCCATCCTACTCACCACTTTTAATATTCTTTATTTTGATTAACTGATTATCTTGTTTATTGGTACATGCACCATCATCTCGCTATAGAAAAATTCATCCTTTTCAGTACTAATCAATTCGCCATCTAGCGTTAAAATGCGCCCAAACTCTTTATAATCCAAAATTGCAATATGCTGAAATTCTGTTTGGTGACTATAGATTTCTCGCTCGACATTAATCGATAGTCTGACATCATCGACATGATAATCGGAATACCATAAATCCATTTAGCTTTCTCCTTTCACTACACAAATCGAAGCCACCTCTGGATCTTGTGTCCCCATCAAGAAACAACCCTTTTCCTTAGCATATTCGATATGTTCAATAATTTCTTTTGTAATCAACTCACCAGGTGCCACAATCGGAATCCCCGGTGGATAGCACATGACCATTTCCGTTGAGATTTCACCGATACTCTCTTTAAGCAAACGACTTTCCTTTTGGGCATAGAAAGCTTTACGCGGTGAAATGACGACATCGGTTTTCGCAATATCAAAAACTAATAAATCCCGTGACTCTTTTTTATAGCGGCGGCGAATCTCGGATAAAGCCGAAACCAAACGTTCAATATCATGGATTCTATCCCCCACAGAAATATAAGCTAAAATATTAGCCGTATCGCCAAATTCGACTTGGATATTATACTCATCACGCAATAAATCATATACTTCGCTACCTGTTAAGCCAATGCCAGTCGTTTTCACACATAGCTTGGTCACATCAAAATCATAAATACCTTCGCGATCAATAATTTCGGTTGAATACGCATAATAATCCCCGATTTCATTGATTTCATCACGTGCATATTGCGCTAATGCCACCACTTTTTTAAAGATTTCTTCACCATTTAAGACTAAGTTACGTCTAGCCAAATCCAAACTAGCCATTAATAAATAGCTAGCACTTGTCGTTTGGGTTAAATTAATCATTGTACGGACATATTCTGGATCCATAGACGCATTGCAAAGTAAAAATGAACTCTGAGTTAATGAACCACCCGATTTATGCATACTGACTGCGGCCATATCAGCGCCAGCAGCCATCGCATGGATTGGTAGACCTTTTCCAAAATACAAATGTGTACCGTGCGCCTCATCTACTAAGACTTTTAAACCTTTTTCATGTGCATACTGGGTAATCTGTAACAAATCAGAACAAATTCCATAATAAGTCGGATTATTGACTAAAATCACTTTGGCATCTGGATGAGCATCAATTGTAGCCTTCACTTCTTCAAAAGGCATCCCCGTCGAAATTTCTAATTCTTTTTGTAATGGCGTATGGACATATACAGGAATTCCCCCACACATTACCAAAGCATTAATCACACTTTTATGGACATTACGTGGTAAAAGAATTTTATCGCCTTCTTGGACGGTTGCATAAATCATATTTTGCACTGCTTGTGTCGTACCATTGACCATAAAAAAGGCATGTTTAGCACCAAAAGCTTGGGCGGCTAATTCTTCCGCTTCCCGAATAACCGATACAGGATGGCTTAAATTATCTAATAGCTTCATCGAGTTTGCATCAATTGAAACGGTTTTTTCACCAAAGAGCTGTACAAGATCACTACCACTCTTTCCTCGCTTATGTCCAGGCACATCAAAAGGCACTAGGCGTTGTTTTTTCAAATCCATCAAAGCTTGGACGATGGGCGTTTGTTCTTGATTGGTTAACACTTACGATCACCTCACGATCAAATTTTTACTTTTTTTCAATGTAGTCGCTCACTTTAGCAGTCAATCAAGCGGTATTGCGAGATTTGCTACTCACTTATAAAAATAAGCTGTTTATTTAAGCACAAAAAAACTCAGGTACAGTCTTCATCCTATACCTGAGTTTTTCGATTTCTACATTTTATTTCATCAAGACTCCCTAAAAAAGGACAGTCCTTCTCTTTATTATTGTTAGAACGCAGAGTCTATTTAGCATGCCTACTTTTACCACTCTTACTAATCGTTTTCACAAGCATAATGATTATTGAATCATTACGTTATAAAAAATTTGAGTCGACAAGAAGTCCTTTTATTTCTTCTCATCTCTTCAATGGGCGCGAAAAGCCCCTTTACTACATCAAATCTGCCTAAATTTCAGGCAGCAATAAGTTTGGCAAAGTCATACTCGCCTCTCTCGTTCGCAGTTGTGCTGCAAGATGGATAATAACATGTATCCAACCAACCAGCAAGCATTTATTTAAAATTTTCTGTGTTTTTTATTAAATATTCAATTAAACACTGATATATCAACGTTTAAATCCCGTCTATTTTTCAGATAAGATTAAAAATATTTTAAAACACTTTAATTAATAAAGGAGCACAAAATTTGCACTCCTTCTTTTCTTATTCAGCTAATTGTGTTAGTACTACTTCTCCATTATGTTTCACTTCAAAGTCCTTGGTTTGAAGATTGGCAGTCAATACCGCACGATTCTCTTGACTATCCTTTCTAGTGATGATGATTGTTTCTTCGCTTGGTGTTTCAACAAGGATTTCACCAGCTAAATCAAAAGCTGCAGCAGTATTTCTAAAGCGTAGTAAATTAAATAAAGCCTGTACCACTGGGCGTTTTACTTCTTCATCGATTTCTGGCAATGTATAGTAGTGACGGTTGATATTGCGACCTTCTTTCGTATTTTCCAATAGCTCAATGTCATTTTTTCCTGCCAATAAACCAACATAATAAATTTGTGGAATACCAGGTGCAAAACATTGAATGGCTCGTGCTAATAAGTAACTACGGTCATCATCCCCTAAAGCACTATAGTAGGTCGAATTAATTTGGTAAATATCCAAATTATTATAGCTTGCAGAAGAATATATTTTCTTCACATTCGCACCGACTTTGTAAAGTTCTTCAGATGTATAGTTTAACTCTTCATCACTCAATAAGTCTTTGGCATCCACTACCCCAATACCATCGTGTGTATCTAGTGTAGTGAATTGCTTCATCGGACTCATTTTTAACCAATGAGCTAAACGATTGGACTTCCCACTATACAATGAAAACAGGGTAATCATTGGTAAAGCAAAGTCATAAACATAGTAATCATGATCTGCAATTTTCATTTGAATTGTATAATGTTCATGAATTTCCGGCAGCAACTCACAATCATATTTGGCTGCTTCCTCACGTACTTCATCTAATAATTCCCAAATTTCCGGTTCGACAAAGAAATCATTGGTATCTAATTTTTTAATCGCATAGGCAAAAGCGTCCAAACGAATCAAAGAGCATCCATGGCTTGCCATATCTTTTAGAGTATCCTTGATAAATTGTTTAGTTACTTCTTTGGTTACATCTAAGTCAATTTGTTCTTCACCGAAAGTATTCCACACTTGCTCAGTGGCCCCATCGGCAAAAGTCACTTCCTGAAACGGTGCTTTATCTTTGCGTTTATAAATCAAATCAATATCTTCTGGAGTTGGACGATTTTCAGGGAAAAACTCATGAATGCGGATAAACATATCTTTATAAGGCGAATGTTCATGATTTTGTTTAAAATCTTGGAAAAATTTTGATTCGCGCGAGATATGGTTAATCATGAAATCAAACATTAAATAATATTTTTCGCCTAATGCTTCCACTTCTTCCCAAGTCCCAAATGCTTGATCCACCACAGTATAATCACTTGGCGCAAAACCACGGTCACCAGTAGATGGGAAGAAAGGCAACAGATGAATCCCACCCACAACACCATTTAAATGTTTATCTAATACTTTATTTAAATCTTTCAAATTATTTCCTAAGCTATCACAATACGTAATTAACATCGCTTCATTTTTAATTTTCATGGTATAACCCCCAATTTTTCTTTAAAAAAGCAACCAAATGAAACGAGAATTATTCAAGTCATTTGGTTGCCTACTGTTATTTTGCTTTTAAATAAAACATTTGTGTAGCATAATCGCCTGTTAGGTTTTCATCAATGTAAAGACCTAAATGCATGGCTTCACTGCCAGAAATTTCACAACCATTCAGTTCATAGATTTGTTCTTCATCTAGTCCTGCTAGTCGTAAAGTTTCTAATGGGAAGGAAGCTTGGGCATACTTTCTGAAATAAAAGGCGATGGCTTCTTTTTGATCTTTTGAAACAAACATCCACGCGCAACTATTTTTCTCAAATGGTGAAGTCAAACGGATAAATCGTCCGAACTGGAATAAAGCACGGTGTTGTTTATAAAAGACAATTTGTTCTTGAATGCTTATCTTTTCTTCGGCAGTCAATTTCGTTAAATCAAGCTCATAACCTAAAACACCCGACATCGCGACATTGCCACGAATTGCTAAACTAGTCACGCGATGGGTTTGATGGTTTGGTACTGCTGAAACATGGGAACCCATCGTTGAAATTGGATAAACCATACTTGTACCATATTGAATATTCAAGCGCGCTAAAGCATCCGTATTATCACTCGTCCATGTTTGCGGCATGTAATACAGCATTCCTGCGTCAAAGCGTCCGCCGCCACCAGAGCAACTTTCAAATAAAATATCTGGATAACGTGTCGTCAATTTTTCTAACAAATCATATAAGCCAAGAATATAACGGTGGGCCACTTCTCCTTGCGCTTCTTGTGGCAGTTGGGTTGAATAGACTTCAGTCATATTGCGATTCATATCCCACTTGATATAGTCAATATCCGTATGATCAAGAATCGCTGTTAATTGTTGATAGATATTTTCACGAACATCTTCTCTTGAAAAGTCCAATACATACTGGCTACGACTCGTACTACGTGGACGATTTGGCACTTGAAAGGCCCAATCAGGATGGGCACGAAATAGCTCGCTATCTTCTGAAATCATTTCAGGTTCCACCCAAAGTCCAAATTTCATTCCCTTAGCATGTACTTTTTCTGCAATGTTTTGCAAGCGTCCATTTAATTTTTCGCGATACTCAAACCAATCACCTAACGAAGAATAATCATCATCGCGTTTGCCAAACCAGCCATCATCTAATACAAACATTTCGATACCTAGTTTTTCCGCTTCATCCACGATTTGCATCAATTTTTCTTCGTTAAAATCAAAGTAAGTCGCTTCCCAGTTATTAATCAGCGTTGGGCGTTCTTTTCCTTGATATTTTCCACGAACCAAATGTTGATTAAATAAATCATGATAAGTTGCGGATAATTGGTTAAGACCTTGATCACTGTACACGAATACGGCTTCTGGTGTGGTAAAACTCATGTTTGGCTGCAATTGCCAATTAAAACGAAAAGAATTAATTCCCATTATCAGACGCGTTTGCTGATATTGATCTTGTTGCACCACTGCCTCAAAATTGCCGCTATAGACTAAACAACAGCCAAAAGCTTCTCCATGAAATTCCGTAGTGGTAGGTTCTACAAGGGCCACAAATGGATTTTGCATATGACTACTTGCACCGCGTTTGCTATCAAAAATTCGAATTCCTTGCGTAATAGCTTGACGTCCAATTTGTCGCTCATGTCCCCAAGCACCATGTAAATCAATAACTTCTAGCTCTCTTGCATAAAAATCAAGATTGCTACTTGCTAAACGCTGAATCGCAACGGTCTGAGTCCCTTGATTTTCTAGACGAGCAGATCTTGTCAATACTGCCAACTCTTTAAAAATTGTATAACTCAAAACCAAGCGTAATTTTGCGACTTCATCGACTAGAATAAGCTCTAAAGTTTCCGCCTGAGCTTCATTAGCATAAGTGGCCGGTAACCCTGGTAATGCTTTTTTACCATCGAATATTCGATAGTCTTGATAGCGAAAATCACAAATGATTGAACCATCTTTGAATTGTAGCTGAATAGCTGGTTCGCGAAAATCGCCATTTCCATGACTTGGATATTCCATCAACATCGTATCTAAAGAAAAGGTACGATCAGTTGCTTCACTCGGATTTGGTGAAAACGCGCGGTCAATGCGACGATAACGATGTAAATTCGAATAACCTTTAATTTTCTTACCAAAATAAAGATGATTGACATACCCAAAGTCTTCAATTTGGATCAAATAACTTATTTTTTCGTTAAATAAGTGAAATTCATTTATTTTCTCATCAAAAA
>SKEL01002336.1_pt1 | contig 14582 bp, 15 predicted proteins | sample 4826741 | NCBI WGS metagenome assembly SKEL01 (sample SAMN11008810, study PRJNA524170) | human gut metagenome | biome: Human fecal sample; material: Feces; isolation source: fecal sample from pouch patient p33 | host: Homo sapiens | place: Israel: Tel-Aviv | collected 2016-03-22
ACTGTATACTGACTTGTGTACTTTTCAGCAGTATCGGATATTTTAATGGCTGTGGAAAAAGTATTCCTGTTATGATCCAGGGAATCACTTCCGCATTCTGCATCCGAATTCCGGTATCTATCATTATGTCGAGATTACCGGAAACATCTCTGACTTATGTTGGAATGGCGACACCGATTACAACTGTATATGGAATTATCTTTTTTATGATCTGTTTCTGGCGATTGAATAAAAAAGCAGCCAAATAACCAAAATGGTTTCCCGTTATCAGTTCTCTTAACTGAGATATTGATAACAGGAAACTATTTCTAATCGTAAGCGATGAATAATCACCAAATATCTTTTCTATCTTTTCCGGCTCTTTATTTACAAATGCACCACAAAGCTCTTCAAGTACTTTTCCATCACTTAAAAATGGGTTCCTTTTTCTGCCAAATTAATTTATACCACTGCTTCCACTATCGTTTTCCCATTCACTATAATTTTCCGGATTCCCGACTGTTTTTTCCTGTTAAAATTAAAGCTAAGCATATATCCTTTATCCACATGATAATCTTCCAGATATCCAACAAGCTGCTGTTCTCCACGCTTATTATACTCGTCACCGTGCCATATCTTTAATTCAATTATATATTGCCGTCCATGATAATCTACAATTACATCTGTTCTTCGAAGATCTCTTGTTCTGGATTCGATGTAATAATTTCCTGTCCCGTTAATAATCGGTTTCAAATATAGCAAAAAGAACTTTCGCCCCTGCTCTTCCAGAAATTTTTCATCAGATTCCCCGTATATATCATGGAAATGAACAACAAAACGTTCCAATATCCGTTCCATATCCAGATATCCATTAACTATAAACTGACTCTTGTCCTGCAGGGCTGCCTTATATATCTCTGTCTGCTGCATCTTTGCTTCTGTAAGATAATAATTATATAATCTCGTTTCAAAAATTCTGTTTGCAATAACCACATTCCCATTTTGGTTTTTAATAAAGCCAAACATCTGAGCCATATCAATCGAGGTTTCATCCGGATTATACGCGATATTTCTTCCTGTAAAAAGTAATGTTTTCAGCATAACACTTAACTCCGGATAATCGCATATTTTTCCAACTAATGATTCAAATAAAGGATTCTTCTCCGCAAGCAGAATACGCACTGCTTCATTAAAACCATTTTCCGTCCATACCAATTTCAGATTTTCATATTCATCCCGTACCCTTTCATCCATCAGCTGGCAGATTCTTGAAACCAGAAACGGATATCCTGCCGTATACGCATATAGCAATTCTGACATTTTTGATATATTCATCCCTGTACGATGATCAATTTCGTACTCCTGCAACATCCCTGCTATCTCTGATTCAGAAAAACTCATTTCGATGCTGAAATCTGCGGCAATATTCCATGGACTGTTATATCTATGTCCTTCCTCTGGTCTGAGTTTTCTCTTCAAATTCTTAATATCATACACTCCTGCCAGAATCACCGACTGAAATCCCGGATAAAATTCTCTGTCCAGGTACTGTGCCCTAAGCTGCGCCAGAAAATCAATAAAAACCTGATTATTCGCTGCACTGTCTACTTCATCAATCATAAGAACTATTTTTCTGTCTGCCGCTTCACATATATCACTTAATCCCTCAAATAGCTCTTTCAGAGAAAAGTATCTGTTAGCATAATCGGCATCCTTTTTCATTTCTTCTATAACTGAGGCCATTTCGTTATTCATAGTCTTACAGTTTCTGCGAAGTACACGCAAAAAAGAACCAGCAAATGCTACTGAAAACACATTTCCATTACTAAATTTCTCATTGTCAAATGTCTGAAAATCAAGTAATACAACATAATATTCATCCCGAAGTATTTCTGCAAGCGCGCGCAAGGTTGTAGTCTTACCATATTGTCTGGCCCTGTTAATAGTAAAGTATTTTCCTGCATCCACAAGCTCTCTAATCTGTTGTAAACGACCATTAATATTTACCATATAATGTTTCTCTGGAATACACACACCTGTTGTATTAAAAACTCTCCCCATTCATCACACCTCACAATCAAAAATGGTTCCCGGCTATCACATTTAATTAAAACAATGATAACATGAAACCATTTTAGCGTAAAGCAACATTCCAAAGGTTTTATATAACTTTCAGACAATGACTTACTCTCTCAACACCTCATAATGAGAAAACATCTCCCCGCTACATGAATCCAGAAACTTCATAATTTTATCTAAATACATTTCCATCGTCCTGTCATCGCTGCGGTAGGTCTCATGTCTGGTTCCCGGCAGGTAAACATATTCGCAGGAAGTGATTCCTCTGTGATTGATTTTCTCTGCAAATTTTCTCAATGCGTTTACAGATACAAAATCATCTCTTTCTGCCTGAAATAGCAAAACAGGTGCTGACAGTTTCTTCCATCCGCAATATTTTATGTACCAGCTCATTTTTACAGACGCCAGAAGCCATCCATAAGAAGCTGCACTAACCTGGAATTTTTTATTCTCTTTACGCAGCTCATTATATTTTTCAAATCTCGGTCTGGAAGTACATCCACTGATTTCGAAAGTCTCACTACCATCATAAGGCTTCTGACCAGCCACATAGTCTTCCTTTTTTCCCAAAAGGCACTTCGTCTGTGCAATAGCGATCACCAATGGCCAGGGAACATTTCCGGTAAGCGGGCGGAGCATAGGAGAATTCAATATAATCTTCTGAAACAGTTGCGGCTCCCATGCAGCTGCGATTGTACCAATTGCCCCACCCATGGAATGAGCAAAAAGAACCAGCGGTAATTCAGGGTATGTTTTTTTTATCACATGGCATATTTTCAAAAAATCCCTCACATATCGCTTCCAGGTATCTATATGTACAAGAGATGGATCTGCTGTCAGGCGATAACTTTGTCCATGTCCCATATGTTCCGGCATATACACATGATATCCAGCCTTCAGAAAATAATAAATCATCTCATCATATTTCGGCGCTGCTTCTGTAAAACCATGGCTGATTATAATCACGCCTTTCGACTTCTCTGCCAGGTAACGCTGTACATGAATTTTCCCCACTATCCCCGTGTCTTTTTGATGCAGATGATCCTCTGCACCAGGAACGTACCCCTCCTGACGGTGCGTTGCAAGATATGGTTCTATTTCATTATTCATTTTATACAAATATTCATTCTCATGTATTATTTCCATTCGTATGTACTCCTGTTACTTTTTCATAATTCTATTGCTATCTGCTTTTCACCATTCGATACATGCCTGTATTATAATCTTTACTGATGCCTATTAATAATCCCATTAATCTTTTTCTCATTATAAAATACCAGTATAATCCCACCTATACAGCAGAATACTGCTGCCCCAAAAGCAGCAACTCTATAACCAGTTCCTTCTGCTGCCCCTATCGTCGAGACTGCGGTAAATATCAGCATAGAAATACTCTGCCCAAGTTTAAATGCAAATGTCCTTGCCGCATAAAACATTCCTTCACGATTGCTTCCTGATGTAATCGAGTCGCTCTGCGAAATATCTGCCACAACAGCCTGCGGAAGAATTCCGAAAATCGCCATAGGAAGAGCCGCCACGACTGTCAGGATCAGTCCCTGCACCGATGCCGGAATAAAGCTTATTTTTCCCATAAATCCGGTATAAAAATAGGCAAAGCTAAATACTGCAAATGCAAACAAAATCATCTTTTTCTTTCCAAGTTTAGGAGTAAGCTTATTTACCGGAATATAAAATACAAGGGACAACGCTGTCATTCCCACAAAATACAAAGTTGTCATCGTTTCCGGAAGCTTCAAAAGACTGGTGACAAAAAATGGAAGACCTGTCTGAAACATGGTAAGTGCGATCCAGTAGAAAATATCAGATGCCACAAACTTGCGAAATTCTGCATTCTTAAAAGTAGCTGCAAGAGATCCAAAAGCTGACTCCTTTGCAGGAACCGTATCTACATAATCCTTTTCACGAATGCAAAATACCGGCACAAGCATACAGATAAACGCTACAGCCGCCATCATAGTAAAGGTCATACGGATAGCGTCAACTCTGCCAAATGCCGAAATAAACATCCCCCATATCGTAGGTGCCAGATACGCCACTGCAGTTCCGGCAATAAATGTAAAGGAAATGACTGTGGAAATATTAAGTCTTTCCTGCTGGGTATGTCCAAGTTCCGGAATCAACGCATTATATGGTGTACAGTACGCGGTAATGGATAGATAGTATGCCAGAATCATAATCAGCAAAAACACTCCATTGATCCAGCTATTTTTATTAACCGGCGACCAGAAAACCAGTACTGTAGAAAGCGCCAGCGGTAAAGATGCCCATTTCAGAAACGGAATTCTTCGCCCATTCTTTGACGTACATCTGTCAGATAAAGATGCGATCATTGGATCTGTAAAAGCATCAAAAATTCTTCCGAAAGCTGTAATTCCGCCAATAATAGTAAATATGCCGAAGACCACCAGCCCCTGTGGAATAAATACTGTCTGTCCCTGACTGATGGCTGTCTTATCCGGCTGATAAAAATATACAAGCCAGTTAGAAATAATCCCGGACAGCATCGCCCATCCAAACTGTCCAGCTGCAAACTGCCATATTTTCCCTGTTGTTAACTTTTTCATGGTACACCTCCAGATTAAAAATATTTTAGAAATTTCTTATTCCTCTTAACAGTAGCTCTATAATGATACGGATCTGCTTTTCACTCTCCACATTCTGGTCAGATGACAGAATATCTCCTCCTACTGCCAATTTCTCCATCAGTGCAAGGAGGGTATGTGTCAGAGAGAAATACATCTCATCCACTGAACAGTTAAAAGAAAGGCTTTTATCTACCAGACCTTTCTCGAGAGCAATGGTCACATAAGGTTTTAATTTAAGAATCCCATTTTCATAATCAGCCAAATGTTCCTCTGATACATTATACTTTTTCACAAAAACATCAAATTCGTGAAGAAACTTCAAAAACGGCTTTTGCTCCAGAAATATCCTGCAAAAAACATTCAAAATTTTCCGTAACTGATCATAGCCTGAACTTTCGATGCCATCCATTTTCAAAGTAGCCTCTGATTTTGCATCAGCAATATTTGGCATATTACCCGTCTCCAACTCTCCTAAGTATTTCTCCGAAACCTTTTCCCAGTATACTTCTGCAGTCTCAATTACCAGTTCTATCTTTGAAGAAAAATAACGATACACCGTCGCTGCTCCCACACCTGCCCGTTTCGCAACTTCCTCCATCGAAGTATCCTCCACACACTTCTCCTGAAACAATTTCATAGAGGCATTTATAATTCTATCTCTTCTCTGCTGCGCCTGACGCACACGTGTTGGAGATATGCCTTCTATTTTTTCCATCTTCTCACCGCCTTTTGTATTTTATGATAGTAATACTATCATTTTTATATGTATCATACAATATATTTTGTTTTATTTTTAAATTTTTATATACATTATATAAATCCATCTGTCATTTTTTGTGCATCTTATCAGCTCTTGTTCTTGCAATACAAAATTCTCAGAATAATCCTCAGGCCTGTCAATATCAGATTCAGAAATAAAAAATGGTTTTCCGTTATCAATTCTCTTAATTGAGACAGTAATAACGAAAAACCATTTTTTTATCAAATATAGATATTCATTTTTTCTCATATCTTTCAATCAGACACTGATGTTCTTTTGTCTTCTTGTCATAGTTTATCCCAACCAGCAAAATATCTCCGGTATAATCCAGAACTGAATCCGGATATTGCTTTTCCTTAATCTGTTGCAATGCTGTCTGAGCCTTCTGATTCCATTTCAATTCTACAATAAGAGCCGGATAATCAGACCTATATTCCGGTTTTGGAATATAAACAAAATCCGCAAAACCACGTCCTGTCGGAAGTTCCCTAACCGGCTTAAAATAATACTGTATCGTACTTAAATAGCCAATCGTAAGAACACTACTAAGAGAATTTTCATTGTTATATTGAATAACAGAAGCATATTCCCTATGGATTTTTTCAATACCTTCTGCTACCGCCTGCGCATCCAGATCCAGCGTAGCTTCCAGCAATTCTTCGGAATCGCGTGAAAAAGCGGCCATTTCATTCCAATGTTTTCTACGCACTGCCTTTGACAATTCCTGACGAATTTCCTCATTTGGGACAAATGCCCGTCTCCGATTCTGATCATAGGCCAGATATCCCAGATGTATCAAATATGTCAGAACATCATCACGACTGGAAAAACTTACCATATCATTTTGAAAAGTTGTCACATCAACCTCTACAGAATCTCCTGACAACATTTCAATAATAGATGACTTTAAACCATCAAAGTCCATGTTAAGCAATGGTACAACAGCCTCGTAAGATGCCGTTTCTGACCAGTAACTTTTAAATTCCCCTCTAAGCATTACACTTACAACTGCCTGCGGATTGTATGTTTGATAATTATTTAAAAGATAACCATCATACCATCTTTTTACCTTATCATAATTCTGATGATATTTTCCGGCAAGTGCCTTTACTTCTTCTTCTGTAAATCCAATATACGGCGCCATATTTCCAGATCCCAACATTGTAAATTCATCAAAATTATTGAGTGCCGACTGCGTTTTCAACTTTTTAATCGGAAGAATACCTGTCAAAAATGCCAGCGCCATATATTTCGTAGGTTCAATTCCCTTAAACATTCTCCGTAAAAGTCCAATATATGCTTCCTGAATATTCTGATTCTGTGCCTCATCACGTATCAGAACATCCCACTCATCAATGATCACAATGAATCTGTTTCCTGTTTCCTGATTTATAATAGACATCGCATCCGGAAGTCCCGTCACATCAGAATCTAAGATATCCGGGTATTCCTTTTTTAATTCCTCTACTATATTATTCTGAATCGTATTCACTATTTCGCTGATATTATTCTCTGTAATAAACCATTGAACATCAAAATGTATCACATCATACTTATTCAGATATTTATGAAAATCTTCCGTATCACTCACAGCTAAATCCGCAAACAGATTTTCTGAATCACATCCCTTACTATAATAGGCAGCCAGCATATCTGCCGTAGTAGATTTTCCAAAACGTCTTGGACGGCTGTTGCATATAAATGCCTGTTTGGTATCAATAACTTTATTGGTATACGATAAAAATCCCGTTTTATCCACATATATTTCCGAATTCACCGCTTTTTGAAAAGCACTGTTATCCGGATTCACAAATCTCCCCATTCTTTACACCTCATAATCAAAAAATGGCTTTTCCCAATATACATCATTCCCCGAGAGGCTCCCCATATAAGAATTCCGGACAAATGTATCCATCAGGTCTCCTCCAATCTGAAGATTTTCTTTTTACTGCATGAGTAAGTTCCTGTCGTATTTCCTCATTTGGAACAAATGCCGTTCTTCTGTTCTGGTTATATCCCAAATAACCAAGATGGATCAAATACGTAAGTACATCATCTTTGCTTTGTATATTCACCGTATCATTTTTGAAAGCAGCTGTATTTACTTTAATCGAAGCACCAGAAAGTATTTCAATTATAGCGTTTTTCAAACCATCATAATTCATATTGATAAAAGGAACAATTGCTTCATAAGAAGCAGTCTCAGACCAGTAACTTCTAAACTTGCCCCGCACACAAACACTTACTACTGCTTTAGGATTATATACCTGATAGTCCTCCAGCAAATAACCATCATACCAATATTTTACTTTCTCAAAATCTCTGTGATATCTTTCGCAAAGATCTTTCACTTCAGCTTCTGTAAATCCAATATATGGTGCCATCACTCCTGCATCAAGCATTGTAAATTCATCAAAATTATTTAATGCAGACTGCGTTTTTTCTTTCTTTATCGGCAAAATACCTGTAAGATACGCCAACTGAATATATTTTGTCGGTTCCGTTCCCTTAAACATTGCCCGCAAAAAATTAATGTACTTTTCCTGTACTTTTTTATTCGCCGCTTCATCTCTGATCAGAACATCCCACTCATCAATAATTATAATAAATTTCTGTCCAACAATATGTTTAATACGTGAAAGACTTTCCGACAAACTTATCTCTTCTTCAGGCAGCACGCCAGGGTAAATCTCTCTCAATTCAGCCTGTACAGATTTCGTAATAAACGCTACAACATTATCCACATTATCACAATTTGCCAGGAACCACTGAATATCAAGATGAATCACATCATATTTATTAAGATGTGTCTTAAAATCAGATTCCCTGCTTATATCCAGCCCCGAAAACATTTCTTCAGAATCACAGCCCTTACTATAATAAGCAGCCAGCATATTTGCAGCATATGATTTTCCAAACCTGCGTGGTCTGCTGTTACAGATATAAGCTTCTGTTGTATTAAGTACGCTGTTTGTATATTCCAACAATCCGGTTTTATCCACATATATAGGAGAATTCAGTGCCACCTGAAATGCACTGTTATCAGGATTTACAAATCTACCCATTCCTTACACCTCTCAATCAAAAATGGCTCCAGGCTATCAATTACTCTAAGTAAAATAATGATAACATGAAACCATTTTAGCGTAAAGCTGAAAAAAGCTGTTATATATCCAGACACCCGAGCTATATCGGGATTCTATAAAATAATCACAGCTATTTTGCGTAAATAGAACCAACAATCTTTCCCCGTAATGTACACGGCAGAATTTTACATAAGAATCTCAGAATCTTATACTTCACACCCGCCACACAAATTGGTGGCGTAGTTATTTTTCTGTGCTGTCTGCGCATAGATGGAAGAACAGCTCTGCTTACATTGACAGTTCCAAAAAAGCTTACATCAAATTGTGCTTTCGCCTGTTTTAACTCTGTAAATTCCACCGCCCCGGAAATACCAAAACCTGCGCAATTTACAAGGAGCTCAATACTTCCCCTTTCCAAAAGAATTTGCTCAACAGCTGCCTGCACCATTCGTCCTGTGCCATAACATCACCACAAATCGTATTGTTTCATAGTTTCTGCATTTCGATATTCATGTTTTTCATAATATCCTATAAGTCTTCCCTCTTCTCTGAGTGCAACCATATAAACATCTTTATTCTGCTTCTCATTATGGAAAGTATAAACAAGATTATGGCTCTCATCTGCCCCAAACCAGTCCACTACCTTCTGTATTTTATCCCTGGATTCCTGATTATGACAATCTAACAGGCTTCTTCCAATAAGTTTATCACCGCCTCGCTTCGCATAGCTGTTAACAGCTGCCGGATTCATGTAGATAATCTCATGCTTAAGATTGCATATAACAATCGAAGCCCTGTCCTGGTCAACAATACTCTTATAAAAACTAATCATATATTTTTTTATGTCCTTTCATTTTTTTCTTTCGTCTAATAGTTTACTATCCACATCAAATATCTTTAAATATCTGTTGGCATACATACGGACACCATCAATGGTATTTGTAATAAATCATTACAAAATTTTCGAAACAAAATAATCTGCCTCAATAATATGCCTTACATTCTTCTCCCTGGAGTCAACAATACTCACACGTCCATTCTCCGCTGTCAAAGTCACACTGGAACCATCATTCCGATAAACAGTCATATGTTCCACTGGGCGTTCCAATGTCTCTATTGGATCCTTCATCTTTTTTAATCGCCGATACTCATATTCCGGAATAAAAAATTCAAGTTTTGAAATAGCTCTTTTTTTCTTTAATGGTGTTTTTCTTAATGAACCATTTTTATTCATAAAACGATCCGCAAATTCAACATTTTCCGTCATTTTATCAATTACATCCGAAATCTCTTCAATCTGATCAATCGGTCTTTCCTGTAATACTCCTGTTATAATTTTCTTATAGTCTTCTTTTGAAATTTCTACTGACAGCTCACTTCTTCGTCTGTCATAAGTTTCCCCTGATTCATAAGTAATTTTATAGCAATAGTTAAAGTTCAAATCTTCCATGCCTCCAATCAAAAATAGCTTCATGCCATCAAAATTTTTTACTAAAACAATGATAGCATGAAACCATTTTAGCGTAAAGCAACATTCTCCATAAAGAATTCAATAATTTTTTCAACCAATTTATTATGAAGACTATTGCCAAATTCATCAATGATCAGCATTCCGGCATTTTCTATTACCCTAATCAGATGAGGTAGCAAATCGGCAAATACCTGGTTTCCCTGCGATTCGCCCTTGTTGCCATAGAGCAATTCCACTTCTTCGTTTCAGGATTAATCCTTAATAACTGACAACTTCTAATATTAATATATTTATGAAAGAATTCTTCCAACAATTCAAGCGATTCACAATATTCAAACTCTATTGCGCTAAACTCCAATGTCACATTACATTTATAGACTTTTCATCAACTTTTTACTAATTCATTATTTTATTTATCGGTTAGTTAGATGGTCAGACCCTCAGTATCACCGTTGGAACAAGTAGAAGTTTTGAGTAGGATATTTGAGGAACATAGTGATTACGATAGCAGAAATATAGAAATTTTGAAAAGAATAATGTTAGTGGATGAAAACGATTCCCAGAAAATTTATGGAAAAACAGGAAGTGGGAATGGAGAGGCATGGTTTGTTGATTTTTCTGAATCAGATGGAGAACGGAAATACATTGCTATATATTCAAATGATAGTGAACATAGAGATCAGATTTCTGGAAATAAAGCTAAAGAAATGGCTTTGGAGATTCTGAAATAAATGGCTGTGCTTGTTGTGTTTTAGGAACCTTGGAAACCTTGTTTCTTAAAGGATTACATTGCGTTATACTTCAAGAGTGTTTTGAGGGAGATAAATGACTGGTATATATTGACATAGGGGTAGTTATGAGTTATATTTAAAGTGCCTTATATATGAGATATAAGGGAAAGGAATTGTTGTCAATACCTGAAAGAGCTCTTTCAGATATGACTGGTGTTCTGGTTGCAAACTTATGAATAACCACATAAGAATGTTAATTAGAATCATCTCCTTCTTATCTATTCTAACATAGATATGTATTGAACGAATAATGGATAGCTGGCACCACATCAAAGCTGTCGAAAGACAAAATTGAATACCATGTTGAAAGAAGACCTATCAGTCAAGAGATGCTATCCCTCATACTGGTAGGTCTTTCGCTAAATAGGAAGAGTGTATGGATTTATACGAATGGAAAACGAAAAATGCAAATGCAAGAAAATATGCGCATTTTGATGAAAAGGTTTCATTGGACAAAGTTTGGGATTATATCAGTGATCCGACTAACATTGTGAAACATGGATTTTATCCTTTTATACATTATGAAAAGAAATTTAATAAATTTACTAGAAAAGACGGAAGAGGTTATATAAAAGAAAAATCTAGGCACTTATGTTATTCTGCACATATTGATAGATATATATATTCTTATTATGGGTATCTTTTGAATCAAAAATATAATAAATACTTAGAAGAACGTAATATGAATTTGGTAGCGGTTGCATATAGAGATAATTTGCACAAAAATAATATTCATTTCGCAAAAAGAGCTTTTGATTGTATTAGAGAAACGAAAGAAAGTTTTGTAATAATAGGAGATTTTTCTCATTTTTTTGATTCTTTAGATCATGGCTATTTGAAAAAACGAATGTGTGATGTTTTAAAAGTTGATATGTTGTCATCGGATTTTTACGCAGTATTTAAAAATATAACAAAATATTCAATTTGGGAATTAACAGAGTTACTTAAACTAAATAATTTAACAGACACAGAAGAAGATATACAAATTTTGAATTCTAAACGTAAAGTTTTATCTGAAAAAGATTTTAAAAAGCATAAGAAAGAATTTATTATTAGACATAAAGAAAACTATGGGATACCACAAGGGTCGGCAATTAGTGCGGTATTAGCAAATGTATATATGATAGTAGTAGATGAGCAAATGTATAATTTAGCGAACAAATACAAGGGTCTGTATATGCGATATAGTGATGATTTTATTATTATTCTGCCTGGAATATCAGAAGATGATTTTAGGGAGATATTGAATAGTATAATAGATGAAATTAAACAAATTCCAAATTTAATTTTACAACCAGATAAAACACAAATATATAAATATAAAGATACAACATTAAAAAGTTGTAATGCATTGTTTTTAAAGGATGTGTTAAATGGAAAAAATGAGATTGATTATTTAGGATTTACATTTGACGGTAAAGAGATAACAATTAGAGATAAAACTATTTCGAAATATTATTACAGATTATATCGGAAACTTAAAACTATAGTGAAAAATGAAGGCTATACTCCTTCGGGAAAAAGAATAAGCTGTAAAAATTTATATGAGAAGTATACTGTTAAAGGGGCGCATTTAAAAGATTCAAATGGACATATTAAAGGAAATTTCATATCGTATGTTCAGCGTGCTCAAAAAGTTTTTGGAGAAAATGAACCTATAGACAGAAAAACAAGAAGACATATGCTGAAAATTTGTAGGATATTGGATGAAGTTTTTTCATAGATTTGTGGAGGATTTTCGGATATTTATAGATAAAAGATTAAAAAATTTATTATATATGTGGGTTGATCAAACAAACTGTAAGATATGGGGGATGTTATGCTTAAAGATATATTAATGTCAGTGTCTAAAAAAATGCAAATTGATTTTGAGGGAATAACAAGTAAAATACAGCATAATGGAGAAAAAGGAACGGCAAGGGAAAATATACTTGAAGAGTATTTGAAATGTTATATACCTGAAAAATATTGTTTTTCGAAAGGTACGATTGTAGATTGTAAGGATGTACAAAGTAGACAGGTGGATATAATTATACATGATAAATTTTTGACACCATACCTCGTAGATATGGATGGTACTAAAATTGTGCCGATTGAAAGTGTTTATGGGGTTGTTGAAGTTAAATCGACGTTGACCAAAGAAGAATTGAGGAAGTGTGTTAAAAATATTGAGAGTGTGAGAAAACTTGAGAAAAAGACAACTTCAGGCTACTCTTTTCCGACAGCGGGGATGGTATTTGCGTATGATTCCGATGCTTCTCTAGAAGCAGTATATAAAAATCTCAATGAATTGTCGGAGGATGTAGAGGTTGATAAAAGGATAAGTTGTATATGCGTATTAAATAAAGGGGTTATTTTACCAGTGAATAAAAATGGACTGACAAATGTATCATTATTACCAGATGAAAATACAGTATACGGAATATTTAATAACGCAAATGATGCACTGCTTTTATTCTATTTGATTTTGACTCAAATACTAAATAGTATAACGATATTTCCACCGGATATGGTTGCATATGCACAGAGTACAGCCATATTAGATACTTCTTTTTCAATACCGGCAGATTATGTGCCAGACGACGGAACAATTAGTGTTATGGATAACATGGTAAGAATGTCTGAAATAAAGACTTTAAAGGAGTATGGGACAAGAATGCTTAGTGGCAAATTAAAAAAAGAGGAGTTTCTTGAACATGCGTTCGGTACATATATACCGTCATTAAAAATGATGTATGGTTCTTTGGATTTAGTACCAATGAATTCTACTTTAAATTATTTTGGAAAGTTAATGAATAACAAGGTGATAATAGACGCATATAAAATTTATGAGCGTGGTACAAAGATTACATTGGTTGAAAAGAAAATTCTTGATGATTTAGAAAATTTTATGTATGCTATATATGACAGCCATAGAGAGGAAATGCTAAAAAATAACAAGTAGTATAAAAATTGTAATTGTCTGTATGGCAGCATTTTGGCAACAGAAAATCAGTAAGCCAGAATAAATGATGTAATTGAAGTAAAAAACGGTGTGTATTTGCATAAAACTTAAACTAATATAGTTAATAACAACAAAGAACACGCCGAGTTTGAATAATTGCAAAAAGCCTGGAAACCCTTGTAAATACTGGGGTTCCGGGCTTTTGTTTTGTCCAAGTGTACCACATTCCAAAATTATAGGCTTTTTTGTGCATTTTGCCATGCTGCCGGGTAAGCGATGAATAATCCACCGGTTTCTCAGTATCCAAAATTTATGAGATAATCCCTCTAAGGAGTGGTATCTCTATAACTTTTCCAGTTTTTTGCACTTAGGACCATTTCACTTCAGTTCTTCTGGTACCTGTGCTAATCCCACTCCAAATAAAAACAGGAGTTGAATTTTTATGCCTAAAAGAAATCCAAGACGTACAGATAAAGAATGGCTGGATCTGATCCAGGAATGCCGGTCCAGTGGTCTTTCTGATATGTTGCTGATTTCTCAGTTTGTCACTAATCAGATTTGCTCCCATGTCACAGATCTGCTAAGTTTTGTGTCATTGGCATTTTTGTGCAAGCCAGCCTTCCGGAGGCATAGAGCCACTATGATTTTGCTTGATTATTGGTTATTTGGCAGAACAGTGCTTGTCAAGGCCGAAGCCGCATTAGCGGGGCGTTAGCAGCCTTTACAAGTGCTTTTCTGACAGATACTTTTATTAAACCAAAATCAGAAAATTTGGCTGGCTCTCATTCTCTGGAATGGTGGCTCTCAAAGTCGGTTCTTCCGCAATTATCCGTTATTATTGTTATATCCCATGTACCTCAACTTTG
>SKEL01002337.1_pt1 | contig 14575 bp, 8 predicted proteins | sample 4826741 | NCBI WGS metagenome assembly SKEL01 (sample SAMN11008810, study PRJNA524170) | human gut metagenome | biome: Human fecal sample; material: Feces; isolation source: fecal sample from pouch patient p33 | host: Homo sapiens | place: Israel: Tel-Aviv | collected 2016-03-22
TCGAGAGCGGTAGGGAATGCCCTCCATAAGAATCCGGATCCGGAGCATATTCCCTGTTATCGGGTAGTGAATTTCAGAGGAGAACTGTCAGGGGCTTTTGCCTTCGGCGGTAAAGATGTACAGAAAAAGCTACTGGAAGCAGATGGAATTGAGGTTGTCAATGGAACGGTGGATTTAAAAAAATATGGATTGACGCAAAGAGATGAGAAACTGTGAGAAAACAGATACGGAAGATTACCTTATTAACATTTGGGGGCGGGCAAATCTTTCCGGATCTGCCTGGCAGTGGAAGAAATTGCAGGAAACATTGTAGAACATGGATTTACAGGTAAAAAGGAAAACATTTTATTGATCTTCGGCTGGCATTGGAAAAAGATGGAAGCGGGTGCCTGTCACTGCGTGACAATGGGGTGAAATTTAATCCCCTGGAATACAGAAACAGGGATATACAATATGGACTTGCTATTATCAGGGGGATTTCAGAGAAAATAGATTACCATTATGTGGCATCCATGAATTGTCTGAATGTGATGATCAGGTGAAGGATCATATATGAGGAATATGAAATGAATTATAGGAATGTAAAAATATCACAAGATGCGAGGATTGCGAAACAGTCAGTAATTGTGGGAGATGTAACAATTGGTCGTGACAGTTGTGTTTTATATTATGCTGTGATCCGGGGCGATGATGCACCGGTTGTGATCGGTGAGGAGTCAAATATTCAGGAGAATTGTACGATTCATGTAAACCATAACAGACCGGTATATATTGGAAATAATGTGACTATAGGGCATAATGCTGTGATCCATGGCTGTACCATCGGTGACAGAACTTTGATCGGAATGGGAGCGGTAATCCTTGACGGAGTAAAGATCGGAAAAGACTGTATTATAGGTGCAGGAAGCCTGGTTACCAAGAATACTGTGATACCGGATGGCTCTCTGGTAATGGGCAGTCCGGCCAGGATCAAACGAAATCTCACCTGGGAAGAAAAGCTTGGTATTATGGAGAACAGTAAGGAATATGTCACTGTATCTCTGGAAATGAAAGAACAGGGTGTGTTATAGAAAAAAGAAAGTCCGGCAGAAAAAAACAAGTAATATGTTGATGGAGAATAATTCAAATGATAGTTAACAAGTGTTCGGAAAATTTACTTACAAAATCAAAAAAATTATATGAGAATTACAGGGATAACTGTACAGTGGTCCAGAGAATGCTGGAGAAGTATAAAAAGATATATCCCAATATTTCTGATTATTCTATTATGCATTTTATAGATATTGCAGAATTTTGCGATTTAATCATGGATAGACAGAAGTTGGAAGATTTGAATGAAGATGAGTGCTACTGCCTTTTGATGGCGGCTCTGTTTGCTCATACCGGATTTGGTTTAAATCAGGAAATTATGACTAAATATATAAACAAGCTGGGAATCCAAAAGCAGACGCAGCCGCTTTCATTCCTGCAGATCATGAGTAAATATCATGTTTTATTCAGTGCGTGTCTGATAGAAGAATATGGAGATATATTTGAATTTCCGTCAGAGATACATAAACATGCCATAACCAGCATGCTGTATTTTATTGGCGGAAACAGTGATGATATAAATCAGTTGGAAGAAATTTTGGTATTAGACAATAAAAATACTGTCAGATTGAAGAATCTGGCAGCAGTTCTTGCTGTTGGAAATCAGCTTGCAGAATTGAAGAATACAAATCTTGATCTGAATTATGAGGATTTTGATAAGTATAATTCTGAAGAAATTGTTGGCTTTGTTGAAAGAAACGTTGTAAGGAGTATTGCTGTTAAAGATGGTAAACTTGTGATAGAAGCAGGCGGATCGGATTCAGCATATGCACTGATTGAAAGAAAAGTAAATTTGATCATTAATAATTATGAGAAGATCTTCAGAAGTCTGACTCATGGATCAGGTGATAATACCGGCCTTTTTGGCATTGATTCGATAGAACTCAAATGTGTTTTGTCCGCTGAAAATTCAAAAAAGATCTACCTTAATAAAGAAATTGAAGAATCATGGACAGAAGAGGATATTGAACTTTTCAATAAACTTTCTTTTGAGGAAAGAGTGTTTTATGCTGATTATCTGTCTACAGAGTTTGAAATCACCAAATTTCTTGTGGACTTTGCAAAAACAAATAAAGCAGTACTTGCGGGATTAGAGTATAGAGTAAAATCACCGAAGTCCTTATATAATAAGCTTTATCAGAGAGTAGAGAAGTCTTTTTTTGATTCAATAGCAGATGTTATTCGTTATACAGTGATATTGGAACCGAAAGAATATGTTGAACAAATACGATTTGTGACAGATGCCTTGTATGAGAAGAACTGGAAGATATATTCATTGAAAAATTACTGGGTCAATGACAGTTTTCCATATAATGGCGTAAATGCCAAGTTTAAAAACTCACGCAACTATCGTATTGAAATCCAATTCCATACTCAGGAAAGCTTTGATGTGAAAATGAGTGAGGAAGATCATAAACTCTATGAACAAAGAAGAGTGTTAGAACCCGGATGCGATGAGTATAACAGAATATTACAGTTACAGCTGAAATTATATTCTGATATGGAATATCCTGAAAATATTGCAAATTTAGAAAAAATCTGATGCACATCAAGGATATCTGACGCAGGATTTCACGCTCTGATGAGCAGTAACCTGACCGAATTAATAGTTACTGTTCACACACCACTATCCCGCGAGGTGTTTTGGCATGAATATGCCAAAATCCCGAGACATACAAGCTAAAATTCCATTGCCGCAGGCAATCTGGAATGAATTTTGGCTACGTTACTGTGAACGGAGTGAACAGTAACGATTATCGGATTCCAAGGATATCTTTTACTGCCTTTGGCATATCCGGCGCATCTACCACCCGGTTATGAAGCACCGGTGCTGTGCGGATCGTCTCAACTGCCTGTGGAAGTTTCACCCCGGAAAGCGCACTCAGTTCATCAGCCAATGCAAAATCATCCTTACCGTCTGTATCTGCTCCAAGTGCTTCCATTACACTTCTTGTAAATTTATATGGGCTTGCCGTGGATGCAATGACAGTTGGTGTGGTATCATTGGTATCTTTTACATATTTGTCATAAACACCTGCTGCAACTGCAGTATGGGTATCTATCACATAATGACTGTCTTTGAAGATTTCTGCGATTGTTTTTGCTGTTTCGTCTTCTGTACAGTAATTGCCATAGAAGTCTGCAAGCTGTGCCTTCATGTCTTCTGTGATGGTATACTCGCCGCCTGCAGTAAGAGACTGCATCAGCTCTGCACATTTTTTTGCATCACCGCCTGCGATACGGTAGATCAGACGTTCCAGATTGCTGGAGATCAGAATATCCATGGACGGTGAGGTTGTAAGGATAAAGTCACGCTTTCTGTCATAAGTTCCTGTGCGGAAGAAATCATACAGAACCTTGTTATCATTGGAGGCACAGATAAGTTTGTGAACCGGAAGTCCCATCTGTTTTGCATAATAAGCAGCCAGGATATTTCCAAAGTTTCCGGTAGGTACTACCACATTGATCTCCTGACCGTCTTTGATCTTGCCTTGACGTACAAGTGATGCATATGCATATACATAATAAACGATCTGCGGTACCAGACGTCCGATATTGATAGAGTTCGCAGATGAGAACTGATATCCTGCAGCATCAAGTTCTGCTTCCAGTTCCTTATCATTGAACATTTTCTTTACGGCAGTCTGTGCATCGTCAAAGTTTCCGGTAATTCCCACAACATATGTATTGTTGCCTTTCTGAGTTACCATCTGTTTCTCCTGGATAGGACTTACACCATGTTTCGGATAGAAAACGATGATCTTGGTTCCCGGAACATCTGCAAATCCGGCCATTGCCGCTTTACCTGTATCTCCGGAAGTAGCGGTAAGAATAACAATCTCATTTTTTACCTGATTCTTCTTAGCAGCTGTAGTCATAAGATGTGGAAGAATTGATAATGCCATATCCTTAAACGCAATGGTCGCACCATGATACAGCTCAAGGAAATAAGCTCCGTCTGCTTCATGAAGCGGTGCAATCTCTTTTGTATCAAATTTTTCATCATAGGCATTGTTGATGCAGTTCTTTAATTCTTCTTCTGTAAAATCAGTAAGGAAACATTTCATTACTTCATATGCTGTCTCCTGATAGCTCATCTTTGCCAGCTCATCCATTGGGACATCCAGCTTCGGAATCTCTGTCGGCACAAATAAGCCGCCATCCTCAGAAAGCCCCTTTAAAATAGCCATAGAAGCTGTTACGGTTTCTTCTTTTCCTCTTGTGCTTTTGTATAATACCTGCATGATATTTCCTGCCTTTCCAAAGTTATTCGTAACTGTTCAGTATATTGGCAGTAATAATAAACCGCTGAACAGTTACAGTTATTCATTTCGCCAATTGAGCACATTATAGCATATACTTTAGCAAAATACTATCCTAAATTATTTCTCTTTTTTCTGTCTTTTTATGATTGATTACTGTTCACTCTGTTCACAGCAACACGCTTCGCGATGCACAGAATTTATGCTAATCGCATAAATTCGCACAGTATGTCTTGGGTTTTCTGTGACCTTCGCTCACAAAAAACACCTCGCGGGATATTGCCAGTGAACAGTATCTATGATTGATTACTATAAAAAATCAAAAATATGGACATATTCTTTTGTTCCCGAAGAATATGTCCATATTTTGAGCAGTATTACCGCAATCCTGTTAAATGAGTTATATGAAGAGTATCGTTTATTACGATCCTGTGGAACTTTCTGCTGAATCCGGATAGGTATAAAATTCATGTACGCCGTATTTAAACAGCCTTTTCAGATCTTTCTCAAACCAGGAGACATTCTGGCTTTCAGCTTCAGACTTCTGGATAAAAAACAGTGCTCCTTCTGAATAATCCACACCTTCAAGAGCCTGTCTGACGGCTTCTCTTGTCTCATCTGTAACAGTTACTTCATTGATACGTCCGTCATAAGTCGGCGAAAACTGCGGAACACCATTGGTATTCTGCCATACCACTTCTGTGACTGTATCGGGAAATTCCTTATTCTTTATACGGTTCATGATCACATTGGCAACCAGAATACGTCCCTTGACATCCTCAGTACCTGCTTCAGCTTCTACAATATGAAGCAATGTATCATAGTCCTCATCCGACATCATCCGGGCACTCTCTGCAAGAGCCGCTGTCCTTGCATCTAACTCATTGATGCTGCTCTCCATAGAAGAGCTGACATCGAATTCTGCCATATTATCTTCAATAACTTTGATTCTCTGACCGACCATTACCTGTTCACAGGAAGTTCCGATACGTGTGACTGATTTTTTGGGAGAAGCTGTATCATTCATTCCAGATACTACTCCTGCAATTCCTGTTGGCAGTACATCTGTTTCGTCAGCATCAGAGGAAAAAGTTTTCTCCCTATTTTCAGAAGCTGCATATACTTTGTTTTTTCCATTAAAATCTGCTATTCTGCCGCCTGCTGCAAACGCAATCGCCGTACAGGTACACACTGTAACCAGTATCAGACTCCGCGCCGGATTGCCGGACTGTTTTGACTCTTTTTTCTGAACTTTCATACTTATCATTCCTTGAGTTTTTTTAATTACAGGTTTTTATGGTTGTAACATTTCTGTAACTTATAAGAAAATTATATTTAATATAATTGATTTTGTCAAGCTTTTTTCATATTTTTGTAACATTTTAGCTTGCAAAAAAGAAAAAAGGAAGGCTCCATCAATGAAATCTCCCTTTAATATATGCTTCATTTTTCTCAATTATTACATTTATTTTTTTCGCCGCAGATCAGGAACATAGGGGTTGGATTATAAAACTCATCTTTCTTTGTATAAATTCTGCTGCTGATACCCAGATCAATGGAGAATCTGTTGATACCCAGTTTTCCCAGTGTCTCCAGATCCCAGGCAGGGCGTACATAGGAACTGATAGGAAGCTGGCGTTTAATTTCCTCGCATTCCTGCATCATGGCATCGCCTACTGTAAAATGAGCATGATTGGCAGGCAGATCAGCAGTATCTGAGAAATCGTCTGCACCATAATTGGCATCTGCGTTGATCAGGATTCCTCCCGTTTTCAGCACACGAATCCATTCTTTATATGCTCTTGCTGCATCCGGAAGTGTCCAGGTAAGATTTCTGGATACGATCACATCAAAGGTACCATCAGGAAAATCCGGATTTTCCGCATCCATTACTTCAAACGTACAGGAGGCGTTCTCTTCTTTTGCCAGTTCCCTGGAATGAATGATCATATCCGGTGTCAGATCGATTCCTGTAACTTCATGTCCCAGTTTTGCTAAAAGAATGGAAAAGAAGCCTGCACCGCATCCCACATCCAGGATCCTTAATTTTCCATCAGGAAGAAAAGTCCCGATCTCTTTCAGCCATTTATCAGCCATATCACTGTGAAGCTCAGCTCTTCTCTGTTCCATAAAACTGTCGCTTCTTTTCGTCCAGTAATTTGTGATCTTTTCCTTGCGTTCATCCTTTCTTCTGCTGAAACTGCCATATGCGATCATCGGACCATCCTTAATAACCTGAAGACTTCCCGCCTGATATAGAACCACTCCATTTAAATCGGATAAACTTGTCTCCAGAATATTTCCCTCATAATCCTTAACACAGCCAAGATACTCTCCAACCTTAATGATATCTCCCGGTTTTTTGGCAGGATACCACAGCCCGGATACACTGGCAGACTGATAACGCACATCTTCAATTTCCATGGGATAATAATTACTGTAACTTCTCATGCCATCGTAAACACCCAGCGCACACAGAATATTACGCACATCTTTTCTTGTAGAATGAACCTCCTCCGGACTCCAGCCTCCCATCTGGCCACGTTCGATCAGAACACTGGGAATGCCACATGCGGCAGCATAATTGTAAGAACCACCGGATGCCACATTAGACTTTACCATATAGGGAACATCTGCCTGCTCTGCCATCTTCCTTGACATCTGAACCACATCTTCATCTGCACATCCGGCATAGTAAATATAAGGCGTAAGCTGCTCATAATCATCCCCGCTGTGAAGATCAATATAATAATCTGCTGCACTGTGAAGCTTCTGAACCACCTCATACGCCAGACGGTCCATCCTGGTTCCATTCGGATTTCCCGGAAATACACGATTCAGATTCTTCTCATCCTCCGGGCAGACACTGCCGCTCCTCTCCTCAAATTCCTTCCTGCACACAGTCTTAACCAGGATCACTCTTCCATGGATCTTCTCAGGCTTCAGTTTATCTGCAAGCTCAACAGCAGCCTGGATTCCCACATATTCTCCTCCATGGACCGCAGCGGTGATCAGAACTGTCTTTCCGGGATGAGAACCGCAGATTACTGTATAAGGAAGCGAAAACTCACCTCCGCCCAGTTTCAGGAATCCGCTCTTTTTCGTACCCGGAGCAGTACACAACGCAGCATCCTCCAAATCTCTTTCCCTGTCATATCTGCTATCAGAATCATCCGTTCCGTCATTCTCGGACCAGATATCTTTCTCTTTCTTCACAGCGCTGATCATAAACATCGGCGTAGAATGATAATTCAGCTTCTCTTCCTGACTCCACACCCGCTGCCAGATCCCGGTATCCACTGCCACAGATTCAAACCCGTTCTCCTTCAGAAACTTCCTGTCCCAGGACGGTCTGTTAATAGAAGAAAGAGGCATCTGCAGTGCAATCTTCTCCATTCTGTCAATATCCGTACAGAGGTAATGATCATCCAGATGCTCACTCTCCACACTCTTTCGGTCTTCCTCATAAGACAGGCGTTTCTCCTCATCATAAAGATAACCGTACCAGTTTGCATCGAAATTAAGAAGCTTTCCGCCCGGTTTCAGTACACGACACCACTCTTCATAAGCTCTCTTAGGATCCTTCAGATTCCATGTCAGATTCCTGCTGATCACAACATCAAACACATCATCCTCAAATTCCAGATTCTGAGCATCCATCTTATAAAAAGAAATCCGCTCACAAAGATTACCGGCATTCCTCTTCGCGGTATCCAACATCTCCTGCGTATAATCAACAGCAGTCACCTTATATCCCGCCTCAGCCAGAATAACAGGAAAAAATCCAGGTCCTGTTCCGATATCCAAAATCTTAATCTTATCCTTCGCTTTCTCCGGGAACTGCCCTTTCAGCACCTCAAGCCATGCCCCCTTCTGCATCCCATTCAATTCCTTATGATTAACTTCAGAATACCCCTCAGCCCGGGTAGTCCAGTAACTCTCAATCTCCGATAATAAATCCTTCACCTTATGCCAACCTCCATGCACGCAATTTATAATCATATATGACCCAAATTATATCAAATCCACCCTCCCCCCAACAAGCCCTCCCGGGGGATATATTTCGCATCTCAATTCATTTTTATATAAACAAAGTCCTTCTTATAATTCACACTCCACCTTGTATTATATCTTAACCAAAACCAGCGAAGCAGGAGTATAGTCATTCCAGGTGCATTTGCAGGCATCTTAGAGATTCTTAGTCCTCAGAAATCTGCGTTATGAGACGAAAAGTCCCTTGTCTGAGCGATAGCGAGTAATTCCGGACTTTTCGTCTCATGCTTTTAGCGGATTTTCGAGGGCTTAGAATCTCTTAGATACCGAAACCGCACCTGTAATGACTATACTCCTGCTTCGCGTCCGTCCCCTTTCTAAACAAAAAACAAAGCTGCCATACCCCCAAAAAGAGGATATGACAGCTATATATTTTTACTCAGATAGCTCCAAGAATCTTCCGGGCATTATCAATCCTTTCCTGCGTCGGAGGATTAACCCCCTCCAGTGGATAAGAAAGCCCCAGATTCTCCCATTTAAACTTACCAAGCGTATGATAAGGGAGCACCTCCACTCTCTCCACATTGGAAAGAGTATGGATAAAATCAGCTAACCGGTGCAGATATTCATCCTTATCACTTCCGCCCGGCACAAGCACATGACGGATCCATACAGGTTTTTTCATATCAGAAAGTTCCCGCGCCATCGCAAGAATATTCTTATTGGAATGACCGGTAAGCTTAATATGCTCCTGCTCGTCAATTTGCTTGATATCAAGCATTACAAGATCTGTATACTTCATAAGCTCTAGCCATCCGGAATGCCATGGTTCCTGATCAGTGAAGGGATTTCCACTGGTATCAAGATTCGTATGCACACCCTCTGCCTTTGCCTTCTTAAAAAATTCTGTAAGAAAATCCATCTGAAGCAAGGGCTCACCACCGCTTACAGTGATACCGCCTTTGCTGCCCCAGTAGCCCTTATAACGTAAAGCTTTCTTAAGAAGCTCATCTGCCGTATAAAGCTCTCCCTGCTTCATCTTCCAGGTATCCGGATTATGACAGAACTGACATCTCATAGCACAGCCGCTTAAAAAAATCACATATCTTACTCCGGGTCCGTCAACGGACCCGAAGCTTTCTAAAGAATGAACATAGCCTTTTATCTGTTTATTATCCATTATATCATCATCCATTAATTACATTCTGTCGTGGCAGGTTCTGGCAATAACGTCTAACTGCTGCTCTCTTGTAAGGTCGATGAACTTAACAGCATATCCGGATACACGGATTGTGAAGTTTGCATACTCTTCTTTTTCCGGATGTTCCATAGCGTCGATCAGTTTCTCTTTACCAAATACGTTTACATTGAGGTGATGAGCACCCTGATCAAAGTATCCGTCGAGTACATGTACCAGATTCTCTGAACGCTCGTCATCACTGTGTCCCAGAGCATCAGGATTGATTGTCTGAGTATTGGAGATACCGTCAAGAGCATCTTCATAGTCAAGCTTGGCAACAGAGTTCAGGGAAGCAAGAAGACCATTCTGCTCTGCACCGTAAGATGGGTTTGCGCCAGGTGCAAGAGGTTCCCCTGCTTTTCTTCCATCCGGAAGAGATCCTGTAGCCTTACCATAAACAACGTTGGAAGTAATAGTAAGGATAGATGTGGTTGGCTTGGAATCACGGTAAGTATGGATGTGTTTCAGTTTCTCAAGGAATGTAGACAGAAGAGTTGTTGCAATCTCGTCTGCTCTGTCATCATCATTACCATAACGTGGGAAGTCACCCTCAACTTGGAAATCTGTTGTAATACCGTCTTCATCACGGATAGCTTTAACTTTTGCATATTTGATAGCGGACAGGGAGTCTACTACATGAGAGAATCCTGCGATACCTGTTGCGAAAGAACGCTCAACCTTTGTATCGATCAGAGCCATCTCTGCTGCTTCGTAGTAGTATTTGTCATGCATGTAGTGAATCATGTTCAGTGTTCCGACATACAGATGAGCCAGCCAGTCCATCATCTTGTCATATTTTGCAATTACTTCATCATAGTCAAGATATTCAGAAGTGATCGGCTGATAGTTTGGTCCTACCTGCTGTTTTGTCTTCTCATCAACACCGCCGTTGATCGCATAAAGAAGGCATTTTGCAAGGTTTGCACGAGCGCCGAAGAACTGCATCTCTTTACCTGTCTCTGTAGCAGATACACAGCAACAGATGCTGTAGTCATCGCCCCATACCGGACGCATAACATCATCATTCTCATACTGAACAGAACTTGTTGTAACAGAAATATTTGCAGCATATTTCTTGAAGTTCTCAGGCAGTCTTGAAGAATAAAGTACTGTAAGGTTTGGTTCCGGAGCCGGTCCCATATCTTCCAGTGTGTGCAGGAAACGATAGTCGTTCTTTGTTACCATGGAACGTCCGTCCTGTCCCATACCTGCTACTTCCAGAGTTGCCCATACCGGGTCACCGGAGAATAACTGATTGTAAGAAGGGATACGTGCAAATTTAACCATACGGAATTTCATTACCATGTGGTCAACAAGCTCCTGAGCTTCTTTCTCTGTAAGAGTTCCGTTCTGAAGATCTCTTTCAATATAAATATCAAGGAATGTGGAAATACGTCCGACACTCATTGCAGCACCGTTCTGAGTTTTGATGGCTGCAAGATATCCGAAGTACAGCCACTGGAAAGCTTCTCTTGCATCTTTGGCCGGTTTGGAGATATCATATCCATAAGATTCAGCCATAACTTTCATGCCTTTCAGAGCACGGATCTGATCAGCGATCTCTTCACGAAGCTGGAAGTCATAACGTCTCATACCCTGACGGTCGCATGCTGCGAAGTCTTTCTGTTTTCCTTCGATCAGAGCGTCAATTCCGTACAGAGCCACACGTCTGTAGTCGCCAACGATACGTCCACGTCCGTAAGTATCCGGAAGACCTGTAAGGATCTTGTTGTGACGTGCTACTTTCATCTCAGGTGTGTAGATATCAAATACACCCTGGTTGTGAGTTTTAAATTCATAGTTGTGGAAAACATCTTTGATCTTGTCACTTACTTTATATCCGTAAGTTTCACAAGCCTGCTCTGCCATTTTGATACCGCCGTATGGCATGAAAGCACGTTTCAGAGGTTTATCTGTCTGAAGACCAACAACTTTTTCAAGGTCTTTTGTTTCTTCATCAATATATCCGGGACCATATGCTGTCAGAGATGTAACTACCTCTGTCTCCATATCAAGAACTCCGCCTTTGGCACGTTCTTCTTTCTGAAGTGCCTGGAGCTTGCCCCACAGTTTGTTTGTAGCTTCTGTAGGTCCTTCCAGGAAAGAAGCATCACCGTCATATGGTGTATAGTTCATTCCAATAAAGTTACGTACATCGATTTTTTCTTTCCAACGGTTGCCCTTAAAGCCATTCCACTGTTCGAAATTTTTCATTCTTTTACCTCTTTCTCTAAAATATTTCCGCGCATCTCTCACTAGTCTGGAGTGAGATAATAAAATGTAAATTGTACTTATTTAGGACACTTTTCTGTCCACGCTGTCAGTATACGTAAACCTGAGTGTTATGTCAATTAATTTCCCTTATGATTTTAATTAAATACAATTCTGATAGCTTTTCGTCGGAGTTTGCTTCTTTATTGTACTTTATCGCGTACATTAAGACTTTCTTGTATTTTTATAAATACAAAAAGATACCGGTCAGGAAGTCCTCTGGACAATCTGACCGGTATCTGATTTTTGATATTTTATGTAAACTATATTATTCCCTGCCAAGCGGATATTAGTCTGACCTGCAGAAGTCAAAAAACAGCAGGAAAAAATCGGGCGTGTCGAAACAATCTAACGGTTATTGATCGCTGTTACAAGTGCATCAATAGATGCGCGAATGATATCCGCGTCTACGCCTGCACCCCAGGCAAGGGTTCCATCCGGCTTTTTGATACCGACATAAGCAATAGCTTTGGAACTTGAACTGCGCTCCAGCGCATGCTCCTGATATGTTTCCAGGGAATATTTCAGCTCATATGCCTTCTTCAGTGCATTGCTGACTGCATCAAGACGTCCGTTACCGGATGCCTCTGTAGTGATTGTCTTTCCGCGGAAAGTAGAGGTAACTTTTGTTACAATACCGCCATCTTTCTGCTGGAAATGTACTTCATTGATGCTGTACGGTTCTGTGATATTCTCAAAGGGCTGTTTAAACAGATTGAAAATTTCGTCAGGATGAAGCTCTTTATGTTTGTGGTCTGAAACAGCTTTTGTGGCATATCCCATTGCCTCACGCATTTTCGGAGGAAGGTTAAGACCGAATTTGGTCTCAAGGATATATCCCACACCACCTTTACCGGACTGGCTGTTGATGCGGATAACATCTGCGTCATAATTTCTTCCCACATCTGTCGGATCGATCGGAAGATACGGAACATTCCAGTGATCCGGATCCTTGTCATCTCTCCAGTGCATACCCTTGGCAATTGCATCCTGATGAGAGCCGGAAAATGCGGCAAATACAAGTGCACCACTGTACGGACTTCTTTCGCCTACTTTCATTCCGGTACATTCTTCATATATTTCACAGATATGCGGCATATCAGAGAAGTCAAGTTTTGGATCTACACCCTGGGAATACATATTCATGCCAAGTGTAACAATATCTACATTTCCGGTACGCTCACCGTTTCCGAACAGAGTACCCTCGATTCTGTCTGCACCTGCAAGTAATCCCATTTCAGAATCTGCAACACCGCATCCTCTGTCATTGTGCGGATGGAGAGATACGATTACATTCTCGCGGTATTTCAGATTTTCACACATATATTCTACCTGGCTTGCATATACATGCGGCATGGAATGCTGTACAGTTACAGGCAGATTGATGATGCATTTGTTATCTGCTGTAGGCTGCCATACATCAAGAACTGCATTGCATACTTCCAGAGCGTATTCCGGTTCTGTGCCTGTAAAGCTTTCAGGGCTGTACTCAAACTGGAAATTTCCTTCTGTTTCATCAGCCAGTTTCTTTAATAATGCGGCACCATCCACTGCAATCTTTAAGATTTCTTCTTTGGATTTCTTAAATACCTGTTCTCTCTGAGCTACAGAGGTGGAATTGTATACATGTACAATTGCCTTCGGTGCGCCTTTGACAGCTTCAAAAGTTTTGCGGATGATATGCTCTCTGGCCTGAGTCAGAACCTGAATAGTTACATCCTGTGGGATCAGATTCTGCTCGATCAGGGTACGCAGAAATTCATATTCTGTTTCAGAAGCAGCCGGGAAACCTACTTCAATTTCTTTAAAACCGATTTTTACAAGAAGTTTAAAGAATTCAATTTTCTGTTCCAGACTCATCGGAATCACCAGTGCCTGATTACCGTCACGAAGGTCTACAGAACACCAGACAGGTGCTTTGTCCACATATTCTTTTTCTGCCCATTTCATGCATTTAACAGGCGGCATAAAATACTGTCTCTGATATTTGCTTGGATTCATCATTTTTTCTTCCTCCGTTATGTAAATATTATGTTTGGACTGTGGGGATTGACTGTAAAAAGACATAAAAAAATCTTCCATCTCCACAGACTTATCTGCAAGAGACGAAAGATATTATCATCTTACGCGGTACCACTCTTATTTATGAACAATGTCATACACTCATGGGATACGGAATCTCCGGATATCCGGTATTCTTATATCCTCTCCATATAACGGTGGAAACCGTCTGCACCTACTCTTGTATAATTTCAGGCAGCTGCTCAAAGGCGAGTTCCACAATTTCCTTCTACTGCTTCTCAGCAACCAGCAGTTCTCTGTGCTCCGGTCCGGGTGTACTATTCCTTATCATTGCATTTTACTTATAACTTTATTTGGCTTTTTTGAAATGAAATGAACATACGTCTGAATCATTCATTGTAAATATACTACAAACGATTTAACCATATGTCAGTCGGGGCAACAGGATTTGAACCTGCGACCTCACGGCCCCCAGCCGTGCGCGCTACCAAGCTACGCCATACCCCGTAACGCAAGTTAGTATAACAAATTATTTCTGTGATTTCAACTGTTTTTTGAAAAATTTACAAAAATTATACAAATTTAGTTACTGTTCAGAGGTTAGCTGGACATGAGAAAACCGATGGTGTAGACTAATAACAGTCAAAGCCATCGGTTTTCTTATCCAAATATTCTGGATACTCTGTCAAATATATTC
>SKEL01001391.1_pt1 | contig 14461 bp, 16 predicted proteins | sample 4826741 | NCBI WGS metagenome assembly SKEL01 (sample SAMN11008810, study PRJNA524170) | human gut metagenome | biome: Human fecal sample; material: Feces; isolation source: fecal sample from pouch patient p33 | host: Homo sapiens | place: Israel: Tel-Aviv | collected 2016-03-22
GTATCAGTTGCAAGAGCAGTTCCGTATTCTCCTGCATGATGGCAAGGTATTCCTGGCGTTCTTCCCTATCGTCCAGTTCGGCAATGATGCTTGCAAAACCGACAATGGAATTGAGCGGAGTACGGATTTCATGACTCATATTGGCCAGGAAAGCAGACTTCAAGCGGTCCAGATGTTCTGCCTTATCCTTGGCGACCCGCAATTCCTCCTCTATCTTTTTCTGATGGTCGATATCCACACTGGTAATGACATGCGCCATCTGCCCGTCCACCCAAGCAAAGGCTGCACTGAACACGCGAAACCAACACTTGTCAAATGGCCGTTGATAATCCCACGAATAGACTTTGGTGGGGTGTCCGTTTTCATCTATCAAATGCCTCTTTGGGCAGAACTCACACTCCCCCGTCTTGTCCGAGTAGAGGGCCTCCCAGCATTTTTTCCCCCAGAAATGCTCGATACCGCCATATGGTTCCACCATAGACCTATTGGCATACAACATATCGTGGGAATCGAAAGAGTTGACGTAAATATCAACGCCCATATTATTCATGATACTGCCTAATGTATTGCTGGCCCTCACTTCCCTTTCCTTATATTCCCTGACCGCAATTTCCTTAGAGAACGAGCCCAGCAAGAGATGAATGATTTGCAACTCCTCTTCCGTGAGATAGGTCTCTTCCTCCCTGCCTGCAAAACCTATGAATCCGATGATTTTACCCTCAGTATCTTCAAAATGCCTGATTAACAAAGAATCCTCACCGTAGAAATCAAGAATGTCAATATCGTCCCATGAAGCATCCGCATTTCTGTTTCCATAGAAAGGTTTATCCCGAGCTTTCATGGCATCGACATGCTCCTTTTTCAACTCTCCCATATCGAAACGGGATTTCATAGTCCCACCTTCATTTCCAATCGTTTCTTTCAATAAGAAATAACGGAATCCGTCAGTCTGATAGATAAACCCTTTCGTAAAGTCATAGTAGTTGCAGAAATCGGTCAACGATTCAATAACTTTCCTTTTATTGGGTTCATTGCTATTCAACCGTTCTAAAAAATGAAGCAAGAATATGTTTAAGTTCTCTTTGTTTTTGCCCATATAATCTTTTGAAAAGCTTTAAGGCGCTAATATACAACTTTTTAAAGAGAAATAAGTTTCTTTTATATATCCAGGAAGTTTAAAAAACAACCATTCTCCAATAAAACAAAAAAGGCAATAACTTAATTTATTTTACAAGTATCACTAAGACAAAAGCTCTTCATCCGTATTCATACGACGGCATAACATCTAAAGTATACAAAAAGCAGTCTATGGAAGAAGAAAATATCCGAAACAGATTAATAGTCATTTTTTAAGGATAACAGAGTTGCCAATTTATCAAAAACAAAGTTAATTCACACATATATACATATTTGTATAAACGGAGAATAAGTAAAACTTTCCCAAAGATGTTTTTCTCTTCATAAGCGCTACAACCTATATACAACGAAATAAAGATTTGCAGTACAAACGGTCTGTTATGAGAGAAATATAGTATCTTTGCAACATCATGTTGCACCGTTTTACTACTTCCATAACCGACATTCCGCTTCCGGAAAGGTTCACCTATCCTTTCTGCTATACTCCGCACCCATTATGTATATTGGCAGCCAAAGAAGTACAAAGCTATCTTACCCGACAAACTGCATGGAAGGACGAACTGCGCCAAGGCAAAATGTTCGGGGTACTGATTGTACAAACCGAGCATGGAGAAACCGGATATTTAGCTGCATTCTCAGGCATATTGGCCGGAAAGAACCTACATCCCTTTTTTGTTCCTCCCGTATATGACTTGCTACAGCCACAAGGCTTTTTCAAGATAGAAGAAGAGAACATCTCTTCCATCAACCGCAACATCCGGCAACTGGAAAATGACAAAGCATATGCCGCCTTATCAGCAGAGCTTGCCCGGACCATTCAGTCAGCAGAAGACATACTGGCAACAGCCAAAGCACAGTTGAAAGAAGCCAAAACAGCCAGAGAACAGCGCAGAAAAGAAAAAGAACTCAATGCGCAGGAAGAAGCCGAACTGATACGGGAAAGCCAGTTCCAAAAGGCGGAATATAAACGTCTGGAACGTTCATGGAAAGCAAGGATTACCACACTGCAAACGCAGACAGAAGACTGGGAAAGACGGATTTCAGCATTGAAGTCTGAACGTAAAACCCGCTCTGCAGCATTGCAGCAAAAGCTATTCGAACAGTTCGGGATGCTGAATTACCGGGGAGAAGTCAAGAATCTCTGTGAGATATTCGGGCAGACCGTGCACAAGACACCTCCTGCCGGCGCAGGTGAATGTGCGGCCCCCAAACTGCTGCAACAAGCTTATCTGCACGGATGGAAACCTATTGCCATGGCCGAGTTCTGGTGGGGTGATTCCCCCAAGACAGAGATACGCCATCACGGCCACTATTATCCGGCTTGCAAAGGAAAGTGCGAACCTATACTGCAACACATGCTGCAAGGTCTACAAGTAGAGGAAAACCCCATGTTGAAAAGAATGCAGGTACCCTCCAAGAATCTGGAGATTGTTTATGAGGACCCATGGCTTTCGGTCATCAACAAACCAGCAGGAATGCTGTCTGTTCCCGGCAAGGAAGATGCAGTCTCCGTCTATAGCCTGATGCGTGAGCAATATCCCGAAGCTGACGGTCCCCTGACGGTGCATCGTCTCGACATGGCCACTTCCGGTTTAATGCTCATTGCCAAGACCAAGCGTGTACACCAGAACCTGCAGGCCCAGTTCAAGAACCGCCTGGTCAGGAAACGTTATGTCGCATTGCTCGAGGGTGTTGTCCCAAAGGACAAAGGTACGGTCGACCTCCCGCTTTGCCTGAATCCACTTGACCGCCCACGGCAAATGGTACACACCGAACACGGGAAGCCCGCCATCACCGATTATCAAGTTCTGGAACGTCTGGACGGGAAACGGACCCGTATCGCTTTCTATCCGCGCACGGGAAGAACCCATCAGCTACGTATACATGCAGCACACCCGCTTGGCTTGCACTGCCCCATCATCGGTGATGAACTTTACGGGGAGAAAGCAGACCGGCTTTATCTGCATGCCGAATACTTAGAATTTACCCACCCTATAACGGGAGAAACCGTAAGGATTACCAAAGAAGCCGAATTCTGACTGTCTACTGATTAATAACCAGCAAAGTAATGCAATAAATGATGATACTCCGACCTACCCCACAAGATTATGACGAACTGTTGACCGTCTGGGAAGCCTCTGTCCGCAGCACACACCACTTCCTGGCAGAAAAGGATATACAGTTTTACAAACCGCTGATAAGAGAGCAGTACTTTCTTGCCGTAGAGCTTTACATCATCCGCAACGAAAAAGAAGAAATTGCCGCCTTTATGGGACTGAGCGATGAACTCATCGAGATGTTGTTTGTCCGTCCCGACCAACAAGGTAAGGGATACGGAAAACGGCTCATGGAGTACGCCGTCCACCAAAAACACATCCACAAAGTGGATGTAAACGAGCAGAACGGACAAGCTTGCCGATTTTACCAACATATGGGATTCCAAGTGGCCGGCCGGGACGAAACCGACCCGACGGGAAAGCCTTTCCCTATTCTGCACCTGCAATTACCAACCCCACCACAGATTACTCAGATTGAACACAGATTATAATTTAGCAAACTTATGAAGATACATCACATCGCCATCTGGACCTTCCAACTGGAAGAGATGAAAGAGTTCTACACACGTTACTTCAACGGGAGCAGCAATGAAAAGTACATCAACCCCAAAAAAGGATTCGAATCTTATTTCCTTCACTTCGATGAAGGAACGGATTTGGAACTGATGAGCCGTACGGACATACAGAATACCCCTATTGAGGAAAACAGACTGGGACTGACCCACTTTGCCTTTGCCTTCGACAGCCAGGAAGCTGTCCTCCGACAGACAGAACGGCTACGTACAGCGGGATATACCATCGCAGGAGAGCCCCGTACCTCCGGCGACGGATATTTTGAAAGTGTCGTCCTCGACCCGGACGGTAACCGTATAGAATGTGTATTCAGGGCATAGTCTCTCAATCAGAGGAGACAAAGCTTCTCAACAGTTTTATCTCCTCTGCCCAAAGCGATTCATCGGGCGTCTCCAAAATAATAGGTATACCGTCAAAACGCACATCTTGCATAAAGCGCCGGAAGAAATCCATACCTATCAGCCCCTTGCCGATGCTGTCGTGACGGTCTACTCTGGAGCCGAGTGCTTTCTTGGAGTCATTCAGGTGTATACCGCGCAGATAGCCGAAACCTACCGCTGTGTCAAACTCCTCAAACACCTTGTCATACTCATTCACTATATCATAGCCTGCTGTATACGTGTGGCAGGTATCAAGGCAAACTCCAACGCGAGACTTGTCATCCACCCGGTCAATGATATGTCCCAGCTGCCAGAACTCATTTCCCACATTGCTACCCTGCCCGGCTGTGTTCTCTATGACAGCCACCACATCGTGCGTCTTGCCCAATATAAGATTAATGGATTCAGCGACCTTGTCCAGACACTCTTCCACGGAAATCTTATTCAGATGGCTGCCCGGATGAAAATTCAGTAACTTCAGCCCTAATTGTTCGCAGCGCTGCATCTCATCCAGAAAAGCGGCACGGCTTTTCTGTAACCCTTCTTCTTCGGGATGCCCTAAATTTATCAGATAACTGTCGTGAGGCAGGATATAGCGGGAATCGAAGCCAAGCTTCCCACAATTTTCCTTAAACACCCTGATACTCTCCTCCGTCAGCGGCCTTGCCACCCACTGACGCTGGTTCTTGGTAAACAAGGCAAAAGCATTTGCCCCTATCTCACTGGCATTGACGGGAGCCGCTTCCACTCCCCCACTGGCCGATACATGTGCACCTATAAATTTCATAATCTTATTGTATTTGCTCTTTCATGAATTCCCACTGGCATTTTTTCATGTCCACACACCCATTCTTTCTGAACGTCACGCCCTCTGCCTCCAGCAAAGCCCGCTGTTCCGCCCAGCACGGTGCCAGCCTGCCCTGGCTGTTCACTACCCGATGGCAGGGCAGACACATGCCGTCGGGCACATCGTGCATAGCATGTCCCACCATGCGCGAACATTGAGGTCTTCCGACAAGATAGGCTATCTGTCCGTACGTCACCACCCGCCCCGGAGGGATTGCGGCCACTACATTATAAACCTCCTGCTGAAAAGTGTCTTTGTCCATAAAAGTCTGGTTTGGGAAGGCAAAGATATGATAAATTCAGCAGGTATGCGAACAGACGTTACAAGAAAGTGGCTGCGCCGAGCGGATTGTATGTATAGGTGACATTACGGGCACGGATGATTTCGCCCGTCGGGGTAAACAATATCTGATATTTCGTCTGGAGATTTGCCATCCCTACCTCTACCGCCACGATGGACTGCCATTTGGGAAACTGTACCCAAGTGACATTCTGCACCATCCCTCCGGAATATTCACTGGCGGCAAAAGCATTGTAAACGGCAGGGGGCACTTCGTCCATTGTCTCCCAGTCCGTCTGTTGCATTACCCATTGCGCCTGCCCGTCAAACCAGACTTTCGTATCAAAACCGTTCATCAGGAAATCTGCCACATAATAAGATTCATCATGCGACCAGGCAACACCATCTGCCGTAGGATACATTTTCTTCAGTGCAGCCTGTACATCAGCAGGTGCCCAATCGGCAGAAGCCGAGACTGATACCATCAGCATCAAAACCAGAAAAGAGAATTTCAACTTACTCATAACTTCATCAGATTATCATGTTATGAGAAGAACGACGTACAGTAGATTTTGTTCACCGGCAATTCCCGGCCGTCAACTCCCAACCATTCAGTGGCAATATCAGCAAGAAACGTGACCCGCCGGTATAGTTTCTATCCAGCCTCACCTCCCCATTCAGCCTTTCAGCGATAATGCGGCAGATATTCAATCCCAATCCCGTACCTTGCTTGAACGCATCCAATTTATTGAAACGTTCGAAGATGCTGTCGGCCTTATCTTCGGGAATGCCCGAACCCGTATCGGCAACAGAAAAGGTAATCTTTCCCGCAATCTCCGAGAGAGAACAATGCAGATGAATCTCACCCTGCTCGGTATGTTTCTCTGCATTGGTCAAGAAATTGATAAGCACTTGCTCCAGACGCTTCTCATCCGTTACAATCAGATAATCATCCGCCACATCCGAAGTGAAATACAGCTTCACATTTTCCGGTTTACGATGTTCTACGGTAACAATGGCAGATTGACAAACGGCATTACAACTGTGAGGTTCCAAACGCATGGTATATTTACCGCTTTCCAAACTGGCAAGATCAAGAAGGTCGTCTACCAGCGTGGTGAGCAAATCGGAATTCTGCTGAATGCGGAGACTGAACTCGCTCTTCTCCTCTTCAGTAAACTCCATTTCGGGCAAAGACAGCATCTGGGAGAATCCGACAATGGCATTGAGCGGTGTCCGGATTTCGTGACTCATGTTCTGTATAAAGAACATCTTCATCTTATCCGACTGTTCGGCACGGTCGCGGGCCACTGTCAGTTCCTGGTTCTTCTCTTGCAAGGCAGCCATCGACTTGCGACGTTTGTACAGATAGAATATAAGAAAACAAGTAAACAGCAATAAAATCAAGGCTACCAGGCTTAGTACAACAATTTGGTGCTGCGACACAACCTGCTGTTCCTTCAGAATGGCTTTCTGCCGCTCGGCTTCCACATTGAGGCGGGCCAGTTCCAGATTACGGTTCTCCAGCACCAACTTACTGTTCTCGGCATTGATTTTCTCCAATTCGGCATGCGACTGGCTCTGTTCCAATGCCAACTGTGTATTGGCCAGACTCAACTTCGTATTTTTGTATTCCAGCACTTTGGCTTCCAGTTTCATACGCTCGTTATCCAATTGGGCTGTCAATTCGGCCAAATCTGAAGACTGCACCAGCCGGCTCAACGAGTCTTTATAATTATTGTATACAGAGGCATACAAATAAGCCTGCTCATAGTCTCCGGACTTCACATATATTTCTCTGCGCAAACGATACACCTCCATTTTATTACCCACAGAGTCAGCTGCCTTCAGAGCCTGCTCATAGTCCTTATCCAAAACCAGCCTGTATACACGAAGTCTCCTCGCCGTTTCATTCCATCCAATCCCATATTGTTTCATCTGACGCAGACATTCGTCATAGCAAGTCCTGAATTCATCATCACGGCGCATCCAGTATAAGACTTGACACTTCTCCCGCATGACCCCAATACGGCTTCCGGACGTTTTTGCCTCTCTTATACCTTTCTCCGCCAGTTCCAATGCCTTATCATATCCTTCCTCCTTTTTACCACGATAATATCTGATGAGAGCCTGGTAAAGTGTTGTAGGGTCCTGCTCCGGAAGATGCTCTTGCATATACACCAAAGCTTCCTGATAGTATTCCGCAGCCAATGCTTCATTTCCACGAACACGATAAATGTTTCCCAAGGTACGAATACAAGAAAAGATTCCATAATCATGTTTATCCTCAAAGGCTTGCTTCTTCATATCTTCAGCCTTTTGTAGTGCACGCAACGTACGGCCATTGTTCAATAGCTTATTAATCTCAATTGTACAAGCAAAATAATAATACTGTAAATAGTCATTTTTCCTCGCCTCGAGCCTTAACCTTTCGGCAGACTGCTCCAACATATCATAGTTATTGGCGGCAGCATAATAATGTACGGGAATGGTCAGTGCCAGGCATTGGGCTTTCTTATCTTTCTTCTTGGTAGCTTCAGCATATAGAGTATCAGCTATAAGCAACCCTTGCGGAAGGGTATTCCATCTTGTTGCCCGCTGATAAATAATATATAAGGAATCATCAATCTTATACGGATTGTTCTGTGCCCGAGCAGGTAAAGAAAATCCTGCAAGAAGTAGACACAGCAAAACCATTATATATTTTATTATCGACACAATGCAAAGATACTCTTTAAAATCCAAATAGTATAAAATATAGAAAAAAAGTTCATTTTCTACAAGTTAAAATGATATTCCATGGTAATCCAGCGGCAAATGACTAACTTTACACCAGAAATTCAGAAATATGATAAGAATACATCCCATATCCGGCAACAAAAAGCAATATCTTGACCTGCTGCTGCTTGCCGACGAACAAGAGTCCATGATTGACCGTTATCTGGAACGGGGAGAGATGTTCATCCTATCCGATAATGATACAGTCAAAGCGTCTTGTGTAATCACCTGCGAGGATAAAGGAATCTACGAAATAAAGAGCATAGCTGTCTATCCGGAATACCAGCGCCAGGGATATGGAAGACAACTGATAGCATTCGTTCTTGAACATTATAAAGACCGGTGCCATACTATGCTTGTCGGCACTGGAGACAGTCCGCTAACCATCCCCTTCTATGAAAGCTGCGGATTTGCATACTCACACCGGGTACCCGATTTCTTTATCGATAATTACGACCACCCCATATTTGAAGGAGGCAAGCAACTGAAAGACATGATTTATCTGAAAAGAACGCTTCAACCAAAATAATATCCTATATTTGCATATCACTTAACTCCACACATTATGGAAGCTAAACTTTGCCAAAGCTGCGGAATGCCCTTGTCATCTGCAGAAGTACTCGGAACCAATGCCGACGGTAGCCTCAACGAGGAATATTGCACCTATTGCTACCAGCACGGCAATTTTGCACAAGACTGCACTATGGACGAAATGATAGAACATTGTGCACAGTTCACCGACGAATTCAACAAGGATTCCGGAATGAATTTCACTAAAGAGGAAGCCATTGCCGGTATGAAAGAATTCTTCCCGACCTTGAAACGCTGGCAGTCCAAACAATAAACATGCCATCCCGTATCGAGCAGGAAAAACAGACAGTAGAACGGATGGTCCGCCTCTACTGCCGGAAAAAGGAAGGTAACAAGCAATTGTGTCCCCGATGCGAGGAATTGCTGGGATATGCCCGCATTCGTCTTTCACGCTGTCCTTTCGGTGAGAATAAATCCACCTGCAGGCAATGCAGCATTCACTGCTACAAGCCCGAAATGAAAGAACGGATGCGTAAAGTCATGCGGTATGCCGGACCACGGATGCTGTTATACCATCCCGTGGCGGCACTCTGCCATTTGTGGCAGGAATATGTCCATCAGTATCTCACCAAACGTTTCGGAGTTCCGCGCCAGGAACAGCACAAACAATAAACCGTATCCAGGTCGTATCCTTCCAATGAAGAGGTGCTGTCTTTAGGCACAATCTCGCCTTTGTCAGAGATGTAGACCGGCAGGCGCTCACCTTGTCCGTTCATCACAAAAAATGCCCCCACCTTGCATTGGGGGCATACCATCTTACGCATCATCAATTGAAATAATACAAAAATATAGCCACCCCTTCCAATGCCTTCTTCTTTTCACCTTGTATTTCGATGGCAAACTTTATTTCTGCCTTTGCTACGCCGCGCAGATTCGACAGAGATTGTAAATGGGCAACCAGTCGGATGCTCTGTCCGGACAATACCGCCTGACCAAACTTCATCTTGTCCATACCATAATTAATCATCATCTTCAGGTTGTTCACTTCAATAATCTGGTTCCACAGATATGGCAACATGGACAAGGTGAGATACCCATGTGCAATAGTGCTCTTAAAAGGGCTTTCCACTTTGGCGCGTTCCGTATCGACGTGTATCCACTGATGGTCCAATGTCGCATCAGCAAACAGATTGATACGCTCCTGAGGAAGCTCTACATATTCCGAAACACCGATTTGCTGGCCTACCAGCTTTTCAAAATCCTCGTACGAGTTGATAATCACTTTTTCCATTACTCTCTATTTTATTGATAAATTATAAATTCACGCGCTTTATCCACATATCCGCCATTCGTTTATGCCCTGCAGGAGTAGGATGGATACCATCCCAAATCCAATAGGTGTCTTGAGAAGTCGGAGCAGTACCCAGAATTTCATCGAACATCACGTTATAAGGAAGAAATACCGTCTGATAGTCCTTCGCTATCCTCTCTACGATGGCGGCACAGCGACGCACCAGACTATCACGTTCTGCAAAGTCCTCACTCTTACGCATATTGCCGACATTGGCAACAAAAGGAGTGCCCAGCACTATCTTCAATTCCGGATTGGCCTGCAAAGAACGGTCAAGCAAGGAACGGTAACACTTCTCCCATCCTTCAAAATCAAAAGGCTCTTTTTTGTCACCCTGCAGATAGTAATGTACATCGTTTGTCCCCACCAAGACGGAAAGCACATCCGGTTTCATTCCAATGACATCCTCTTCCCAGCGTTTCTCCAAATCCCGGAGAGTGTTTCCACTGATGCCACGATTAAAAAAAGCATATTCCTTTTCCGGAAAATCTCCTTGATAATGACTTGCACACAAATACATATAGCCGCTACCGTAAATATGGTTCATATCCCAAAGGCTTCGCTCCGCAGTCGGTTTGGGCATCCCGCAGGCATTTCCCCAGTTACCGTCCGTGATAGAATCTCCGATAAACAAGACACGCGGGCCGCTTGCATGGAGTAAGAGTGATATGCAGAAAAAAACTATTACAAAGAGTCCAATACGCTTCATGGCATTTTCTTGTTAGGATGTAAAAATTGCAACAAATATACGTCTTATTCCGGCAAGTACAAAAACTCGGGTATCTTTTTCCCATTCCCCAAAAACATATATAACCCTTATTTTTATTTCCGTTCATCACAGATTAATTTGGAAATAATGTATCTTTGTCAATATCTTAATTGTTGTGACAGAACAAAAACATCACTATTAAAGATTCCGGTATGAATTCTAAATTTGATTATGACTTACTGTCAGCAATGATGACCAATGCCAATATGGGATGGTGGGAAGCTGATTTAAAGACCGAAAGCTACATTTGCTCCGAATATATCTCCCGGTTGCTGGGACTGGATGAGGATGGAACCATCAGCTTTAAAGATTTCAACAAACATATCCTAAAAGAGGAACAACGGCATACTACCACACATTCCTTCGACGACATCCGACAGACACAAGAGGCCGTATATCTGCTCAATACAACAAAAGGACCAACGTGGATAAGAAGCAAGGTATGCCTACAGAGAACCGACGAAAACGATAATGTCAAAATCTACGGCATTGCCGAAACACAAGACGGTCCCGACATGTCATCGGCATCCCAAGCCTTACAAGAGCGTAACCGTCTCCTCCATAATATTTATAAATATCTTCCGGTAGGAATTGAGCTCTATAACCGAGAGGGAATATTGATAGATATGAATGACAAAGAGCAGGAAATGTTCCATCTCAAACAGAAAGAAGATCTACTTGGAATTAATATTTTCGAGAATCCGATTTTCCCGGAAGAGATGAAAAGCAAGTTAAGAAAACATGAAAATGCAGACTTCACTTTCCGGTATGACTTCTCTAAAATAGGCAATTACTACAAGACACAGAAGAAGACGGGCACCATAGACCTTGTAACCAAAGTCACAAGCCTTTACGACGATAATCACAACCTGACCAACTATCTGCTAATCAACGCAGACAAAACGGAAACGACCGTCGCTTACAACAAAATACAAGAGTTCGAGAGCCACTTTGAGCTTATAGGTGACTATGCCAAAGTGGGATATGCCAATTATGACCTTCTTAATGAGCAAGGCTATGCCCAACGCAGCTGGTACAAGAACTTGGGTGAGAAAACAGAAACACCGTTGTCCGAAATCATCGGAACCTACAATCATCTCCACCCAGACGACCGTACTATCATGCTTGACTTCCTACAGAACGTAAAGAGAGGACTGGCACACAAGCTCAGCCGGGAAGTACGTGTTCTTAAAGAAGACGGTTCTTTCATGTGGACCCACGTCAACATCATTGTAGAACGCTACATGCCTGAACAGAACATCATAGAGATTATCTGCATCAATTACGACATCACCCAATTAAAGCAGACGGAGGCAATGCTGATACAAGCCAAGGAAAAGGCCGAAGAGGCAGACTGGCTGAAATCCGCTTTCCTTGCCAATATGAGCCATGAAATCCGCACGCCGCTAAATGCGATTATCGGTTTCTCCAGCCTGCTGCACTACGTGGAAAACGAGCAGGAAAGGGAACAGTACATCTCTTTGATAAACCACAACAACCAACTGTTGCTCAAACTAATCAACGACGTTCTGGACCTTTCCAAGATAGAGGCCGGACACATAGAGCTCCATTCCGAATGGTTCAATCCGGCAGAACTCATCGAGGAAAGTATTACCGAGTACGAACGGAACGTTCCGGCAGGAGTGAAACTCTTTGCCAGGTATCCGGCAGCCCCCGGCCAGATAGAGCACGACCCGATGCGCATCAAACAGATACTGAACAACTTCATATCGAATGCACTGAAAAACACCGTGCAGGGACATATCGAAGTGTGCTACGAAATGGACACAGACAGCATAAGAATCAGTGTTTCCGATACTGGATGCGGTATTCCCCCCGAAAAACTGGGAATGATATTCGAACGGTTCGAAAAGGTGGACTCCTTTGCCCAAGGTGCCGGATTAGGACTCTCCATCTGCAAATCCATCGTTGAGAAAATGAATGGAGTGATTACCGTAGATTCGACAATGGGAGTGGGAAGCACATTCACCGTGGAACTGCCCTGCCGGACAAGACCATCCTGACAACAAACGAAAAACAATGATTTATGACCGCACAGAAAGAATTTACCCTAACCCCTCGCCGGCGTGGCTTTCACCTGGTGACAGAGGAGATTATACGCAACCTTCCACCGCTTCCGTCTGCCGGAATCCTGCATCTGTTCATCAAGCATACAAGCGCAGGCCTCACCATCAACGAGAATGCAGACCCTGACGTACAGACAGATATGGAAGCCATCTTCAACCGCCTCGTAAAAGAACGGGAACCTTATTACCAACATACATGCGAAGGCGATGACGATATGCCCGCCCATGCCAAGGCAACCCTCAGCGGAACCAGCCTCACCATCCCCATCACCAATGGGCGTCTGAACATAGGTATCTGGCAAGGCATCTATCTCTGCGAGTTCCGCAACCGGGGCGGAGGAAGAAGAATTGTAGCAACCGTCATCGGATAATCCCCTATCATCATGCAGAAAGCCATCATCATCGGTGCCACTTCAGGCATCGGACAAGAAGTAGCCAGGATACTTGTACAACAAGGCTGGCATATAGGTATTGCCGGCAGAAGAGAGGAAGCATTGCATGCCCTGCAAGCCACCGCACCCGACCGGATAGTCACGGAACAGCTGGACGTTACGGAAGAGACAGCGACTCTACACCTCCATAACCTGATAAAAAAGCTGGGAGGCATAGACCTGTTTTTCCTCAGTTCCGGCGTGGGACATCAAAACCGGGACTTACAACCGGACATCGAACTGAACACGGCACGTACCAATGTAGAGGGATTTACCCGCATGGTGACTGCCGCCTTCAACTATTTCAAGGAAAAAGGCTCCGGACATATTGCTGTCATCAGTTCCATTGCAGGCACTAAAGGACTGGGCGTTGCACCGGCCTACTCTGCCACCAAACGCTTCCAGAATACCTATATCGAAGCGCTGGCACAACTTGCCCGGATGCAGCATCTTGATATACACTTCACCGACATCCGTCCGGGATTTGTTGCCACCGATTTATTGAAAAGCGGGAAATACCCGATGCTGATGAAAGCAGACCGTGTAGCACAGCACATAATCAAGGCTTTAAGAGAAAAGAGACGGGTAGTTGTCATTGACGGACGCTACCGGGTACTGGTATTTTTTTGGCGTATGATTCCACGATGGCTATGGGAAAGGTTGCCTATAACGAATTGATTTCGTATCTTCACGTCTCCAAACAGAAATAGACATACAGACATGAAGAAAAATTCAAAATATATCGTGCTTACCGCTGCCATTGCACTGTGCGCAGGTTCCAGCCTCCCCTTCCTCGCAGGCAGCAGTACGCTGAATCCCGAACGCGATTCCGTGAAATCCGAAGTTCCCTACTGCGTGACCTCCCCCAGCGTACCGGACAAGATCACTTTTGCCGGACAAGCTATTGACCTGCTTCGCTACGACCACCACGAACGTATGGACCGCGAACTGATGTCCTTCACCTACATGCACTCCACCACCATGCTCATGGTGAAGCGTGCCAACCGCTACTTCCCCGTCATAGAACCTATACTAAAAGCCAACGGCCTGCCCGATGACTTCAAGTACCTCGCTGTGATAGAAAGCAACCTGAACCCGCTTGCCAAATCGCCTGCGGGTGCCGCCGGCCTATGGCAGTTCATGCCTGCCACCGGACGCGAATTCGGACTGGAGGTGAACAGCAACATTGACGAACGATACCATATAGAGAAAGAGACCAAAGCAGCCTGCAAGTACCTGAA
>SKEL01002367.1_pt1 | contig 14398 bp, 8 predicted proteins | sample 4826741 | NCBI WGS metagenome assembly SKEL01 (sample SAMN11008810, study PRJNA524170) | human gut metagenome | biome: Human fecal sample; material: Feces; isolation source: fecal sample from pouch patient p33 | host: Homo sapiens | place: Israel: Tel-Aviv | collected 2016-03-22
TACATGCCGCATCGATAGTCGGCATAACCGCATTGCCTGCAAGGATCACGCAATCGGCCTGATACGGCACCTCACCGGAGAAATCATCCTGCGCCAGCCACTGTCCGATAACATTTATGGCATCTATAGTTGCCGGCGAAAGCGTCGGAAACGGGGTAATGTTCATGGTTCCTCCTTATCGTTCCCTTAAGAATACTGCGTGAGATAATAGTGAGAAGCGGAGCACTCTGAAAGGAGGAAATCGTATGTCCTTAACCGCCACTCCGCAAGCCTGACATATCTTTTAAGGAAATGCTGTAGATAAACATTATTCATCTTGCAGCAGAGAATTGTATTTTTCTGAATTCCTGAATTTTTACCCTTACCGTTTTAGAATTAATAAAAAACCCGGCGCTAAATGCTTACCGGGTTTTTTCTTTATCAGGCAAATAGCAGGGTTAACCGCTAATCTGCTCCATCGCCTGCAAAATACGCTTATCTGAAATCGGATAAGGCGTACCAAGTTGTTGAGCGAAGTAACTAACGCGCAACTCTTCTATCATCCAACGGATCTCTTTCACGTCTTCATCCTCACGACGTGCGGGCGGCAGTTTGTTGATCCATTGCTGCCACGCCTGCTGGACGTTTTCGACTTTCAGCATCTGCGCACGGTCGCGATGTGGATCAACCGCCAGTTTTTCCAGCCGTTTTTCAATCGCCTGCAAATATCGCAGCGTGTCGCCCAGCCGTTTGAAGCCGTTACCAGTGACAAAACCGCGATATACCAACCCGCCCATCTGCGCTTTAATGTCAGAAAGCCCCAGCGCCATGGTCATATCCACCCGCCCTTTCAGACGTTTGTTGATATTGAACACTGCCGTAAGGATTTGCTCGACCTGCTTCGCAATATCCACCACCGTGTCGTTCAGTTCGGCACGCACTTTTTCATGCAGCGCAGCAAAGCCTTCTTCCGTCCAGACCGGGCCACCATTGGCGTCGATCAATTTATCCACACCGCAGGAGATACAGTCGTCGATCAGCTCCAGCACTTTGCCATACGGGTTAAAGTACAGTCCCAGCTTGGCTTTGTTCGGTAACTTTTCATGTAAATATTTGATTGGCGATGGAATATTCAGCAGCAGTAGACGGCGAAGACCGTTCCACATTGCCTGCTTTTGCTCCAGCGGGTTATCAAACAGTTTGATCGCCACACTGTCGCGCTCATCCACCAGCGCCGGCCACGCCTTCACTTTGTAGTTGCCACGCTTCTGTTCGTAGCTTTCCGGCAGCTGACCAAAACTCCAGATATGTAAGCCGCTCTGCTCGATACCGTCATCCGCCACCGCAGATAGCGTTTCCTGCACTTTGCCTTTCAGCGCATCTTTCAGATCTTGTAGCGAGCGCCCTTCTTTTAGCTTCTTGTTTTTGTCATCCACCACGCGGAAGGTAATTTTCAGGTGATCGGGCACCTGATCCCAGTGCCAGTCTTCGCGGTCAACGGTAACGCCGGTCATCCGCCGTAACTCGCGCTCAAGGCTGTCGAGCAACGGTAACTCCAGCGGTTTGACGCGGCCTAAAAACGCTTCGGCATAGTTTGGCGCGGGTACAAAATTACGGCGTACCGGTTTCGGCAACGATTTAATCAGAGCAATCACCAGTTCGCGGCGCAGACCGGGGATCTGCCATTCAAACCCGCTTTCCTCAACCTGGTTAAGTAACGGCAGCGGAATATGTACGGTCACACCGTCAGCATCCGCGCCGGGCTCAAACTGATAGCTCAAACGCAGCTTGAGATTGCCCTGATGCCAGAAGTTCGGGTAATCCAGCTTGCTGATTTTTTCTGCGCCCTCTTTGATCAACATGCTTTTTTCAAAGTTGAGCAAATCAGGCGTTTCGCGGCTGACTTTTTTCCACCAGCTGTCGAAGTGGCGAGCGGAGATTACATCGTGGCTGATGCGCTGGTCGTAGAACTCAAACAACGTTTCGTCATCAACCAGAATATCGCGGCGACGTGATTTGTGTTCCAGCTCTTCTACTTCCGCCCGTAGTTTCAGGTTTTCACGGAAGAATGCGTGACGCGTCTGCCAGTCACCTTCCACCAGCGCGTGGCGAATAAAGAGTTCACGACATAACGCCGGATCGATCTGGCTGTAGTTGACCTTGCGCGCGGCAACAATCGGCAAACCATAAACAGTGACTTTTTCCGTTGCCATCACCGCGCCCTGCGCCCGTTCCCAGTGCGGTTCGCTGTAGGTGCGTTTAATCAAATGCTGAGCAACTGGCTCCACCCATTCCGGGTCGATACGCGCAGCAATGCGCCCCCACAGGCGGCTGGTTTCTACCAGTTCCGCCACCATTACCCATTTAGGCGGTTTTTTGAATAAACCAGAACCGGGGAAGATGGAGAAACGCGCGTTACGTGCGCCGGTATATTCTTGTTTATCGGCATCTTTCATGCCGATATGGGAAAGTAAACCGGTCAGCAACGCAATGTGAATTTCGCGATACTCCGCCGGTTCGCTGTTAACCGGAATGCCAAGTTCTTTCACCACCTGACGCAACTGGGTGTAGATATCCTGCCATTCGCGCACGCGCAGATAGTTGAGATAATCGGTACGACACAGGCGACGGAAGGCGTTGGAAGAAAGCGCCTTTTGCTGCTCGCCAAGATAATTCCACAGATTCACAAACGCGAGAAAGTCAGACTCTTTGTCGTGGAAGCGACGATGTTTTTCGTCCGATGCCTGCTGTTTGTCCATCGGACGTTCGCGCGGATCCTGAATGGAGAGCGCGGACGTGATAATCATCGCCTCACGCACGCAGCCATGTTTTTGCGCTTCCAGCACCATACGCGCCAGACGTGGGTCGACAGGCAACTGCGAGAGCTGGCGACCGAGCGGCGTCAGTTTATAGGCGCTGGCCTGTTCATCAGTGGTGATCGCGCCCAGCTCTTCGAGCAGACGCACGCCATCCTGGATATTGCGTTTATCCGGTGCTTCGACAAACGGGAACGCAGCGATATCGCCCAGCCCCAGCGCGGTCATCTGCAAAATAACCGAGGCCAGGTTGGTACGCAGAATCTCCGGATCGGTAAACTCCGGGCGCGAGAGGAAATCGTCTTCGGAATAGAGACGAATACAGATCCCTTCGGACACACGACCACAGCGGCCTTTACGCTGATTGGCAGACGCCTGGGAAATCGGCTCAATCGGCAAACGCTGCACTTTGGTGCGATAGCTGTAGCGGCTGATACGCGCTGTACCGGGGTCGATAACGTATTTAATCCCCGGTACGGTCAGCGACGTTTCCGCGACGTTGGTCGCCAGCACAATGCGCCGTCCGCTGTGCGACTGGAATACCCTATTTTGTTCGCTGTTCGAAAGCCGCGCATAAAGCGGCAAGATTTCGGTATGGCGTAAGTTCAGCTTGTTCAGCGCATCGGCGGTATCGCGGATTTCCCGCTCGCCGCTCATAAAGATCAGAATGTCGCCATGGCTTTCCTGACTCAGTTCGTCTACGGCGTCAAAAATCGCCTGCAACTGATCGCGCTCGGTGTCATCGGCTTCTTCAACAATCGGGCGATAGCGCACTTCCACCGGATAGGTCCGACCGGAGACTTCAATAATCGGCGCATTATTAAAGTGGCGCGAAAAGCGTTCCGGGTCGATAGTCGCGGAAGTGATAATGATTTTTAGGTCAGGACGCCGCGGCAGCAACTCTTTCAAATAGCCGAGCAAAAAATCGATATTCAGGCTGCGTTCGTGCGCTTCGTCAATAATGATAGTGTCGTACTGCATCAGCAGGCGGTCTTGCTGGATCTCCGCCAGCAGGATACCGTCGGTCATCAGCTTGACCATCGTGTTATCACTTACGTGATCGCTGAAACGCACTTTGTAACCGATGCAACCGCCCGGCTCCGTTTTCAGCTCTTCCGCAATACGGTTCGCCACTGTTCTTGCCGCCAGACGACGCGGCTGGGTATGGCCGATCAGTCCTTTAATCCCGCGCCCCAGCTCCATACAGATTTTCGGTAACTGAGTCGTTTTACCAGAACCCGTTTCCCCGGCGACGATCACCACCTGGTGATCACGAATCGCTTCGAGAATGTCCTGTTTTTTCTGACTAACCGGTAAATTGTCAGGATAAGTAATTTCCGGTCGTGCCGCTTCACGCAGCAGGACTTTCCCTGCCGCCTGGTCAATCTCTTTCGCCATCTCCTGGAAAATGGCCTGTTGTGCATCAGGATTTTTAACCTTCTTCACGCCGTGCAGACGGCGAGAAAAACGCAGTCTGTCACGCAGCATCAGCGAATCCAGCCGCTGCTGCAAGGCCGTAAAGGTCAATTTTTGTTGTTCTGTCATAACGTTAGTGGGCAGTAGTCTGCCTGATTAATTTTCTTTTAAATGATAGATATAGAGTACCACATCGCGGCTTTCTATGCGTTGTTCAATAAATTCGAACATAGGCTTCGATTTATTGCGCTATCTCTGTGGCAGGATTGTGAATAAAGTGTCAACAAGCAACGGGGCATTGCCCATTCAAATATCTATAAGGAAACACCATGAGCAAGGTATTAGTTCTTAAATCCAGCATCCTGGCAGGGTACTCTCAGTCTAATCAGTTGTCCGATTATTTTGTTGAACAATGGCGCGAAAAGCACTCCGCTGATGAAATCACCGTTCGCGACCTGGCTGCAAATCCGATTCCGGTACTGGATGGCGAACTGGTTGGTGCGCTGCGTCCGAGCGATGCGCCGCTGACTCCGCGTCAGCAGGAAGCTCTGGCACTTTCCGATGAGCTGATTGCCGAGCTGAAAGCCCACGACGTTATCGTTATTGCGGCACCGATGTATAACTTCAACATCTCGACCCAGTTGAAAAACTATTTTGACCTGGTTGCACGTGCAGGCGTTACTTTCCGCTATACCGAGAAGGGTCCGGAAGGCCTGGTCACCGGTAAAAAAGCCATCGTTATCACCAGCCGCGGTGGGATCCATAAAGATGGCCCAACGGATCTGGTAACGCCATATCTGTCCACATTCCTGGGCTTTATCGGCATTACCGATGTGAAATTTGTCTTCGCCGAAGGGATCGCGTACGGCCCGGAAATGGCAGCGAAAGCACAGTCTGACGCAAAAGCAGCCATCGACAGTATTGTTGCTGCATAAGATTTATGATGCCTCCCACGAAAGTGGGAGGTTTTTTATTTAACCCGCCTTTTGCGCAATACTGTCCAGCGTTGCCAGCACGTCATCCGTTAGCACTAATTCATCGGACGCCATATTCTCCCGCAGATGCCCCACCGAAGAGGTGCCAGGAATCAGCAAAATATTCGGTGAACGCTGTAACAGCCACGCCAGCGCCACCTGCATTGGTGTCGCATTAAGGCTTGTAGCAACATCGGAAAGCGTGGAGGATTGCAGCGGCGTAAAGCCCCCGAGCGGGAAGAACGGCACGTAGGCAATGCCATCACGAGCCAAAGCATCAATCATTGCGTCATCAGCACGGTGGGCAATGTTGTATTCGTTCTGCACGCAGACGATTTCGGCAATCTTTCGCGCCTCTGCAACCTGCGTCGGTGTGACGTTACTCAGGCCAAGATGTTTTACCAGACCTTGTTGTTGCATCTCCGCCAGCACTGTCAGGCTGGCCTCAATCGATCCTTCCGCTGGGCCATGACCATCCCCCATCATAACGCGCAGGTTAACCACATCCAGTACGTCCAGGCCGAGATTACGTAGATTATCGTGTACCGCTTTTTGCAGCTCTGCCGGAGAAAATGCGGGTAACCAGGATGCGTCCTCTCCACGCCGCGCACCAATTTTAGTGACAATTGTCAGGTCGTCAGAGTAAGGATAAAGCGCTTCGCGGATAATCTGATTGGTGACGTGCGGACCATAAAAGTCGCTGGTATCAATATGATTGACGCCCAATGCCAGCGCCTCGCGCAGCACGGTTATAGCGACGTGGCGATCTCTTGGGGGGCCAAAAACCCCAGGACCAGCCAGTTGCATCGCGCCATAACCAAGACGGTTAACGGATTTTGTACCGAGAGTAAATGTGTTGCTGCTCATCGCACCCTGCCCTGTAATAAAACGGATTAAGAAAAATCAGTATAGAAACGAAAAGAGATAAATAATGCGAGGGTGTAAACAAGATTGCGGGATGAGTTGTACTGTTGCCCTGAAAGACACGAAACCCCAGGCAGGTTAAGACACGTCAAGCACCGCATCCGGCAATAAAAAAACCGCAACCTGTATCAGCGTTGCGGTTTATGCATTACATGCTAAAAATTAGAACGTTTTCTTGAAGTTTAGCATCACACCTTTATCACTGATGCCGTCTTCTTTCCAGTGGAATGCATCTACCTGCAACGCACTTTCCTGGCTGCTGTATTTCACACCCATTGTCGCCAGGCTGTTGAAACCACCACCATTCTGACCATCATCAATGTTGAAACGCTGGCTTCCCGCGCCCGAAACGCTCGCAGTTCGCTGGCTTTTCACATAGCTCAGGTTCGGGCCGCCTTCCAGCGTGGCGTTCGCACTCCAGCCGTCCTTACCGGCATAGTCCAGTTTCAGCCCAACAATGCTGTCCACTGCCGTTTCGCTACCGCTGTTCATGCTCAGGTTAAAGTCACCCGCATTGCGTTCCTGATAGCCACCCTCCAGTGTGTGACGCAGTTTAACCCCGGCATATGGCGTGACGTTCAGCCCTTCACGCAGCTCAAAGGTTTTCGCCCCTTCACTACGGAACTCCAGGTACTGTTGTTTCACATTAGCATCGGCTGTTTTATTGATATCGCCGTACGCTACCGAGCGGCTGCTGTCGAGCTGGTGCACATCATAACGCAGGGCGTTATTCCAGTTCATACCGTTGTCAAAGGCCATCTGGTGTTTCAGACCGAAGAACTGGCTGTAACCGCCTGTCACTCCGTTATCGCCTGCGGTATCTGAACCATTACCCTCCAGACGCGCAATCCCGTATTCCAGACTCAGGTTCTGATGTTCAGTCAGCGTCAGAGATTTACGCAGCGCCATCATGTCGTACTGTGTGTCGTTACCCAGTTCAGCACGCGGGTCGCCTTTCGCTACCACGTTGAAGGCCAGACCGTTTGCGACTTCCGGTGCTGCATCGGACAACATGCTGAAGCGGTTACTTAACACTCGTGCTTCATTGAATACCGTTGTTGCCTGGCTGCCGCTGACCTGTTTCAGCGCACTGTTCAGTTCCGCCGTGGTGCCTACGTTCAGGCTGCTGTACAACTCGTTGTTGGTATAGCCCGCATCCAGTACCTGCGCGACGGTGTTAACAGATGAATCTGTTGCTACATCGGTGTAGGCATTTTTAGTCATCGTGACATCAACGTTGCCGCTGGCGTCAGTAGTGCCTTGCGCGTTCCATACCACAGAGGTCGATGTAATCGTCTCTGCGTCGGTCAGATTACTGCCCTGAACGACGTTGTCGAAGGTCACGGAGGTGGAGCTGGTTCCAGCCGTAAATCCGGTGTTAACAGAAACCCCTTTCAGGCTTGCATTGTTCACTTTCAGCTTGCCGGCACTGCCGTCAGAACTGGTTCCTACAACATAACCATTCAGTTTGTTCTGGCTTCCGTCACTGGACGGGGTGCTGGCCGCAACAGAAACCGACGAGCCAGGTACATCAGGCAAAGTGTAATCAGCATAATGCACTTCGCTATTGTTACCGTTATTGCCGTTCACACCTTCAATGTTAACGCTGTCACCTTGCTTGATTAGCCCGGAACCTGTCACTCCATCGGCAATAGTCACTGTGCCGTTGTTCACGAGGTGGCCTACGGAACCCAACATGCTAAATGCAAAGGAGTTGTTGGCGTAAATGTTGATGGCGCCATTGTTCTCAATGACCGCATCAGCTGTCGTGCCGCTGTCCAGTTGCATCCCGATCATGCCCGTGTCGGTCGTGCCCGACGTTCCGAGGTTGATCGTGCCGTTGTTAACCAGTCGTGCGTTTTTATCCCCTTCCATCGCAATAGCGTTATTACCGCTAATATTCATGGTGCCGTCATTCTGCGCAACGTAATTGCTGTGAATGAATTTCACTGCAACGCCGCTGTCTTTATCAAAATTGACGACCCCATTGCTCTGGTTCCAGAAGAAGGCATTGCTGCTCCCGGCATCACTGGCGCTTACGGCCAAAGATTTCGCCGTGACATCCGCAATACCGCCGTTAATAAAGCGCCCATTCCCACCCCAGAAATTTAGTACGCCGCTATGGGAAGAGTTGGATAGCAACATTTTCCCGGTATTGTAGAACGTACCTGACTGATTCAGATGAACAGCGATTTTGCTATTATCCAGAATGAAGTCACCACTGTTTTTGAACACGGCATTATTATTAATTTCCAGCATGCTGGCATTACTACCACTACTCGTATCGCCAAGGGACCAGATCCCCATGTTATTAGCAATAGCGCTGTTGGCCAGTCTGGAGCCGTTCTTCACCGTCCCGCCCTGTTGGTTATTGAACGTTCCTCCTGTCTGAGTCATACGACTGTTAACCGACCCTGTGTTATTGAAAGTACCGGCGTTTTGCGTCACCTTCGCCACAGAGCCTTCGTTACTTAACGCACCGCCGTTGATAATTATTGCGTTATTAATCGTACCCGTTGATGTATTAACTAACTTACCGCTACTAATCGCAATATCAGCACCGGAAAGCGCACCACTGTTAACAACATTACCGTCTTTTTTGTCGCTAATCGTGGCTTTTTTGGTCAGACTTTGTGTTTCACTCTGTGCAGTGATGACATCGCCACCCGTGTATAATATCGAGGTATAGGAGTCAGTATCATTATAGTCATTGCCCGTCAGGCAATTAGTGTTAACACAAATGGTGCCATAGTTAAGAATGACACCGTTACCAGTGCTATAAAATGCCTGCCCATTGTCAGCATTAATATTGATAACACCGGTTTGATCGTTAATGGCGGTACCACTGTTATATGCAGCCATACCGATAAGCGAATTCACGCCCAGGCTACTATCGTAATTACCGTTTTTCTCCAGATTAATGGTGCCCTGGTTAATAACCGTATTACCAGCGCCGTAGGCGGCCATACCAATTCCGGCGTTATAAACGGTGATAACACCACTCTGTTGGTTGACTGCTGTGGCGTTCTTCCTCGGTCCACTGCCAGCATCTGTCCCAACGCCCATACCAACAGAATATCCTCTGGCGTCGTTACCAATGTTGTCACGCAAAGTTGTTGTATCGTTTACATCAACCCACAGTGCATCCAGTGTAATCTGCCCCGCGTTTTCTGCCGTACTTTCATCGATGGCCAACATACCGACATTGCCACGTCCGAACATCTCGATTTTGCCGCCGTTCTCATTAAGTACATAACCATGAGTTTTGGCGCTAAGGCCCGTCATACTGTTCGCTGCGTTATAAAAGACTAAATCATTAAAACCCAGTGACGCTCCAAGGTTGATTACGCTCTCTTGTTCCGCCACTTTCGTAGTGATAGTGCCTGTGTTCACGACACTGGCCCCTTTGGTGGCTAAATAGCCATACCCTCCGTTTGCAAACAGCCCATCGAGGTACTGAGAAAGCGTGAGATTGCCAGTGTTGCTTCCGAATGAATCCTCACCAGTAATAGCGGCAAAACCGATGCTTCGGAGATTAATATCACCGTTATTGACCAACTGAGAGCCAGACGATGCATCAATGAGGTGATCGGCTGACATAGCATAACGCTCGTAAGTATCAACCTGCATGTTGATCGTGGCATCCGCACCGACGTCCAGCATGGCACCATTCCGCAAATCAATGATTTGTGTATTGCCGAGCAGCACATCACCGCTAATAGTGGAATCCCCGTTCAGATGAACGGACGATTTTCCATCAACACTGACAAGAGGTACCTTTCCACTGCCTTTCCGCTCGGATGCAATAGTGGAACCGTCAGTTAGCTTGTTCGCCTCACCAACCAGTTGAATACCGCCATTCAGACGGAAAGTATTACCATCACCTGCAATGCTGAGTCCGGTGATATTCTCCTGGCTGCCATCAAATATAATGGCGCCAGCAGAACCGCGTGTAGTAAGTTCACTGTCAGCAACAACCGTTAACTTACCGTCCAGAGTGACATTGTTATCACTACCGTTGACATTAATCCCCACAGACGGGTCGTAGAAATAATCTGCCGCGTTATCAGCCGTTTGATCTTTATCTACCAGAACATTACCGGTGATATTAATAGTGTTGGCATCGCCGGATACATTCACGCCTGTCGCCTTCTGACCGGTGACGTTCAGATCTTTTGCCGCCAGCGTGACGCTGTTGTTATTACCGTTTAGATCCATCCCGGTAGAGAAGTCGCCCACCTGCATACTGCCTGCCAGCGAAATATTCCCTTCATTAGTGGTAATGTCAAAACCTGTCGCGTTATTGCTGACGTTAACATCACCCGTGTTGGATACGGTTGCTTTTTCACCGTTGATGAGTACGCCAATTGAGCCCTCATCGGAAACCGAAATATCTCCTTCATTGTTTAGCGCGGCGCTGTCGCCAGCGATCTCCACGCCATAGGCACCACCCGTCACAATCAGACCACCATCCAGATTTACAGTGCCGTTATTGCCCGTAATTTCTGTTCCGGTGGAGTTTTTGCCGTCTACCGTGGTGTTGCCAGTATTGTTGACCTGAGCATCGTTGCCGTTAACCTGCGTGCCCGTACCGCCGTTAGTAATGGTGCTGTCTCCGTCATTGCTGACGGTCACTGCATTACCATCAACCTGAATACCGACAGAGTCCGTATCCGCTACAGTGATCGCTCCTGTCGTGTTTGCAATGGCGCCGTCTCCAGTGATATCAATCCCGTGAGCACCGCCGCTGACATCCAGCGTGCCGTCCTGATTCACCACCGCGTTGTTACCCGCGATTTCCGTGCCGGTGGCGTCTTTGCCATCAACAGTGGTGTTACCGTTATTATTCACGGTGGCTTCATCGCCGTTAATTTGCGTGCCGGTGCCGCCGTTGCTGATAGCATTGTCGCCATCGTTGTTGACGATGGCTTTATCACCGTCGATCTGGATACCGATGGAATCCGGATCGGTAACCGTCATACCGCCTTTGTTATCCACTTTGGCGCTGTCGCCGGTGATATCAATACCGTGACCGCCGCCGCTGACGTCCAGCGTACCGTCCTGATTCACAACCGCGTTATTACCTGCGATTTCGGTACCTGTAGAGCCCTGACCATCAACGGTGGTGTTACCGTTATTGTTCACGGTGGCTTCATCACCGTTAATCTGAGTGCCGGTGCCGCCGTTGCTGATGGCGTTGTCGCCGTCGTTGTTGACGATGGCTTTATCACCGTCGATCAGAATACCGATGGAATCCGGATCGGTAACCGTCATACCGCCCTTGTTGTCCACCGTGGCGCTGTCGCCGGTGATATCAATACCGTGACCGCCGCCGCTGACATCCAGTATACCGTCCTGAATAACTTTCCCGTTATTACCGGCGATCTCCGTGCCAGTGGAATCTTTACCATCAACGATGGTTTTGCCATTGTTGTTTACTGTGGCATTATCACCCGTAATAACAAGCTCACCGTTATGATTATATTGCCACTTCGTTGCGCCATCTGCGCTCACCCCGTCAAGGGCAACCGTGTTATTCGCTTCATCAATTTGCCAAATATTAATAGTTGCCTTACGGCCATTGCTATCTTGTAGAGAAATAGTCCCGTCAGCATTCTCGGTATAAGTAAAAACTGAATCGCGAATAGTTAACGTTTTTGCTGTTTTATCGAGGATAACGTCATTATTAAACGAAATTGGTTTGGGAGGCGTCGGGGTATCATCCGAACCGTCGTCTGGTATTATCTCATCTCCGCCAGGAGTTGGGGGAACTGGAGTGTCGTCTGAATTATCATCAGGTGGAGTTGGTGGAAGTGGAGAATTATTGCGATGATGATGATCATCATCGTCGTTTAGTTCCACTATGGCTAAGGCTGTGATTAACGCAGTAGCAGCACCTGTGGCAAGCCATGGCATCAGGTTCTGTTCGACTACAGGGGAGCATTCAGAGGGTAAGCGTTTAAGCTCTTCTGGACTGAGTTTTCCAGGGTCTGCCGGACAAGTCACATTGGTATTTTTCTTTTCACCTGTGGTGGTTTCTATCTCTGTGATATCTGCCGCCCAGCCCTGACCACTCAGAGCCAATGCAATACAGGCTGACAATAGAGTTTTCCTTTGCATAATAAATCCTTCTGGCGAATATAAAGAAGGTCGGATGCCTTAACCCAACCAATTAATCAATCAATTAAAACATAGAGGACATTCAATATTGCCAGTAGATTGGCACCTAATCAAACATATTCTCTGACAATCTGTAATTATAATTTGAGTGAATGAATACACCTGCATAATATACAACTTGCGTATATTATATGAATTATAGATTTAAATGGCATCAGATAAGCATTCATTTGATAAAAAACGGTACAAATCAATACTCAAATAAATAAATCAGAGCAGAAGCATAATTCTGCTTTATAATTAAAGGGAAAAATAATTATATAACTGTTACTGTTTCGGTCGCAGATTCTCATCAAACACCAGGCGTTTCCTGCCAGGTTCAACTTCCCGCAATGGCTCGACTTGATGCAACGTCTGCTTACAACGAGTCACCAGCACCTGATGCCCTGCTTTCTCAATGCCAGCTCCTGCTCGCTGAGTTCACGAATCGCTTTCGCCGGGCTGCTGACAATCAAGTAATTAGTCGGCATTTCTGCTTTGGCTTTCACAAATGCGGAAACACCAACAATACTGTTCTCACCAATCACCACACCGTCCATCACTACCGCGTTAATTCCCACTAATGTATGGCGGTGGTTAATGCAGCCGTGAAGAATAGTCGGAGATACAGGTATGTCAGTACGTAGTTTGTACCGAATGTTTGCCGATAAAGGTTTGGTGGTCGCGCAATATATTCGTAACCGTCGTCTCGATTTTTGTGCAGATGCGATTCGCCATGCCGCAGATGATGAAAAACTGGCAGGCATTGGCTTTCATTGGGGATTTTCCGACCAGAGTCATTTTTCAACGGTATTTAAACAACGCTTTGGGATGACGCCAGGCGAGAATCGGCGTAAATTCCGCTAACTAATTCGCGTTGCATGTACAGCAACGCGAATTAGTTAAAACAGATATTTGACTATGCATTTTTCAGGGCGAAAGGCAATTTGACAGGCGTTTTTGAATAATCATCTTGTTTCCGGAAAATAGATTAATCGCCTTCTCCTGTAGCGTTATCCCGATATTGCGGCTTTACTATTAAAATTTTCGCACCCATTTACCGTTTATCCCTTGTACATATTCCCCGGGTTTGGCCCGTTCTACGAGCTTTTGCCCGGCGAGTTTCGCGATATCATCTACCGACACATTATTTTGCTTTGCCAGTTGTTGATAGCTCGCTTTACGTTCGGCATTAATGTCGGTTACTAATTTCTCAGTTTCAGCATCTGTTTTCAGCGCAACCAGATAACCATAAAATGTTTCGCCTACCCGCCCCTGAGTTCTGGCTTCATCCAGAGTCAATGCCATTACATTGCTGCTTACCAAGCCAACAAGAAATGCACAAAGAAGTAATGTTCTTTTCATCATCACCTCAAAAAAGATCGCTACGGGTCTCAAGCAGCTCTTCGACATCTTTGTCTGCCTTGATGATGATCTCATGCTCAATTTTAACGTTCATATTGATAGTGATCGGTTCCTTAGGTGCAGCGACTTCAATACGAGGCGTACAGCCAACCAGCATAAAAGATGACGTCAACGCAGCCAGTAAAATTTTCATTGTTTATCCTCACACTCTTTTCCTTGCGGACAGTCATTTCCCGGCAGACGCGCGTTCTGCTCCAGCCATGCCTGGAGATTATCGCCAAAGCGTAAACTGCGCCACAGCGTAAAAATATTCTCTTCATGATGGTAATTAAGATTTACCGTACCGCTTTTACCATCAACGCGACTGGTACCTGTAATATTGGCCTGCATGGTTAATAAACCGAGATTATCTAAATTAATTTTTGTCGATGAACGGCTAATTTCCATATAGCGCAACCAGTTAATTGCTGAACCCGCGGTCATATTGTCTTTCACCACCGCATCTGCGGTGTCTTTATCCAGCCGCAAGGTCATTGGCCCGCTATTTGCCAGCCAGCCGTCTTTCACTATCCATTTTTCGTTGTTTAACCATAACGGCAGTGCACCACTAAATGCCCCGGACATGGCGAATTGTTTCGGATTAACGGCGCTAACCAGTTCGCTGGATGAGAGATTATTCAGTCGCAACAGTGCCGGGTCATGTTGCGGCATACGTAATTGTTTCATCAGCACGTTACCGCCTAACACATCGACACTAACATCAGT
>SKEL01002368.1_pt1 | contig 14397 bp, 10 predicted proteins | sample 4826741 | NCBI WGS metagenome assembly SKEL01 (sample SAMN11008810, study PRJNA524170) | human gut metagenome | biome: Human fecal sample; material: Feces; isolation source: fecal sample from pouch patient p33 | host: Homo sapiens | place: Israel: Tel-Aviv | collected 2016-03-22
TCATGATGAAAAAAATGAATTATACAATAAAATAGTAACAATGAATACAAAGAATCTATTATTGTTGGCATCTCTTGCATTTGCGATGCCATTGTCTGCTCAGAGTCCTCTGGAGGATTTCAAGCGAGACATTACACTCTCGGGTAGTAACTATGTGGCTTATCGCGGACCACAGAAGCAGTTAACTCCGGCGCCTAAGGGATATAAGCCTTTCTATCTGAGCCACTATGGCCGTCATGGCTCCCGCTATATGATTGGCAAGCAGGCGTATGATGTGCCTTATTTCTCCCTGTTGAAGGCGAAGCAGGAAGGTAAGTTGACTGCCAAGGGTGAGGAAACACTGGCTAAGGTGAAGCTGATTCGTGAAGAGGCAAAGGGACGTGATGGCGAGTTGACTCCGCTGGGAGCTCTCCAGCATCAGGGTATTACCAGGCGAATGATGGAAAGATTTCCTGAGATCTTTGCCGGTAATACGAATATTGAGGCACGAAGCACGGTGGTGATCCGCTGCATTCTCTCAATGGAGAATGGCTTGCAGCAGATGCTCCGCATGAATCCTAAGCTTCATATCTTCCACGATGCCAGCGAGCATGATATGTACTATATGAATCAGGGAGATAGATACCTGGATAGCTTGAAGAATTCTGTGGGCAGAAAGGTGGTGCAGGAGGAGTTTTCCAAGAAGCATGCCTGCTATAGCCGAGTGATGCAGGAACTTTTCAATGATCCGGCTTGGGTGAAGCAGAATATCAACCAGAGCGACTTGAACAGAAAGCTTTATGAGATGGCTAGCTCTGTCCAGGGTACTGAGTTGAGAGGTAAGGTTTCGCTTTATGATCTCTTTACTGAGGAGGAGCTGTATCAGAATTGGGTAAGTGCCAATATCTGGTGGCAGATGGCGTATGGCAATTCTCCTTATACGGGCAATGTTCAGCCATATTCCCAGCGTAATCTTCTGATGGATATCATCGAGAAGGCTGATAGCTGCATAGCTCTTCCGCATCCGGGTGCTACCTTGAGATATGGTCATGATACGATGGTTACTCCGCTTACTTGCCTCCTGGATCTGAATGGATATGGCGAGGAGATCAGGGATCCAGAGAGAATTTCTTCTCAATGGTTTGATTATAAGATTACTCCGATGGCTACCAACCTTCAGTTTGTATTCTATCGCAACAAGGCGAATGATGTGCTGGTGAAGGTATTGCTCTGTGAGGATGAAGCTACGCTTCCTATCAAGAGCGATGTGGAGCCTTATTACCACTGGAATGATTTCAAGGCTTATTGCCTGGAGAAACTGAAGGGATATAAAAAGTAAAAATATACAGCAATGCGACGCATATAATCATCTATAGAAAAAAAGGAGGGTGTGTCACAGGTACACCCTCCTAAAAATATATATCGAAAACTTTTCGAATTCTTTTATTGCTTCGATAACCAATCTTTGTCTTTCTGATCTTCTTCGAAATCTTTTTCAGAGAAGAGATTGGTTTGACCGGTCAGTTCATCTATTACCTGCTGCTCGCTTTTTCCTGCATCAGGATCGAGATTCTCTACAGCTTCAGCATTCTTACCTGCGCCTTCAGAATCGCCGGTTGTATCTTCTGCATCAGGATCATCTTCTGCTGGAGGCTCCGGGAATCTTGTCGGTTCTAATTCCTCGATGCTTTCCAGCTTCCATGTCGTCAGGCGCTTACCCTTTGCCTTGAAACTCTTCTGGGCGATGAATTGCTCGGCATCGATTTCCTCGGCAGGTCGGATGGCATCCACACCACCATAGGTAACCTTGAGGCGAGGGAATGGGGTATCGGTGAGCAGGATGAGCTTGCTGTTCGGATTCTCTCCCAGACAATTCTGGTGGCGCTTGGTGGCATCCATCGTAAATCGCTTGATGTATGGATATCCCTCGTTGTCGGCATCATAGAGAATGGCTGTCCATATCTTGTGCTCGTCCCATTTCTCCAATCTCAGGATGTTGTCCTCGTAATGGTTGTTCACATCGAAGTTGGTGATGTAGAATTCGCCGTTGTCGAGTACTACCAGGATCGAGTCATCATCATTGAATTCTCCCAGGAATCTGCCGTTCTCATCATAGTTGATGCGGTTTACATCCGGGTCGAACCAAACCTTTCTTCCTCCCAGGGTACTGTGTCCGTGGCTCTTCAATCCGATGCGGCGGATGGTTCGCTTGGTGAGCAGGTTGCCCTTGGCAGCACGTCCCTTGATGAGGATTTCAGAGAAATCTTTCTCCAGGAAGATGCTCTGGCGTTTCTTGCTCAGATCAGGTTCCATCGTCACCTTGATGATTTCTGCCTCGCCGTTAGGGTTGGCGGTGAAGTAGATGATGCGGCTTCCCGGTGTGCCCTGGGTGATATCGTAGAGCTTGTCGCGCGTCATGGCGGTTACGTTGAAACGCTTGATGAAGTAGTCACCCTGCTTGCCGTCACGATATACGCAGTTGTAGATGGTTCGCTTGTCGTTCTTTTTGAACACCTGTACGTGGAGGATGTTCTTACCCACGAATATCTTGTCGGCAACCTTGGTTACCTTGAATTTTCCATCCTTGTAGAAGATGATGATGTCGTCGAGATCAGAGCAGTTGCACACGAATTCATCCTTCTTCAAGCCTGTACCCACGAAACCTTCCTGTCGGTTGATGTAGAGCTTCTGGTTGGCTTCCACCACCTTGGTCACCTCGATGGTATCGAAGTTCCTGATTTCGGTTTTTCTAGGATGCATCTTTCCGTACTTGCCCTTGAGATACTCAAACCAGTTGATGGTGACATCTGTCATGTGGGCGAGGTCGTTTTCTATTTCAGCCAGTTCTGCCTTGATCTTCAGCAGGAGGTCATCCGCCTTATCCTTATTATATTTCAGGATTCGCTGCATCTTGATTTCCAGGAGCTTGAGGATGTCGTCGCGTGTGATGTCTCGGTGGAAGGAGTATTCCACGTTTCCCTTGCCGTCGATATTGGCGGTGAAGATCTGATCCTTGAACGGCTCCAGCTTGGAGTAGATGAATGCCACTACCTCGTCCTGACTCTTGCTCTGCTCGAACTTGCGCTCCTTGTAGATGCGCTCCTCTATGAAGATGCGTTCGAGCGAGGAGAAGAAGAGCTGCTCTTCCAGCTCGCCCTTTCGGATCATCAGTTCGCGTCGGAGCAATCCCATGGTGCGGTCAACGCTATGTCTGAGCACATCGCTCACGGTGAGGAACTTCGGCTTGTTGTCCTCGATGACGCAGCAGTTGGGCGATATGTTGATTTCGCAGTCACTGAAGGCATAGAGGGCATCCATCGTCTTGTCCGAAGAAGTGCCTGGTGTCAGATGCACGAGGATTTCCACGTTGGCTGATGTGACATCATCCACCTTTCTTGCCTTGATCTTTCCCTTTTCCACCGCCTTGGTGATGGAGTCGATGAGGCTTCCGGTGGTTTTGCTGAATGGTATCTCGCTGATTACGAGTGTCTTGTTGTCGAGCTTGTCTATCTTGGCTCTTACCTTCAGTACGCCTCCTCGCTGTCCGTCGTTGTATTTGCTTACGTCGATGGCGCCTCCAGTAGGGAAATCCGGATAGAGCTGGAAGGGTTCTCCCTTGAGGTAGTGGATGGCAGCATCGCAGAGGTCGTTGAAGTTATGCGGCAGTACCTTGCTGCTCAAACCCACGGCGATACCCTCGGCACCTTGTGCCAGGAGCAGCGGGAATTTGGCTGGCAGGGTGATAGGTTCCTTGTTTCTGCCATCGTAGGAGAGTTGCCAGTCGGTGGTTTTAGGGTTGAATACCACATCCAGGGCAAATTTCGAGAGTCGTGCCTCGATGTATCGGGGAGCGGCTGCACGGTCGCCGGTGAGTATGTTACCCCAGTTACCCTGTGTGTCGATGAGCAGGTCTTTCTGTCCCATCTGCACGAGTGCATCTCCGATGGATGCGTCTCCGTGAGGGTGGAACTGCATCGTATGTCCCACGATGTTAGCCACCTTGTTGTATCTTCCGTCATCCATGCGCTTCATGGAGTGGAGGATGCGTCGCTGTACGGGTTTCAATCCGTCTTCGATATGGGGTACGGCTCGCTCCAGGATCACATACGATGCGTAGTCGAGGAACCAGTTCTGATACATTCCGCTGAGGTGATGTACGGCAGAAGCATCAAAACGGTTCACCGGCTTGTAGTCGGAGTGTTCCTGAGGCGTATTTTCCTCATTTATTTCGTTTTTATCTTTAATTTCGTCGCTCATATATAGCTTTTAATACTTATTTTATTAATTTATGGCAAAAATACAACAATTTTTCGAGAAAAAAGAGTATCTTTGCCGAAAATTTGAAAAAAATAAGATTTAATCATGGCACAGGAAGATGTTTTTAAGAAAATTGTAAGCCATTGCAAGGAATATGGCTTTGTGTTCCCTAGTAGTGAAATTTATGATGGCTTGGCTGCCGTTTACGACTATGGTCAGAATGGTGTTGAGCTCAAGAATAATATCAAGCAGTACTGGTGGCAGAGTATGGTATTGTTGCACGAGAACATTGTAGGTCTCGATGCAGCTATCTTCATGCACCCTACCGTATGGAAGGCTTCAGGACATGTGGATGCCTTCAACGACCCATTGATCGATAACCGTGATTCCAAGAAGCGTTATCGTGCCGATGTGCTCATCGAGGATCACATGGCTAAGTATGAGGAGAAGATTGCCAAGGAGATTGCCAAGGCTCAGAAGCGCTTCGGCGACAGCTTCGATGAGGCTCAGTTCCGCGCTACCAACCCTCGCGTTCTGGAGAACCAGAAGAAGTTTGATGATCTCCATGCCCGCTATACTGAGGCAATGCAGGGACCTAACCTGGAGATGCTGAAGCAGATTATCGAGGATGAGGGTATCGTCTGCCCTATCAGCGGTACCAAGAACTGGACAGACGTCCGTCAGTTCAACCTGATGTTCTCTACCCAGATGGGTGCTGCCAGCGATGCTACAAGCAAGGTTTATCTCCGTCCTGAGACAGCTCAGGGTATCTTCGTAGATTATCTGAGCGTACAGAAAACCGGTCGTATGAAGTTGCCATTCGGTATCTGCCAGATTGGTAAGGCATTCCGCAACGAGGTAGTTGCCCGTCAGTTCGTATTCCGTATGCGTGAGTTTGAGCAGATGGAGATGCAGTTCTTCTGCCAGCCGGGTACAGAGATGAAGTGGTTTGAGTATTGGAAGAAGGTTCGCCTTGCTTGGCATGAGGCACTGGGCATGGGCAACGAGAACTACCGTTACCACGACCACGAGAAGCTGGCTCACTATGCCAACGCTGCTACCGATATCGAGTTCAAGATGCCATTCGGCTTCAAGGAGGTGGAGGGTATCCACAGCCGTACCAACTTCGACCTTTCTCAGCACGAGAAGTACAGCGGCCGCTCTATCAAGTACTTCGATCCTGAGAAGAACGAGAGCTATGTGCCTTACGATGTAGAGACCTCTATCGGTGTTGACCGTATGTTCCTCAGCGTGATGTGCCACTCTTACTGCGAGGAGAAGCTTGAGAATGGTGAGACACGCGTGGTATTGCGCCTGCCAGAGGCTTTGGCACCAGTGAAGTGTGCCGTATTCCCATTGGATAAGAAGTTCGGTTTGCCAGAGTTGGCTCATGAAATCGTAGATGAGTTGAAGTTCCACTTCAATACCCACTATGGCGATCCTAAGGATTCTATCGGTAAGCGTTATCGCCGTCAGGATGCCATCGGTACTCCATTCTGTATCACCGTTGACCACGAGACACCAAACGACCACAAGGTAACTCTGCGTTATCGTGATACCATGGAGCAGGAGCGTGTAGCTATCTCTGACCTCCGCAGCATCATCGAGGAGCGCGTAAGTATTACTAGCGTATTAAAGAAACTTGGTAATGAAATTAAGAATTTCTAAATATCTCTTCTTGCTCGTGATGGCAGTGTTCGCCCTGTCATCATGCAGCGAGGATGATAACACCGTAGATGAGTATGCCAACTGGCAGCAACGCAACGAGCAGGCTTTTGACGATACTTTGGCTTATGCCCGTCAGCAGATAGCCAATGGTAGCGATGAATGGAAGGTAATACTCAAATGGTCGCTGCAAAACCAGACACCTAACAAGGATACTAATGGTAATGCTGTGCCTTTGACTTACAAGGATGCTGATCACATCGTGGTTCGCGTGTTGAAGGAAGGCAAGGGCAGTGGATGCCCTATGTACACCGATTCTGTGAAGGTGAGCTATCTTGGCAGATTGCTGGGCACTGATACTTATCCTGCAGGTTATGTATTCGATAAGACCTTCGAGGGTACCTACGACAAGGCCACTGCTCAGGTTACAACCAATTTGGCGAGTGGCTGGATAGATGGTTTTACCACAGCCGTGCTCAATATGCACATCGGCGATCATTGGCTGGTGTATATCCCATATCAGCTGGCTTATGGTTCTACCCAGAGTTCGAGTAGCGTAATCCCTGCCTATTCCATGCTTCGCTTCGAGATAGTGCTCGACAGCTACTATCGTCCGGGTCAGGTAATACCGGGTTCTAGAGCTGCTGTCCAGTCACTCAAGGGAGAATGGATTACAGAGTAGGATTTTTGGGGGATTTACACCTTATTATATATAGGTGATAGAATAGGAGCGTTCCTAGGATTGCCGTCTGATGGCATTCTTAGGAACGCTTTGTGTTAACATACCTTTTTGATGTGTTAACAAGTGTTCGTGTTCGCGCACAAAATACTGTCGATATTAAAAAAATGTTAGTTTTCTGCATTTTTTCGGGTAAAAGTATTGCAGTTCCAGAAAATAGTTGTACCTTTGCATCAGAAAAAATAAGTTTTAGGTTTTTAGTTAGGTAATAGATTTTATTAGGTTTAGTTGTTAGGTAAAGTTAAGATTGTTGTTCATTGGTTTATTGGTTTTAGTTAAGGTAGTTAGAAAAGATTGTTTATTCAAGGACGACAGGTGTTAGTTAAGGTAAGAATAAGATTGTTTATTCAGTGACGACAAAAAACAGTACTGTTCCGCTCTGCGGAAGTTAAGTTTTGGGAAAAACAAAGGTACGAAATTTATAAGATTAAATAAAAGGTGGCGATGCCTTCTCGGAGTCGCCATTTTTTTCGTTAACGCAATTAATAAGAGAAAAATATGTTATTCAAGAATAAGACAGATTATCTGATGGAGTCGATACGCGAGGGTAGGGCGATGGCTCGCAGCGAGAAACTCAATCTCATCGTGGGGTTGAGTATTCCCTCTATGCTGGCGCAGATTTCCACCGTGATGATGTTCTTCATCGATGCATCCATGGTGGGACATCTGGGTGCTGAGGCTTCGGCAAGCATCGGACTTATCGAGTCAACAAACTGGCTCATTGGCAGTTTGCTCAGTGCGGCAGCTACCGGTTTCTCGGTGCAGGTGGCTCATTTCATCGGAGCCAACGATTTCGTGAAGGCTCGTCAGGTATTTCGCCATGCCCTGATATGCGGTTTGGTGTTCAGCCTTTGTGTTACCCTGGCATGTGTAGGAGTGCATTCCCATCTGCCTTATTGGCTGGGTGGCGGTGCTGATATTGCGGGCAATTCCTCGCGTTATTTTCTGATATACGGTTTGGCGTTGCCCTTCGTATTCCTGTATCATGTCTCTGAGATGATGCTCAAGTCGGCAGGCAACATGCATACCCCGAGTGTGATGGCGGTGCTGATATGCATCTGCGATGTGGTGTTCAATTACCTCTTCATCTACGTCATGAAGATGGGCGTAGTGGGAGCTGCCTGCGGCACGGCGCTTGCCTATATCTGCATCTCGCTGCCCAATCTCTACCTCACGGCATGCCGTAACCGGATACTCAATCTGCGTCAGGACAAGGAACCTTTCCGATGGGTGAAGGAATACCTGCACCATGCCTGCAAGATTAGCATCCCGATAGCCATACAGAATGTCCTGATGAGCGGTGCGCAGATCGTGAGCACCATGATTGTGGCACCATTGGGCAATATCGCCATTGCTGCCCACTCGTTTGCCATCACCGCCGAGAGCCTCTGCTATATGCCGGGTTATGGTATCGGTGATGCCGCCACCACCCTGGTGGGTCAGACGCATGGTGCTGGGCGTACCGATCTCTGCCGCAATTTTGCCTATATGACGGTGGGATTGGGCATGTGCGTGATGGCATTGATGGGAGTGGTGATGTATGTCTTTGCCCCCGAGATGATAGGTGTGCTCTCGCCGGTAGAGAGCATCCGCGAGCTGGGTACCACCTGCCTTCGCATCGAGGCCTTTGCCGAGCCTTTCTTTGCAGCGAGCATCGTAACCTATTGTGTCTGCGTGGGAGCGGGTGATACCCGGAAGCCAGCCGCCATCAATCTGGGTACCATGTGGCTGGTGCGCCTCACCCTGGCTTACGCCCTTTCCAAGAGCTATGGCTTGGAGGGTGTCTGGATTGCGATGGCTACGGAGCTTACCCTCAGAGGCACGCTTTTCCTCATCCGACTTTACCGCGGTTCGTGGATGAAGAGCTTCCAATGTTAGTTTTACGTTAAGATTTGCAGGTATTGGGGAAGATAATCTCCCAAATGCTTGCAAATCTTTTTTATTTTGTGTAATTTTGCAAGCGGAATATTTGAAACAAGAAATTTTATAAATCAATAGCAGATGAAACTAAGAAAGATTTTTGCAGCGTTTCTGCTGTGTTTATCTGTGGGAAGTGCGATGGCACAGATGCCAGCCATTCCTGTGGACAAGAATGTGAAGATTGGTCATCTCGACAATGGATTGACTTACTACATTCGTCACAACAGTTATCCTGAGCATGTAGCCAGCTTCTACATTGCCCAAAAAGTGGGTTCTATCAATGAGAACGATGATCAGCGCGGTTTGGCTCATCTCCTCGAGCACCTCGCCTTCAATGGTACCGATCACTTCAAGGGTAATTCCCTCCAGGATTACCTGCAGAGCATCGGTGTGGAGTATGGTAGAAATCTCAATGCCTATACCAGCGTAGAGAAAACCGTATATTACTTCACCGATGTACCTACCACCCGCCCTACAGCCGTAGATTCATGCATGCTCATCCTCAAGGATTGGAGCAATGGTATCTCTCTTACCAAGGAAGCCATCAATGACGAGCGCGACGTGGTACACAATGAGTACCGCATGCGCATCGTGGGTCAGCAGCGCATGATAGAGCGCTCATTGCCAAAACTCTATCAGAACAACAAGTATGGCTACCGTTTCCCTATCGGATTGATGAGCGTCATCGACGGCTGCAAGCCGGAAACCCTGCGTGCTTACTACCGCAAGTGGTATCGCCCTGACAATCAGGCAATCATCGTTGTGGGTGATGTAGATGTCAACCATATCGAGAACAAGATCAAGGAGCTCTTCTCGGGCATCAAGGTGCCTGCCAATGCCGCTAAGATAGAGCCGGTGGAAGTTGCCGATAATGATACAGCCATCTACGTAATCGACAAGGACAAGGAGCAGCAGTATGATATCTTCAATATCTTCATGAAGCATCCAGCCATCCCTAATGCGATGAAGGGCAACATGAGCTATCTCATGAAGGGATACATGGACAATGTGGTTACCTCTATGCTGGGTGCACGCTATGCCGAGATTGCCCAGGAAGCTGACTGCCCATTCCTTCAGTCAGGTGCCGACGACGGCGACTTCCTGCTCTCTTCTACCAAGGGTGCCTTCAGTCTTATCGGTGTGGCAAAGCCAGGTAAGGTAAAGGAGGCTTATGCAGCCGTATTGCGCGAGGCAAAGCGCATGCACGACTTCGGATTCACCGCCACTGAGTATCAGCGTGCCAAGGAGGAGTTCCTGAGCCAGGTAGATAAGACGCTTGCCAACAAGGATAAGATGAAGAACGAGCAGTTTACCACCCAGTATGTGGATAACTTCATCTCCAACGAGCCGATTCCATCGGTAGAGGACGAGAGTCAGATCTACAAGATGGTAGTACCTCAGCTGCCATTGGAGGCCATCAATGCCTATGCCAAGCAGCTGGTTTGCCAGAGCGATACCAACCTGGTATCGATGGTGCTGATGCGCGAGGCAGAGGGCGCCGTTTATCCTACCGAGAAGGAGCTTGCCGATATTGTGAAGCAGGTGCGCTCTGAGAAGCTGGAGGCATACGTGGACAACGTGAAGCAGGAGCCGTTGATGGCTCAGTTGCCTAAGCCAGGCAAGATCAAGAAGACCATAGAGAACAAGCAGCTGGGTTACAAGCAGCTTACCCTTTCCAACGGTGCCAAGGTGGTATTGAAGAAGACCGATTTCAAGGATAATGAGATTCTCTTCGCAGCCGGTGCCAAGGTGGGTTATTCTGCTCTCGAGAAGAGCGATTACCCTAGCATCATGCTGATGAGCGAGGCTTGGGGTGCCAGCGGTTTGGGTGATTTCTCTAGCACCGAGCTCGAAAAGGCACTCGCAGGCAAGCAGGCAGGTGTAAGCTTCTCCATCAAGCCTTACAGCCATGGCCTTTCGGGTAATTCTACTCCTAAGGACATCGAAACCCTGATGCAGCTTATCTATCTCAAGATGACAGCATTGAGCAAGGATGAGAAGTCGTTCAAGAATCTTCAGAATACCTTTGCTACTGTATTGGCCAACCAGAGCAACAATCCTAACATGGTATATCAGGATTCATTGCAGAGCACCCTTTACCTGGGTAGCAAGATTGGCCGCATTCCTACTTCTGATGAGATCAAGGCCATCAGCTACGATCGCCTGATGGCGCTTGCCAAGGAGTATTACGGCAATGCCAAGGACTTCACCTTCTACTTCGTGGGCAACTACGATGAGAAGACTCTCCTCCCGCTCATCGAGCTGTATATCGCCAGCTTGCCAAACAATGGCTTCAAGCTGAAGAACAAGGAGATTCCATACGCCAAGGGCGAGGTGAAGAACAACTTTACCAAGGCGATGTCAAATCCTCAAACCCAGGCATCAGAGATATGGAGCACCAAGTTGCCATTCTCTATGCAGAACATGGTACTGGCAGACGTAACCGCCCGACTGCTGGAGATGCAGTATCTGCGCACCATCCGTGAGCAGTTGAGTGCAGCTTACCATGCAGGAGCCACCTTCGGCATGCTCCGCGATTTCGACGACAAGGCTGCCATCAGCATTACCGCCAATGCCGGCTTGAATCCGGAGAAGGCTGATACCGCCATCACCTATTTCTTCAAGGGTGTGGATGAGGTAGAGAAGCAGGTAGATGCTGCCGACTTGCAGAAGGTGAAGGAGATTCTCCTGAAGCAGGCAGGTGTGGATGAGAAGAACAATGGTTACTGGCTCGGAGTTCTTGCCAACTATACTGGTCTCGGTTTCGATAACCATACCGGCTACAAGGAGTTCGTGAAGAACCTCCGTGGCGAACAGATTTCCGACTTCCTCAAGAATGTACTCCTGAAGAGCGGCAACCACATCGAGGTGATCATGAAGGCTGAGAAGAGCAAGGAATAATATCTCCGCTGGGATATCATCCCGATTAGCATAAAAATCAAAAAAGTCCCGTTGAACGATTTTACTCGCCAACGGGACTTTTTGCCTTTTTTCTCTTTGTGGTATCAAAGAGTCATTCTGAAAATAATCTTTTTACGTAATTTCCTTTCTCTCTTACGTAATTTTCCTCAAGAGCACTCTCTTGCGAAAGTTACCCTTAGTCGTTCTTCTTCGCCTTAGAAGCAAGAGCCTCACGGCGCTCGTTGAGAATCTCCTGGCACTTGTTCAATGCCATATTCTCACTCATTGTGTTGACCTTAATTAAATCATTCATAACCTATTGTGATTTGTTAACGGTGCAAAGATAGGGCTTTCTTATCATATTCGGGTACACTTTTTAATAAATTTATGCTAATAATCGTTCTTTTTTGATATATGTCAAAAAAGATGAAACATTTATACCTTTTTCTGAACGATATTGGAACCTTTCGCCATCTCTTTCGTCTAAGAAAATAGCAAATAATGATGAAAAGTGAGTTTTTTCTTTGTTATTTGCGGAAAAAGTGCGAACTTTGCAGCGAAAAAGAAAACGCTGCATCATATAAGCAGGATGCATTTTTAAAACGAAAGTTACAATTATAATAAAGAAAAAGTAAAAAATGAGAAAGGTATTTTTAATGGCCGCCCTGGTGCTTGCCAGCACTTCCGGCAGCAATGTATGCGCAATGAATGAAGCTGTTCAGGAGGCTTCACTTTCTGAATTGATGCCTGTGAAGAAAACAACTAAAAAGACATCGAAGAAGAAAACTACTACCAGCAGCATCATCAATGGCATTCTGAACAATGTGATTGGTTCAGCCACCTTCTCGCAGGCAGATCTCTGCGCCCATACCTGGAAGTACAGCAAGCCGGGTTGCGCCTTTACCTCAGAGAACCTGCTGGCAAAGGCTGGCGGCGAGATTGCTGCCAGCAAGATAGAGGAGGATCTGAGCAAGTACTACAGTAAGTTCGGCTTCAGTAAGAGCAATACCTACTTTACCTTCAAGACCGATGGCACCTTTGCTGCCAAGATTGACGGCAAGTCATGGAACGGCACCTATACCTTCGATGAGAAGACGCATGCCATCCAGCTGAAGGGCTTGCTGCTGAGTGCTTCTGGTTTTGCCACCCGCACTACCAATGGCATCAGCCTGCTTTTCGAGCAGAAGAAGCTGCTCACCCTGATCAAGACCCTGAGCAAGCTGAATCTTACTGGCAGTACTACGATGAGTGCCGTGAGCAGCATTGTGGATAACTACGATGGCGTGCGCATTGGCTTCGAGATGACGAAGTAAGATTGATTGCAATAAATGATTTAAGATTTTAGAAGAACGAGTATTTCTTGTACTCTTAATTTAAAACTATATTCAGCACTTTTGAACCTATGTTCAGAAGTGCTGAACTTGTGTTCAGCAGTGTTGAACTTAAGTTCAGCACTGCGGAACATAATTTTCTTAGTGGATTACAAACATTTACACTGTGAAGAAACTAATATTTCCTAGTGAGATAAAAAAGTAGTATTCGAAGTTTCTATTTTATCTCAACCTGGAGAGGATTCTTCAATGCATCCAGGTAATCCTTGATGCGGATCTGCCATTCGGCATAGCTCCTTACATCATATTTGCTCCATCCAGCACCGAAGTAATAGCTGTACTTCTCTCCGTTCTTCAAGCCACGCTTCAAGCCGAGAGCATGACCGGTGGCACCATCGTGCTTCTTATCAAAGAGCTGGTAGTAGGTGTGGTCGATGCCTTTTGGGAAGAGTATGCCCACATATACCTGGGAATTGTTCACCTCTACGTTATCAGTAGGGTCGGCATAGCTTACGTAATCCTTGGCGAAGGTCTTCGTTTCCGTATCCTCCTCGTGGATTGGGAAACCGGTGGCGAAATCGGTAGGAGTGGTCAAGCCGTCATACCATACGGTCATCTTGTTGAAGTTGCTGCCCTTGTCGAGCGAGATGATGCAGTGCTCCACCACGTTCTTCATATCGCCTACGGTAGATGGGTTGTAAGTCAGTTCTACGGTGAAGCGGAGCGGACCGTTATCCAATATCCTGTAATCCTTGTAACAGTAAGGCAGCACCTGGTTCTTGCCCACCATCAGGCTTGGTGCGCCCAATCCCAGTGTAGCACCCACGCGATAAGGGTCGAGGCCGTTGCCATGGTCAAGATGGAAGGAAGTGAGGATATCCACCTCGTTTGATTCTGCCTGAAGAGCCTTGATTTGCTTGGCAAGAGCAGCTGCCTTTGCTGTATTCTTCTCTACCTTCTCCTGCTTCTGCAAGGCTCTCACCTTGGCATCCATCTTATCGCCCTTGATATTTCCGTTCATATCCTTTACGTATCGCTCGTAAACCACGGTGTCGGGGGTATTCTTCACCCATACATCGGTGCCGAAGGAGCGTTCGCCGGTGCGCTGCAGGGCAGGACCATATACACGATAGGCGCATCTGTCGTTTTCCCAGGCGATATCATCCTTTCTTATCTTATAGAGAGCACCGGTAGCCCATACCTTCTGCTGGTAAGGTTTGCCGATGGTTACGTAGTAGGTGGCGGAACCGTGAGGGCGCACGCTGGCATCGATGAGCAGATAGCCATCGTGGGTAATCTGCGAGCCAATCTGCTGTCCTCGCTTGTTCTTCACGATATAGGCCTCTCCCTTCTTGGGGGTGGCATTGCCCAGCTTCGCATTTACCTCGCTCATGCAGAGGGAGATGAGTTCCACGCGGGGGGTGGAAGTTGGATTGCTTACCACGATGGTGGCTTGCTGTGCATGGCAGTAGTTAGAACCTGCCAATGCCAGGAGCATCATCAGGCTTCTGGCCGTGATGCCCTTCATCATTTTTCCGTGAATCTTTTTCATTTTGATTTGTTTGTTTTTTATTTAATACGAATGAATAGTTGTTGATACTGAAT
>SKEL01002371.1_pt1 | contig 14374 bp, 23 predicted proteins | sample 4826741 | NCBI WGS metagenome assembly SKEL01 (sample SAMN11008810, study PRJNA524170) | human gut metagenome | biome: Human fecal sample; material: Feces; isolation source: fecal sample from pouch patient p33 | host: Homo sapiens | place: Israel: Tel-Aviv | collected 2016-03-22
CAATAATGTTAAACGGTGGATTACTAATATTAATGACATTTGAAAAATCAAAAATAACTAAAGCGATTGAAATTAATGCTAAAACAACAATAGAGTAATTATAGATTTTTTTATTTATCTTCAATGAAATTCTCTCACTCTCTAAATAGCAAGCTTTTTTTATTTAAAATAATTTTCCTGTCCCATCTTTAAATTGTAGTGTTTAATTACATTAGAATAATTAAACTGTCCATCATTTTTTTCAATAAGGCATTTAAACATATGATGATCTGCCTCAGCTTCCATTTTATTTCTAAAAGAAGGGATTTTATATAACTCCATGTAATCCGAATGGGAAACCACATGTTTAAACTCATGGAATATAGCTTCTTCTTGTTCTTCGATAGATAAATTTTGATTTACGAAAATTATCCTTTTGACCGACTCGTAACACGCGCGCTTATTTATTGGAGCAAAAACTAACTCTACTTCATATTCTTCCACCAACTCTTTGATATTTTTCATATAGCACAACCTTTAAATTATTTTCCGAATCTTCCTTTTAAATAAGCACGAATAACTTCTCTATCATGATCATCAAGTGGTTCACCGTCAAAACTCATCACATTGTCTAAAACTTCATCCAAATCATCAGAGGGTTTAACACTAGCTTGGTTTGGATTTTCAGTACGACCTAATAAATAATCAACAGAAACATTAAAATAATTGGCAATGTTTCTTAGCTTGTCAGCGGCAGGTTCTTTAGTTTTTAACGTATATAAGTAGTTTTTGCTGTAACCAAGTTCTATTGATATCTCTTTTAAGTTTTTGTCACGTTTTTTTGCAAGTTCTTGTATCCTTTCAAAGGTTGTCATATCAGTATTCCCACGCTTTCTTATAGCTAAAAAAGAAAAAAGTATAAAAAAGTTTGACAAAATGGTTGACTATCTAACTAAAGTTGGATATACTCTTCTCGTAAGCTAATTTATTAGCTAATAAGTTCTCAAATAAAACCAATAAATAAAACATAAAAATCGTTGGGGAACGGTAAAAGTGTTTATTTACTAGTCTTTATAAGGCTTATTTAGCTATGAACAAATAGTACACTATAGTTGGAAAAGTGTCAACAGGTTTTATTAAATTAGCTAATTTTTTAGCTTACAAATTAAAAATAAAAGGGAGTGAGTAATAAATATGTCACAAGACTTAGCGATTGATGTTAGAGCTGCTCTAATTCGTGCAGGCAAAAACCAATCTTGGTTAGCAAAACAATTAGGGATTTCAAGCCCTTACTTGTCAGATATTCTTCATGGTCGTAGACGTTCAGAAGAGCAAGTTCAGAAAATCAAAAAAATCTTAAATATCAAGTGAGGTGAATAAAAATGGCAGATCAAGTAAATATTGATTTATTAGGTCAAGCATATTGTAACGTTATGACACGTAAAACAGGAATTAAACATACGTACACTATTAAAGGAAAGGACGATAAAAAACAAAATGAAAAAAATGTACAGAAACCTAAATAGGTTAACCTACGGATTATATATCTTTGGAGTGGGATTACTAATTGGCACAAAAGCAGATGGAAAGATTTTGTTGATTTATGCACTGGTGTTGATGACTTATAACCTTGTCATTGAATTATGTTCATTTAATAGTTGGATCGCCGATAACGCTGGTGAAGATTACAAGAGGAAACAGAATCGCGAGGTGAAGTAAATGAATGTATTCGATGTAATAGGAATAGTCGCAATTCCAGTAGCTGTCTTGTGTTTTCATAACTGGGTAATTAGTGAACGATTAAGTGAAGCCGAACGCCAAATAAATAGATTAACCATTCAAAAAATGAACTCACGACCAACATTTCAAGATAGCAGGACAGGCGCTATTTTACCCTCCAGACAACAAGCTATACCACCAGAAATGAAAGGAGAAAAGCCTATGTTAACAGCCAATGAAGCCTTTTTAGTACGTGAGGCAGTACGAGAAAAAATTGAAACGTTAAGAGATGCAGTACGTCATGAAAGCGCAAAGCATCCAATTCAACAAGACATTCACACATTAAAACATTTTCAAGCAGAGTTAGAACGTTACGAAGCTGCTTATCAAAAAATGCTAAATGAAGTGGGGTGTTAGTTGATGGCCAAAAGATGGACTTCCGAGGAGGAAAAACTACTCATCAAAAATGCGAAGTATGACCATAGAGGGTTTGTTTGTAACTATCATGAGTTAGCAGAATTATTTGGATGTGACAGAAAAATTGTTTATACCAAGGTTTTGCGCATGCGAAAAAAAGGTCAACTTTTTGAGATTTACTGGGATGATCCAATAGACCCACCCGCTCAGCCTCTTACGAGTAGAGAAAAAGAACGCATTATTTCGTTGTATACAGCAGGTTGTCCGCTAGTAACTATAGCACACGAGCTGAATCAATCAGAATATGCAATCGTAAATAAACTCAATCGGTTATTTAAAGAGGGACGATTGAAGCCAGATAGGCATCGACCTTACACAAAAGAAGATATTAATTTGTTGCTTAAAAAAATAAAGTTTGATGAAAATGGTTATGTTTTAAATACGGCGTATCTAGCTAGGCTTTTGAATAGAAGCAAATATCAAATATTTAGAAAAATATCTGCTATGAGGAAAGCGGGTATGATAATGACAATGCCAGATCGAAGTAAAGCTAGTAAAAACTGGCATGATGCAATGAAAAGACAAATCGATTTGTCTTATCGACTATATTTGTCAAAACAAAAAGAACCCCAATCGTCTGCAAACGAGTGCGGTTCATAACAAAAATTATACAAGTAAATAATAACACGGAAAGTAGGAATTTAAAATGACAAAATATTATCACGTACAAACACAAGGATCATACGATAGCTTAATGGCATTTCTAAAAGCATTAGGGTATAACTGGTCTGGTGCTGATGAACCTACAGAAGTTAATATTTTTGGTTTATATGAAGAAAAAACAGTTATAGAAGCTGATGAAAAGACGAAGGAATTACTGTTTTCGGATATTCATTATTTTAAACATGAACTAGGTGTTACGGAATTTGTTGAGTGGACACCTGAATTAGCGAAATCTGTGTATTCTGTCGTTATTTCTGCTATGCGACAACTAGTGAACGGATTTTGTAGTTTACCTGATACGCTTGAACGAATTTCTAAGGCTTTAGAAGAAGCTACGAAAAAAGAAACGATGTATGAAATTCTTTTACCATGTTTAAAAACCACAGATGGTGACTATCAGTATCTAAGCTATAAAAACAAAAAGTGGTTTGCTAGTAGAAAAAATACTTGGTTAAAACAGCGATTCACTGAAACAGAGTTAAACGTTTTAGTACCAAAATTTTATCGTGAATTGGCGGTGAAAGTTGATGAGTGATAAAAAGATAGTACTTCCTGACTTTTTAACATCGAAGCAAAAAGAGCAGATATTAAAAGCATATAAATGGGGAAAACCAATCATTGTGAAAGGTCAGCAGGGGCCTACGGGAAAAACAACACTTGTTAATTGCCTTAGAAAACAGGGAATTCAAGCATTTGAAGCGTGGGAATGTTTAACCATAACGTTAAATGATTTTATTAAATGAGTGGACCAGAAAAGAAAGTTGAAAACCAGATAAAAAAATATCTCGATTCTTTAGGTGCCTATTATTTGAAAGTGCATGGTTCTATGTATCAACCAGCAGGAACACCTGATGTCTTGGCTTGTGTTAATGGTTATTTTGTTGCTATTGAGGTAAAGCGGCCAAGCGGTGGGGTTGTCAGTGCATTACAAAAAAGCAAGCTGAAAAGAATCGAACAAGCAGGAGGGATAAGTATTGTCGCAAGAAGTGTGGACGATGTATCCACAATGCTCAAGCAAAGAAATGTTATATGACTTTCAAAAGAAAATAATTGATTCAATCGATGCCAATTATCTATTAGCAATGGATACAGGAACAGGAAAAACAATCACAGCTATTCATCAATATTTGAAATATGGACGTGGTGAACCGATTTTAATTGTTGCACCACCGCAGAAAATTAAAGAAGGTGGCTGGAGAAGAGATATACAGGCCGTGTGTGATTTCTACAAGATTGAAATTTCATTTACTGAATTAAGTTATGGGAAATTAACGGATAGTTACAAACTGTATAAAGGTTGGTTTGTCATTTTTGATGAAGCACATTATATCAAAAATTCAACTTCACAACGTGGGAAAGCAGCTGCGAAGTTAACTAAACAATCTAGCCATTTTCTTCTTTTAACAGCAACGCCAGCCAGTAATGGATGGGAAGATACGTACAACTATTTCATTATGTTTGGTTACTTCAAATCAAAAAAAGAAATGAATGATCAGCATGCACAATGGGGGACGATGTATCTTGGTACACGACGAGTACCTAAAATTGAAGGATGGCTTCATGAAGAAAAATTGTATTCAAAATATAATTCTTTCACTATTTCAATATCAAAAGATGAAGCATTAGACTTGCCACCATTGATTTTTGAAGATGTGAAATTCAAAAAGAGTAAAGAGTATATGACTGTGGCCAAAGATAGGGTACTAGGTGATGAAGAATACGACACACCATCTAAATTGGCTCATGGGTTGAGATACTATGCGAACCACAAGGATAAATTAGACTATGCCCAAATGCTTTGTGAAGGTACAGAAAACAACATCATTATTTTTTATTACTATCAAAAAGAAATTGAAGCATTGAAAGAAAAAATTAAAAATAAAACATTTTTTGAAGTGAACGGAAAACATTCTAATTTACCGCCTAAGCAGTCTTGGGAATCGTTGAAGAATAGTGTCACTTTTGTTCAATATATGGCTGGTAGCGCAGGAATTGAACTGCAATACGCAAATACAGTTATATTCTATACACCAACTTATTCTTATCAAGATTATAGTCAAGCGCTGGGCCGAGCTTATCGTAATGGACAAACTAAGAAAGTAACGGTTTATCGTTTTATAACACAGCAGACAATTGAGCAAGCTGTTTACCAAGCCTTAGAAAACAAAGAAGATTTTTCAGAAGAATTGTATATGACTACAAGAATGGGAAGTGAGTAAGATGGAAGATAAATCAAATTGGTTAGAAATCAAATTAACATTTTTTAAGTCTACAGGAAAATTTTATTCGGAAGAATCAGTGCTTATTCCAAATAAATTATCTATGTATGATCGAAGAAAGTTTTTAGGAGAATATATAGAAAGCATTGATGGTAATGAAGTGTTCACATATGTTTCATTAGATTCAAGCGTACTTGGATATCCCTTTATGCGTTGTGCAAAAAAAGATTGGTATGAAAATTAAAGGAGGAATAGCATGTTTGGTGTGCAGAAACAAGATAAAAATGTAACTGAAAAACGTACACAATATGTCGGTGGTTCAGATGTACCAGTTATTCTTGGCCTTTCAAAATATAAAACACAATTTGAATTGGCCAAAGAAAAAGCTGGCATTGTAGTGCCAGAACAAATTAGCAATCCGTATATAAACTTTGGTAACAAAATGGAACCAACTATACGTGAATACATTAATACCATGAATAGCTTAAATTTTCATCCAGAAACATTTATAGATAAGGATGACTTTATTCGTTCAAATGTTGATGGTATTGATAACGAAAATGAAATTTTGTTAGAGATTAAAACTCATGGAACAAAACCAACAGTTGCCGTATATGAAGCTCAAATGCAGCTTTATTTTTATCAAACAGGTTGTGATTATGGCTGGTTGGCAATGTATCAAAGACCAACAGATTTTGATTTAGAATTTGATTCTTCATTATTGAAAATTAAAGAAATTGAACGCGATGAAGGACAAATTGAAAAGATTCTGGATGCAATCGAAACTTTTTGGATCCGTGTGGAATATTTAAAAGAAAAACCTGATATGACTGAAACTGAATATTATTCTGTCGGGAATGATGTAAATAAATTAGTTGCACGTGTAGAACGCTTTGAACTTGAAATGTTGGACTTTAACAAGAAAGTTAAGCAATTAAAAGAACAACAAAAAGAGTTCCGCGAACTTCTTTACCAAAAAATGGAAGAACAAGATATTAAAAAGATTGATACAGGTGACATTGTGATTACTCGTATCCTACCGACCACTCGTAAATCGGTAGATAGCACGAAACTAAAAAAAGAATTACCTGACATTTACAACAAGTATTTAAAAGAATCACCTGTTAAAGGTTCTATAAAAATTACAGAAAGCAAAGAGGACAAATGACATGATTAGACCATTGAAGAAAACAAGCAAATTCTATGCATCAACTAGAAAAGAAGCCGAAGAAGAGATTCAAAAAATGATTAATGAAACAGAAGGATCAGTGATTAAACAAAACATCGTTTCTAAAAATCATAAAGATTTTGGCGATTACTATGAAGCACAAGTAACCGAAGAATTTGCTCGTAGCAAAGAAATCGTTGAAGGAGGATTTTTAGCATGAGAAAGGAGAAAAAGCTTTGTGGAAATCAATAAAAGATTACTGTGAATATTACGAAGTTAGTTCGCAAGGTGACATACGAAGTAAGAAAACAGGAAAAATTCTTAAGCCTTATAAAAATGGCAAAGGGTATTTAATTGTTACTTTGTCTAAAAACGGGAAAAATAAAAAAATGCGTGTTCATAGATTAGTAGCACAAGCTTTCTTAGAAAATCCGAATAATCTTCCTGATGTAAATCATAAAGACTACGACCGAACAAATAATTGTGTATCCAACTTGGAATGGATGGGAAGAAAAGAGAATGTTCAATACTCATCCAAAAATGGTAACTTTGTAAAATCAGCACCTACAAAACGCAGCACTACAGGTGTAAGAGGTGTTAGCTGGAGCAAAGAAAAAACAATGTGGAGAGTGCGAATATATGAGAATGGCAAACGAAAACACATTGGTTATTTTAAAGAATTTGAACAAGCTGTAATAGCTAGAAAAGAATATGAAAACAAATTAGGAGGGAATAATTAATGTCAATACTACCACCAAATAAACCGCAAGTACCGAAAGATACACCTAGAAACTTTTTTGTATGGGGGCCAACAATGTCTGGAAAATCTTTTCTAGCTTCACAATTTCCAAACCCAGTCATTTTTAACACTGATGGAAATGCAGAAGCAAACACCGTTCCTTCGGTTCAACTTAGAAATATCAAAGACACGAATGGAAAGATCAAGCGTTCAGTGATTGATCAGTTAGATAAATTGATTACTGCATTACAAACAGAAAAACACACCTATGAAACAGTAGTTCTTGATGTAATCGACGACATTGTAGTAATGATTGAGCATTACATCTGTGACAAAGAAGGCGTTGAAACTTTAGGTGATATTCCTTACGGAAAAGGCTATGCAGCATTTACTAACATTTTTCAACAGCTAGTGATTGAATTAAAATCTTTACCAATGAACGTGATTTATATTTCAAGAAATGCAACAAAACTTGAAGGGACAACAGAAATTGAAATTCCTTCATTGAAAGAAAAACATCAAAACATCGTAAATGGTAACTGTGATTTGTCTATTCAATGTAAAAAAGTTGGGAAGAACTATATTAGAGTTGCCAAAGCACGCCGTAAAGACTATATGCGTGATCAAGTAGATGACAAAACTATATTAGCCATTTTAGACACAATCACAGGTGTTTTTGGACGAACACCGAAAACAACGAAGAAGCAACAGAATGAAATTGTGAAGCAATTGGAACAAAATGAAGATGTGTTAAAACCAACAAATGAAGATACACCCAGTGAAAAAGCAACTGAAGAAGTTAGCGAAACTAAGCCAACTAAGCGTAAGACAAAAACGACAGCACCAGTTAATCAAACGACATCTAAAGTGGAACCAGCAAAAACAGCGACTGTTCAACGCCGTATCAAACCAAAAATCTAAAACACAACAAAAAAATAAAACTAAAAATATATTGAAAAGAGGAATTTAACATGGGATTAAAAGATTTAGCAAATGAAGTATTAGCAGGATTCGATCCAAAAACAGATGATCCAAACGCAGGTGGATTCGAAGGATTATCTGATGGTGAATATGATGTAACGTTGGAAAAAGTAGAACACAAAGTATTTAACAGCGGTTGGGAAGCTTTGTCTTTCACAAATGAAGTAACTGTTGGAGAAGCTGCAGGACGAAAAGAATTTATCAGTTTAGGATTTGATGAAAGCGCAGTGCCATCTTTTGTGCTAAACAAAAACATTAAATTAGTAGGAAAATTAGCGAGTGTTGTTGGTTTACAATTGACCGATGATGATTGGGAAGATGAAGAAACACTTGCAACAGCCTTTCAAGATGTAATTGGCAGCCAATATATTTTAGTGGTATCCTCATCACCAAATAAAAAAGACCCATCAAAACCATTTAAAAATTATGATTTTGTTGCGTATGAAGATGAATCGGAAGCCGATGATGTGTCTGTTATTTCTGATGAAGGTTTGCCATATTAAAAATTAGAAAGGGGTCTGGCCAATGTTTACTTTTTACTGGTTATACCAAAACAAAAATGATTGGCTAGCAGTTTTCAAAACAGATAACACGTATACTATCGCAAATGACAGAGAGAGCCTAACACAGGCTCTTTCATCTGTCACTTATCTTGTTAGCTATGGTAATCATCGTGGAACAGATAAATTTTTGGCCAAAATTTTAACTGATGGAAAAAGTTCCTTTTTACAAAAACAGCTTTGTATTGATTTAAGCCAAGAAGCCAGAAATTGCACTATTGAAGAAATAGCGTTTAATTTACGTATGAATATTTCAGCGCAAACGTTAGAAGAATTTTGCAAGAAGCGAATTGACGTATGCGAAAAGATTTTTGAAGAACGTGAAGAATATTTAGAAACAAAATTCGAGATAGTGAAAGAATTTAATTTATCACCACGATCTGTGACAAAAACACGTGCAAATTTAGCTGCAGAAATTTTACAAGCTAAGAAAATGCCGAAGCGCCCCAATATTTTATTTTTTGATATTGATAAAAATGTACCTAAGCATGAACTACCTGACCGCGTGTTAAATTTCTATGAATCAATAAAAAATAACTATAAGAATACGTTAGAGGAAAAACTCAAAACGGAAAAATTTAAAATGACATTAGCAGGTTTAACGCATATCTACGGTTTTGGTGGCTTACATGCAGCAAAAGAAAAATACAAAGGAAACGGACATTTTCTACTTATAGATGTGAAGCAGTTCTTTCCAACTATTATTTTGAATAATAATTTTTTAAGTAGGAGTATAAAAAATCCTAGTGCTTTTTCTGATTTATATGATAAAAAGGTTCAGACAGAAAAATTAACTTACAAGACGTTAATTAACGCAGTGAATGGCTCAATGAATAATCCTTATTCAGCTATGTATGATCCACAAAAGTTTTTTTCAGTAACGGTCAGTGGGCAATTAATCATTACACATTTGATTTTGGTTTTAGAACAATTCATAGAAGAATTAATTCAAACTAACACTGACGGCATTCTTGTAAAGATAAATCCAATCATGGAGCCACTGATTCGGGATTTATTAAACCGTTGGTGTGAGCAATTACATGTGAATGTGTCTGTAACACAAATAAAACAGGTATGGCAAAAAGCGGTTAATGATTATGTGTTCCAAACAACTGATGGTGATTTTATTCGGAAAGGCATATTTGCACCACCTACTTATCTATCTAATAATATGCCAATCATTGGTGCTGGTGTGTTTGCAAATGTAGTTGCTAACATCAAACCACAAGATTTTGTTATCCAACAATTCAAAAATGGCGATATTGAAGATTTTTATTATATTGGTAAATTACAAGGCGATTTTGAACACATCGAACAAAGAGTAAATCAAACGTACAAACGAATAAATAATACAGTGTGTGGAATTGCAACCACGAACAAAAGTTGTGGTGGCGTTTTTCAAGTAAAAAAAGACCTACACTCGAAATTACCTGGATCACCAGATAAATTTTTATCTTCGAGTATGGCCACAAAAAAAGATATTGATGTTCAATGGTACATTAAGCAAATTGAAAAAAATATTTTCTAAGGCAGGTGAAAAAATAGTGTGTTAAATTTTATAAAATTAAGCCCAGGGCAGAAAAAGCCAGATCAAAAAAGTTTGGATGATTTCTATACTGATTTATCAAAACTTGATAATGCAGCTATTTTGTTAAACAAAGAAACAGTTGTGGTTGATTTTGATGAATTTCCAGAGATTGGCCGTAAGTTATTAGAAAAATATCCAACCATGGCTTTTGAAACCAAGCGTGGTATTCATCTTTACTATAAACGACCTGTCCAAATTAATGGCCATAAAATTCTATTAAAAAACTGGACCAAGAAATTAACGGTTTCTGGTGCGCAAGTTGATTACAAAACAGGTAATAAATCAACAGCGACTATTAAACAAAACGGCCAACTTAGAAAAATGCATGGCACATTTGAAATGTTTGATGATTTACCTGCGTTGCCACTCGAATTATTGCCAGTGAAAGTTAAAAATGTACTTGCTGGCATGAAAGAAGGAGCAAGAAATAGTTCGCTCTATTCTCATTTAATGGCAGTGCGTGAAATGTACGAACTTGATTATGATACATTGACAAAGATTGCCGAGTTTATCAACGAAGATGTTTATGAAGAATCACTGCCAGCAACTGATATTCATGCATTGGTCAATTCGGTTAGTGAGAAAGAAATTCGTGAACAATTATATCTCGACCCAAAAGACATGATCATAACGAGTGAAGCATTGGCCCAAGAGTTCCAAGTGAAGTTTTTCAATGGTTCAATTTTCCACAAGGAAGATAATTACTGGATTAATGACCGAAACAAACTATTAAGACAAATAGATAATCGCATAAAACTATTACCAGCTAAATGGAAACAAATTTTAGACTTGTTACCAGTCAAAGGTGAATTGATTGAAGCTGCAGATTTCCCAATTCAATTTCGTAATGATTTCATGTTGGACGGTGCCGAAATTATACCAATGTCAACTAGAGAATTTACGCCTTTCTTTTTAGATGTTGATTACGATCCAGATGCATATGATAAGACAGTTGATGAATTTCTGGACTTTCTTGTTTCAGATAAGAAAGATTTACGTTTAATCGTTGAAGAGTTGCTTGGTCATATTTTAATGACTGCAGGTTTTCCACATAAAGTATTTTTCTTGGTTGGTTCATCTGGAGCAAACGGAAAATCCACTTTTTTAGAAATGCTTAATTCATTTATTGGAGATTTAGGTTTAAACCTAGCATTAGAACAATTCAATGACCAAACGTCGGTGATGGAATTAGAAGGTAAGCTTGTAAACATCGGTGATGATATTGATGCAGGCTATATGGAAAAATCAATGAATTTTAAAACATTGGCATCAGGAAACACCATCATGGTTCGGCCAATTTATTCGAAGCCATATAAATTAAAGAATAAAGCAACGTTAATTTTCACAGCAAATGAAATGCCAACGTTTAAAGACAAATCAGGTGGGATTGCTCGTCGTGTAGTAATTATTCCATGCGATAACAAAGTAAAAAAAGCAGATCCAAAAATTGATGAAAAATTATCGTCAGATAATGCAAAATCATATTTATTGAATATCGCTTTAAATGCAATGGAGCGAATTATTAATAATGGTGGCCAACTTTCTTCTTCCGAAACCGTCGCGAAAGTCACAGAAGAATATTTTGTTGAAAGTGATTCTATTTTAACGTTTATTCATCAATGTGGGATTGACGAGAACATGACAACAAAAGGTGTTTATGATGAATACTTGAAAACATGTGAAGAATCTGGAAGTAAGCCGTATACACAAACGAAATTTACTCAACGTCTGAAATCTTTGGGTTATGATAAAGCACAACGAAGAATGATGGGAAAAAAATATTATTATTATAAATTTAATGAAATAGAGTAAAAGCCCTACTTTTTGCAAAAAGCCCTACTTTGTCCCTACTTTTTTCACAAAAGTAGGGCTCGTACAAACCATTGGTGTTATTGGCTTTGTATACTATTGTCCCTACTATCCCTACTTTTTTTTATTACTTAAAGAAAAAAAAGAAGAATAATAGTATATATATTATATATATAAGATAGTCAAAAAAGTGGGGCCTCTAGGGCTTACAAGCTAAAAGCATTGGGAGAGTAAGGTTTTGAGCGTCCCTACTTTTAAAATAAAAGTGGGGACAAAGTGGGGACAGCCACACTTTTTAGAATAAGGGGTGATTCAAATATATGAATGGGTAAATTCATTAGTTGCTATTGATAATGAATTATTTGAACTAAAGTTGTCCATTGAGTTAAACGAAAAAGAATTATCTCGCTGGACAAACTATATAGATACTGATGGTGATCTGGCAAAACATCAAACGTTCTTAACTTCATTAGAAAAACAAAATCACCTAAAGGGAGTGATCAAAGAATTGAATCAGCGAGTAGAGCAACTTGAAAAAGAACGTGAGGAAATTATCGAACTCATTGATAAGTTCAGCGGTTTAAATCAAAAGATTTTAAAATTGAAATATGTGGAAGGCTTAACGTTAGAATCGATTGCTGATGAAACAGGCTATAGTTATTCATACATCAAAAGTAAGCATGCTGAAATTATGCGAATGGTTCAATTTTCTAAAAAAGTATAGTACGTACAGTACCAACATAGTACCGACATATTGATTTTCATGTGTTATTCTAATATTGTCAAAAAAATATCAAAGACGGCAGCTATTCGTTTAGTTGTCGTCTTTTCATTTTGAAAGGATGAATGAAATGAAAACAGGATTATTTAAAACAAAATATAGAAATGAAAATGGAGCATTTACTTGCTCTTGGTTAATGTTATTTGGAAAATGTTTTTTTGTACGGCATAAAAGAGTGGTCTAAGTGTCAGTTATTCTTTTCAGAAAGGTGAGTATTAATGGTATATAGACCCAGGTATTTAGATAAGAAAAGAAACAAGCATTTTATTTTAAGTGCAAAAATAAAAAACAATCGAATGATTGTTGAGTATAGCAATGGTGATCATTTAGTGATTGATAAAAAAGGTTATACGCTTATTGATTCGAATGGCAAGTTTAAATTTTATCGTGTATAAGGAGTGATAAATAATGCGTGTATTAATTAGAAGTTCAGCATCTGGCACAGAGTATTGGGATACCGAAGAAAAAAGAAATGTGTTTGTTCCTAAAGGCCAAGAACCTGATTTTGAAGTTACTGAAAATCCTGAATCAATGCTAAGTAAAGAAGCTGATTTACATGTTGGTGGATTACCAATTACTGTAGGGAATGTAACGGTTGATACTGATGGAATTAAAGGCGAACGATTATTAACAACCGCAAGTGCTGATGAAGAACAAGATGAGATTGTTCCATCTGATGATGAATCTGTTGTGTTAGAAGAAATGTCTGTAAAAGAATTACGTGAATATGCGAAACGAAATGATATTGAAATCCCAAGTGCTGTTCGTGTAAAAGGTGAGATTCTCAATATTATTAAAGAATCTGAATAATGCGCTATTGCCAGTTTGAAGGTTGTTCTAACACAACAGAAAGAGGTGTCTATTGTTCTGAACATGCTAGAAGTTCGAGAAAAAAGAAGAAGCAAGGCAATGCTTATCACCATAAGAACAAATCGTTTTATCGAACAAAAGCATGGCAAGATGTTTCTGATTTTGTTTATGAAAGAGAAGGTGGTTGCTGTCAAAGATGTGGCCGCTTTGTATTTGGAAGGCAAGCGCATCGACATCATGTGATACCAATCAAGAAGAACGAAATGCTCAAGCTTGATCCAAATAATATTCGTTTGTTGTGTCCAAAATGTCATGTGATTGAAGAAAATGAATCAGATGAGAAAAAAGTTTTTCCGTCTTATTTTTAAATGAAGCCCCCCTATCAAATTGAATTCAAATTTTTATCTGGGAGATAGGGTAGAGGGAGTCACGCGTATCGTTAGGTCAAAATTTCAAAAATAAAAAGGGGGTGTATAAAAAATGACCACTAAAGCGCAACGTAAAGCGATTATTGATGAAAAAGTTAATCATGAAAAAGCACGGATTTTAGAAATTATGCGCAAGTCTGATTTATACACTATTACTCTTGATCCATTGATTGAGTCATACTTGGATATTTTTGAAGTTTATCAATACAAATACATGTTGTGGAAAGAAAAAGGTTTTCCTGAAACACAAAAAACAACAAATAAAGCTGGTGCAACCAACAACAGTAAACATCCATTGGCGCAACAAGTCGAAGTTTGGGCCGATAAAAAGATGAAAGCTTTAGATTTATTAGGATTAACAAATAAATCTAAAGCAGGTAGACAAATTACTGGTGGTTCAACAGCCAGAGCAGGTGAAGAAATAAAACGACCAGAAGAAAAACCTGTTGATGA
>SKEL01002376.1_pt1 | contig 14354 bp, 17 predicted proteins | sample 4826741 | NCBI WGS metagenome assembly SKEL01 (sample SAMN11008810, study PRJNA524170) | human gut metagenome | biome: Human fecal sample; material: Feces; isolation source: fecal sample from pouch patient p33 | host: Homo sapiens | place: Israel: Tel-Aviv | collected 2016-03-22
AGATAGTAGAAGAATTTAAAGCTAAAACTTTAGTTAGGATAGAGGATCAAGATCAATTTGAACAAAGATTATTGAATCACTTACGTCCAGCTTGTTTTAGAGTTAAATATAATTTATCTGGTTTAGGTTCAATTGGAAACATTCAGCAAGATTATCATGAAATACTTATGAAAATTGTTACTGAATTAGTTCAACCATTGGAGTTATGGCTAGGAACTAAGTTTCCACTAAATGAAGTGAGATTATTAACATATTATTTTGGTTATCAGCTAGTTGGTAATTTCGAAGCTCATGAAAACAATGCACCTAAGTATAAAGCAGTAGTGGTTTGCTCAAATGGAATTATTATGTCTAAGATTCTTATTAAAGAACTTCGTTCATTATTTCCTGAAATGAAATTTCTCTTTACTATGTCAGCCAGAGAATTTGAGGAATCTAATGAGAAATTTGATGTTGTTTTTACCACTATTCCACTTCAAACGAAATTACCACAGTATATGGTTACTGCTAATATGAATTATGCTCGTAAAATAGGTTTACGTTATCAAGTCTTAAACAGCTTAGGATTGGAAAAAACGGATGCTCAAGTTAAACAGATTCTGAATTTGATTTCTAAATACGCTAAAGTTAAAGATAGCAATCAATTAAAAACGGAAATTAAACGGATTTTAGTAACTAGTAAACTCAAAATTGATAACTATGATAAAAAGAAAGATTTACCAGATCTGTTGGCTTACGTTAAACCCCAATATATTCAAGTAATTGATCAAGAAATTGACTGGCATGTAGCATTACAGACAGCTTTACAACCATTAATAGATGATCAGGTAGTAGAAGAAAGATATTATCGAGAATTGGTAAAACAAATTGATAGTATCTATAACTATAGTTTTTTGGGAAGATATATTTCAATTCCACACTCCTCCCCTAGTTATGGAATTAAAGCTGACGGAATTTCTCTTTTAATCTCTAAGCAGCCTATTATATTGCCCAATAATAAAACAGTTAGAGTAATTGCTCCTATCGCATTCTTTAATATGGATCGTTTCTTAAAAGCGATTAATCAATTTGCCTCTTTAGCAATCGATAGTAATACTATTCAGCAATTAATTGATAGTTCAACTTCGAAAGAAGCATATCAAGTTATTAAAAAATATGTGAAGAAAAGAGGTTAGGTCTAAGTGAAAATAGAAGACTATCCAAAATTTACGATTATTATGCGGGGCTATTCTTTTGAAGAAGATCGTGCGATTTTGTCAGCAATGAAAGGATTGGAAAATCAATTTGCTGTTGAAGTTACAATGAATACTCCAGGAGCTGCAGGCACAATCAAACGATTGAATGATGAATTTGGCAAGAAATTAATTATAGGTGCAGGTACTGTTTTATCTTTTGAAGATGAAATTGAAGCAATTGATGCAGGTGCTAAATTTGCTTTGAGTGCGTGCACATTCACTAAGCCAATGATTGAGTATGCTAAAAAGCGTGGCGTGATTACTGTACCTGGAATGATGACACCAAGCGAAGTCTTGCAACAATTAAGATGTGGCGCTGATATTATCAAAATCTTTCCTGCAACAACTGTTGGACCAAAATATTTTAAAGATATTCAAGGCCCATTGAATCATATTAGATTAATGGCAGTAGGTGGAATATCTAAAAATAATGTTCATCAGTTCTTTGAAAATGGCGCCGATTATGCAGGAATAGGTTCCGGTGCATTTAATAAAGAAGATATCCAAAAAAAGAATATTAATAATTTGCATGAATCACTTTTGGAACTTATTAAAGAAGCTTAACAAAAGGTGAAAGTAATGGAAAAAGTTAGTATTAATAAGAATCTCGTATTTCGAAATTTAGATTTTAAGTCAAATAGTGAAGCGGAAAGTTTTATTGCAGATAAACTTTTTGAGCAAGGCTATGTAAAACAAGGCTATAAAGATGCACTTTTGGAAAGAGAAAAACAATTTCCAACTGGATTACCATCTTCCGCACCGGCAATTGCAATTCCACATGCAAATGCTGATTTGGTTAATAAAACTACCTTAGCAGTTGTTACTCTGAATAAACCCGTAACTTTTAAAAATATGGGTGCAGTTAATGATGATATTAATGTTCAAATAATTATTGCTTTAGTTATAGCTGAACCACATAGCCAAGTTGAGATTTTACAAAAGGTTGTTGGAATTGTTCAAAACGAAAAATTAAGACAAAAAATAATGGAAGCAGAAAGTAATCAAGAATTGATTAACTTGCTTCAAGATGTGATTAATTAGGAGGAAAGAAAAATGGCTAAACAAATTTTAGTTGCTTGTGGTAATGGGATTGCTACCTCAACTGTGGTAGCAACAAAGATAAGAAATTATTTATCTGAACAAGGTATTGATGCTGAAACTACTCAAACGAGATTAACAGAAGTGCCCGGTAAGGTCGCAAACTATGATTTGTTAGTAACTACTGGTCAATTTTCAGGTGATACACATGGGGTGACGTATATTCCAGGAATGCCTTTACTGACTGGTATTGGTGCAGATCAGACTTTAGAGAAAATTAAAGAGGCTCTCACAGAATAATATAAATAAAATAAAAAAGTAGGAGAAATACTATGTGGACTCAAATAGGAAAGGGCTTCATGGATGGCTTCCAGTTTATTATTAACTGTGGACCAACCGTTATGTTGCCAATTATTATTACCATTGTTGGTTTAATATTTGGTTTAAAGATAACTTCTGCATTTAAAGCTGGCTTAACGCTAGGAATTGGTTTTGCCGGAATTAAATTAGTTCTAGACTTTATGACTACTAATATTGGACCAGCAGCTAAGGCAATGGTAGAGCGGACACACGTTCATTTGGATGCTCTAGATGTTGGATGGGGATCAATAGCCGCAGTAACGTGGGCTTCTCCAATTATTGCTATTTTAATTTTTGTTATTTTGGCAATTAATATTGTTTTATTAATTTTAAAAGCTACGCATACTTTAGATGTTGATATTTGGAATTATCACCATATGGCGATTGTAGGTATTATGGTGTTCTTTGTAACTCATAATGTATTCCTAGGTGTTGGTGCAGCTGCTGTAATGGCTATTTTAACTTTTAAAATGTCAGATTGGTCTCAACCAATGGTTGAAAAATTCTTTAATATGCCAGGTGTTTCGTTACCAACAGTATCTGCTCTATCATCCTTGGTAATCGCTGTGCCTTTAAACTGGTTACTAGATAAGATTCCATTCTTTAGAAAGTCGAAATTTAGTATTCGGGATGCACAGAAATATTTGGGTTTCTTTGGAGACTCAATGATTATGGGATTATTGATCGGTTTGGTAATTGGTATTTTAGCCGGATATAATTTGCAACAAGTTTTACAGTTAGGTGTAAGCATGTCAGCTGTCTTAGTATTAATTCCTAAGATGACAGCAATGTTTATGGAAGGATTAATGCCAATTTCTGAATCAGCTCAAAAATGGTCTCAAAAGAAATTTAAAGGTCGTAAATTATTTATTGGCTTGGATGCGGCTGTTATTGTCGGTAACCCAGATGTAATTACTACTGCTTTAATTATTATTCCGTTAACTATTGCGATGGCTATCGTATTACCAGGAAATCGTGTTTTACCGTTTGCTGACTTGGCTGTTGTTCCATTTAGAGTAGCTTTGGTGGTTGCTCTTACGAATGGTAACTTGTTAAAGAATATTGTTATCGGGCTAGTTGTAACCGCTTCACTTTTATGGTGTGGTTCAGCAACTTCACCAGTATTAACAGCTATTGCTAAATCAGTTGGAATCAAATTATCAATAGGTGGTAGTTTGTTAATTTCATCATTTGCAGCAACGGCAATGCTCCAAAGTTTTATTGTTTACTTTGCCTTTACTTTCCATCCACTTATTAGTGTTCCAATTTTACTATTGGCAATTGCTGGTATTTGGTACTATTACGACAAAATAAAGCATATTAATAAGAATGCCGAAGATGAAGAAGCTGCCTTACAAAAAGAACAAGAAGAAGCAAAGAAGTTAGGAGATATTAAGTAATATGAAGATTTCAGATTTTGTCATTTATAAAGTAAAGCCACGTTGGATTTTTATTAAAATTAATACAGATGAAGGTATTTCAGGTTGGGGCGAAATGGTTTCTGGAACAAAAACTGAAACCGTTGTAGCCGGAGCTAAAGAAATGGCTAACCGGATTATTGGCAAGAATCCTTTTGAGATTGAAAGAATATGGCAAAGATTACACCGTTCTTTCTTTAGAGGTGGTCCAATCAATGGCACAATTATTTCCGGTATTGAGATGGCTCTTTGGGATATTAAAGGTAAAGCTCTTGGTGTACCAGTATATGAGTTATTAGGTGGTGCCGCTCGTGATCGAATTAAAGTTTATTCTTGGATTGGTGGCGATAGACCATCTGATGTTGTTGAAATGGCTCAACAACGCTGGGATAAAGGATTCAGGGCAGTTAAAATGAATGCAACTTCAGAATTGCATTATATTGATTCACTAGAAAAAGTTGATGCTGCTGTTGAAAGAGTCGCATCAATTCGAGATAAATTTGGTGATGCAATGTCAATTGGAATTGATTTCCACGGTCGTGTTCACAAACCAATGGCAAAGGTTCTAGCCAAAGCACTTGAACCATATCATCCTATGTTTATTGAGGAACCTGTATTACCAGAAAACTGGGAAAGTTTCTCAACAATAGCTAATGAAGTTTCAACACCTATTGCTACTGGTGAAAGACTTTATACTCGTTGGCAATTTAAACGCTTATTCCAACAAGGTGCTGTAGATATTGTTCAACCAGATATTTCACTTTGTGGTGGATTGCTTGAAGAACGTAAAATCGCTGCAATGGCAGAAGCATATGATATGGCTGTTGCACCTCATGCTCCGTATGGTCCAGTTGCTTTGGCCGCTACTTTCCAAGTTGATGCATGTACTCCGAATATGTTTATTCAAGAGCAGAGCTTAGGAATTCACTATAACCAAGGATTCGATTTACTTGATTTTGTAAAGAACAAAGAAATTTTCCAATATAAAGATAGTTTTGTTGGTCTCCCAACTAAACCAGGTCTTGGGATTGAAATGGATGAAGATAAGATTAAGGATGTTGCTCAACAAGGCCTAGTTTGGACTAATCCAGCTTGGGAAAACTACGATGGTACTATAGCCGAATGGTAAATACTGATTGAGAGGGGGTGATTATTGTGAATGAGACTATAGCGATTGTCGTGTTTGTACTCATCATGATGTATATCGAAATTAAAGATTCGAAAAAAATAAAAATAAAAGCCAGAACCAATTACGTAAGAATGGGCATGGCGATTGTAATTTCTATTTCATCCGCAGTAATTTTTTGGCCTAATAACCTACCTCAACAGCTAGAACTATTAACTATAAGTACTTTAATACTATTTTTCGGTTTTGTCCCTGAAGGTCTAGGAAGAGAGCAAGTGATCAAGGTAGGTACTTTAGATGGTGATTATAATCGATATGAAAAAATTGAGCTTGAATCGGAGGATAAGAAAAACCGATTTACTAGAGTTAGTTTCTTCATTCGTAAGAATAATGCAACATCTTTGGTAGTAACCGGAGATAAAAATAAAGTATTTGATTATTTGAATCAGGCTATTTCAGATTCAGATAAAGTACAGTTTAGATAAAAGAATATCCATTCAAAAAATAAAAAAGCAGATTGCCTAAGATTGAAGTGCCTCATAATTGTTAGACATAAATCTAATGATTGTGAGGCACTTTTTATGACCAAATATTCAACTGAATTAAAAATAGAAGTTGTTTCTAAATATTTAAATCATGTTAATTCATTATTAGGGTTAGAAAAAGAATATGATATTCCTAATTATCAAATTTTTAGATGGGTTAAATTGGCACAAGAACAAGGAATATAAGCTCTTAGAGCTAAACATACTAAGAAAGAATATTCTTCTGAATTTAAACTCGATGTGGTACGCTACTATCTAACTAATAATCAAGGACAAACAGAGGTAGCAGCCAGGTTTAATATCAACCCTTCTCAAGTGTATTCTTGGACACATAAATTTAATGAAGAAGGTATTGCTGGGCTGAAACCTAATCAGAAAGGACGCCCACGTAAAATGCCTAAAAAGACGAAGCATATCAAGAAAAGAGCTCAGAAAATTGAACTTAGCGAGAAGGAAAAGTACGAAGAGAAAATCTTACAACAAGAAGCTGAATTAGAAAGATTACGCATAGAGAACTTAATCTTAAAAAAAGTGGCTGCCAAGTAGGAGAGGATGAAACCAATTGTCCAGTAGATTAACAAATGGCTCTGTCGTTTGCTGTCTTCACCTTTAGGTAACCATTCAGTTAATAAGGCATTGCCGACTGTATAATCGACAGCGATCATTAAATCAATCCCGATTCTAATGATGAAGGTCAATAAGAAATTGGCAGTTACCAGGTGTAATAAAGTAAAGGCAGCTAAGATATACATATTGATCATTAACATCTTGCGTCGGCTGATTTTGTCGGACAGACGTCCAACAATTAAACTACCGGCTAGACCGATTAAAGATTAAAGAACCAGCTCCGATTAGCCCCGTCCATAAATCGCTGATCTCAATGTATATAGCTGCATTAGAAAGCGCAGTACCACTGATGCCTAAAGCATAACCACAGGCAATTTGACCTAAAATTACGGCAATTATCACCTGTAAGTGGACTGGCATTAGCGGTGAGCGTTTATAATTCTTTTTAGTTTTAATAAATCTTTCGCGTTTGATTTTTTCGTTATTTTCCATAAGCGCAAGTAAGAACTTGCTTATCCTTCAACTCCTCTAAGTAAATTAAAATAATAACTTTACATAATATATACTAACAAATAATAAGAATTCATGCAAAAAGACATAAAATTCTAATCCTTGATTTGATAGCAAATCAAGGATAGTATGCAATTAAACATGAATTGATCTAAATCAAGAAAATAGAATCATTATGAAAAAACATTCGGCAGTAGCTTGTATCAGTCAGGCGGGTTTATTTGCTCAATTAGCAAAGGGAGATTTAACCAAAATTGCGCCGATCTCTATCCATCAAGAGTATTTTCCAAAAGGTAGTCTTATCCGTCAGCTAGGTGATGGGAAAGATGGACTGATCTTTTTAGACCAAGGTAGCGCTAAGATCTACAACTTAAATGAAGCCGGCAAAGAAACAGTACTAGGAGTATTAAACAAGGGCGACTTTGACGGACAGGAGAATCTTTTTCAAGATAATCATAATGAAAATTTTATTCAAGCGTTGCAAGATACTTATGTCTGTTCAATTAATCGCCGTGATTTTCAGAATCTTTTGAAGAAAACGCCAGATCTAGCTATTAATATGTTGAATAATTTTGGTGAAAAATTGGTAGCATTTGAAACTAAATCAATTCGGCGTAATTCAATGAGTGCTAAGGATCGGTTGCTAGCCTATTTGGAAGACTTAGCTAAAAAGCAGGGCAGACGTGACGTACAGTTAAAGCTAAAGAAAAAAGATCTGGCCAGTTATTTGGGTGTTATGCCGGAAACTTTAAGCAGACAACTGAAAAAATTGGCAAAAGAAAACCGGATAAAATTATCCGGTCGAAAGATTATTTTACTTTAGGCAGTTGCACCTGCAATTTTAGTTTTGTTCAACAGTAGTGAACTAGTTACTACGGAAACTGAACTGAAGGCCATAGCTAAACCAGCGAGTTCTGGACTTAAAGTTAAACCAAGTCCCATAAATAAGCAAGCAGCAATAGGAATGCCGATAGTATTGTAAATTAGTGCCCAGAAGAGGTTTAACTTGATTCTATTGAAAGTCTTCTTAGATATTTCTAACGCTCTTACAACGCCCATTAAGTCGTTCTGAACGAGGACGATTCCACCAGATTCAATGGCGATATCGGTTCCTGAGCCCATCGCAATACCAACATTGGCAGTAGAAAGGGCAGGAGCATCGTTAATCCCGTCACCGACAAAGGCTACCGTTCTGCCGCTATCTTGTAATTTCTTAATTTCAGCAGCTTTTTCGGTTGGTAAAACGCCAGCGATTACTTGATCAATGCCGACTTCTTTACCGATAGCTTGAGCAACGTTTTCATTATCACCAGTTAGCATGACCGTCTTTAATCCGCGCTTCTTAAGTTCAGCAATTGCTGCCTTAGAGCTAGCTTTAGGTACATCCTGGATAGCGATTAAACCAATAATTTCCTGGCCTAAGCCAACGTAAACGACAGTCTTGGCTTCTTTTTGCAATTTAGCAGCTTGATCTTTCATTTCCTGGGAAATAGAAATGTCTTCTAATAAGCGTTCGCTACCAACAAAGGCTTCTTGATTATCATAGTTTGCCTTAACTCCTCTACCTTCAATAGCAGCAAAGTTCTTAACGTTAGCTAAGGAAATATTGTTTTCCTTAGCTTTTTTAACTACGGCAGTAGCTAATGGGTGTTCAGAATTATTTTCCAGGCTAGCTGCAATAGTTAAGACCTTATTTTGGTCACCAACAATATCAGTAACTTGTGGCTTACCAACAGTAATGGTACCAGTCTTATCAAATACAACAGTATCAATATCGCTGACTTCTTCAAGAACTTCACCGTTCTTGATTAAAACGCCCATCTTGGCACTACGAGCAGTACCAACCATTAAAGCAGTTGGAGTGGCTAACCCAAGAGCACAAGGACAAGCAATAACAACTACGGAAACAGCGAAGAGCATCGCACTAATTAACGTTGCACCTAAGAAGACGTACCAGATAACGAAAGTAAGGATAGCAATAATCAAAATGGCTGGTACGAAAATATTAGAGATCTTGTCGGTCAAATTTTGAATTGGAGCATGACTGGTTTGGGCTTTTTTAACTAAATCAACAATCTGAGATAGCATGGTGTCGCTACCAACCTTAGTTGCTCTAAAGGTAAAAGTACCATTGGTGTTGATCGTTGAACCAACAACATCGTCACCCTTTTTCTTAGTAACTGGCATACTTTCACCAGTAACCATTGATTCATCGAGAGTTGATGATCCATTAACAATTACACCATCGACAGGAACCTTTTCACCTGGCTTAACGCGGATGATATCGCCAACCTTGACTTGGTCAAGAGGTACCTTAACAAACTCGCCATTGCGCTCAACTTCAGCGTCTTTAGCTTGAAGGTCAATCAATTTAGCTAAGGCATTTGAAGCGTTATTGTGCATCTTTTCTTCCAGGACATCCCCGAGTAAAACTAAGACGGTTACGTAAGCAGCAGTTTCAAAATAAACTTCACGGCCAGTAAACATGGCGAAGATGCTGTAGAAGTATGCTACTGAGGTACCAACGGCTACCAGCGTGTTCATGTTAGCGTTATGGTGCTTAAAAGCGGACCAAGCACTGCTCCAATAAGGCGCAGCAGAAATTGCCATGATAATTGTAGTCGTGATAAAGGCGATCCAATTATAGCCTGGCATCATCCAGTGAAAGGGCGTGGCAAACATCTGGATTAGCATTGGAATTGCTAAAATAAATTAAATCCAGAAGCGCTTAATATTTGAGAGCTTCATTATTTAACAACAACCTTTCCATGAAACATACCCATTCCGCAGACAAAATTATAAGTGCCTTTTTTATCAGTAGGAATATCAATTGTAGTAACTTTTTGCTTGGTTAAATCTTTATCAACGCCCAGTTGTTCAAAGACGACATGGGATAAACATGCAGTTGAGTCCTTCATGTCGAAGTTTACTTTACCGGGAACACCTTGTTTTAAGACAATTGTTGAAGGTGAATAGCCACCTTTAACAACGATATTTGTTTCTTGTGAACCTTGTTCAACAGCGGCAGTTCCCACAGCTTCTTGGTGTTTACCAAAGAACCACCAGAGGATAAAGCCGATTAGTGGAATGGCCACAATTAATGTAATAATTTGTGAAATACCCATTTTGTTTTCCTCCCTTTAGCATAGATGCTCTTTTCCTGGTAAACAGTTGCATGGGACCGTTTCAGGGGCAGTCTTTTCTTTTTGATCAATGATCTGCTTCATTTTAGCTAAGTCATTTTTAGAAATAGGAGAATCTGCTAGGAGTTGCAAAATTACCTCTTCTTTATGCATATTGCACATGCGATCGAGTAATTCCTGCGCTGCTTCAGTCATTACTTGCGCCTGATTAACTTTGGCCGAGTAAACGAAATGGTGGCCTTCCTTAGTAGTGCTTAGCAAGTTTTTATTAACTAAGCGACGCAATAGGGTCTTAATTGTTGATTCAGACCAATCTTTCTTAGCTTGAAGTTCTTGAATTATTTTAGTAGAGCTCACGGGTTCTATCGTCCAGATAATTCGCATGACTTCCCATTCGCTGTCAGAAATCGTGCTTTCTTTTTCTTGCAGTTTAACCATTTCTCCCCCTATCGTCTACATTTGTAACTATACTACTTAAATTTACATTTGTAAACACTAAAGCAATAAATTATGTATAAGTTTGCAAGTTTTTGTGAAATCAGTAAATAAACAAGCTAATTATCAATAACACAATTAAAATCCAAACTGCATCAATAAGATAAACTAAGATCTTAAGCCAGATCTTATTATATAATTGGCCGGTCTGAAATAGAAAATATAAAGTTAATCCTGCTAAGATAACTCCAATAGCGGTGGCAGATGCACTATGTCCATTTAAATAGAAAAAGATACCAGTAATGGCAGATAATATTAAAGTTCCGATGATTCAAAGTGCTTTTTTGTTTAACTTCATGATTATACCTCTCGTATGTGTGTTTCATGTGAAACTACCTATATTTTATTATAAAGAAAAAACTCATTCTTAATTAAAAGAATGAGTCGTAATATCATGTTATAAATTAGTAACCAAGAAGAAGATGACGAATATCACAAACAAGATATACATCATTGGACTAACTTCTTTGTAACGCTTGGAAGCAATCATTGTGATTGGATATGCAATCAAGCCTAATGCCAAACCATCTGAAATACTGTAGGTTAATGGCATCCCTACAACAGTAAGGAAGGCAGGAAAAGCAATTTCAAACTTCTCCCAATCGATTTTCTTTAAGTTGCTGGCCATCAGTACACCAACGATAATTAAAGCAGGAGCCGTTACAGTAGTTGGAATTACTTGAAGTAACGGGCTGAAAATCATGCTGATAATGAAGAAGATCCCTACAAAAATTGCGGTAAGTCCAGTTCTACCACCCATAGCGATACCAGCACTAGATTCAACAGAAGTTCCAAGTGGGGCAGTACCAAAGACGGCACCTTCAACCATGGCAGTTGAGTCGGCTAAAAAGGCGCGACCGATCCGTGGAATCTTGCCATCCTTATCAACCATGCCAGCTTGTTCAGTCATCCCAATTAAAGTACCGGCAGTATCAAAGAAAGTAACCAGCAGGAAGGTTAGTACAACCATCCATAGTTGGGCTGTATTAATATCTTTAATATGGAAGACAGCTTGACCAAAAGTTGGCGCAATACTTGGTGCACCAGAGATAATACTGTGTGGCAATGGAATTTGACCAATAATCATACCAAAGATTGCAGTAACAATCATACCGATAAAAATAGAGCCAGGTACATTTAATGCCATTAATACAACAGTTAAAATTAAACCGAATAATGTGATCCAAACTGCTGGGGTGCTAAATTTTCCTAAAGTAACTAAGGTTGAGTCACTGTTAACAATTAATTGACCATTTTTTAAACCGATAAAAGCGATGAATAACCCAATTCCTGCTGAAATAGCATACTTCATATCTTGTGGAATGGCATTAACCACTAATTCGCGTAATTTAAAGACAGTAATTAAAATGAATAAAACTGAAGCAACAAGGACTGCAGCCAAAGCTGTTTCCCAAGAAATATGCATCCCAACACATACGTTATAAGCGAAAAAGGCACCGCTACCTAAGGTTGGAGCTAAGGCAATCGGATAATTAGCAATAAAACCCATTAAAAAACACCCAACTGCTGTGGCAAGAGCTGTTACAGTAAAAGCGGCACCTTTAGGGATACCAGCTGCGTGCAAAATGTTTGGGTTAACGAATAAGATGTAGGAGAGACTGACAAAAGTGGTTAAAGCAGCGATTAACTCACGTTTAACAGTGGTATGAGCATCTTGTAAATGAAAGACTTTTTCCAATGTCTGCATTTAAAAATTCCTCCGTAACTATTAACTTTTAAAGAAACTAATTGTATCTAGTTTAGCACAGATGTTGAGGAAGAGAGCTCAATTTTAATATTTCCTGGGAAATATCGGTTAAAGTATAATAATTAGTAGAAAATTCTTTAGAAGGTAAAAATAATGAGCAAACCTAAGATAATATTTTTTGATATAGATGGTACTTTAATTGAAAAGAAAAAATCAATTACACCTAAAATGCTAGAGACACTGCATGCTTTACAAGACAACGGTATTATGATTTGTATTGCATCAGGCAGACCACCAGTGCAACTGCCTAAGTTGGGTGTAGATTTTGATGCATATTTAACTTTTAATGGTTCTTACTGCTATAACGATCAAGACATTGTTTTTGATAATCCGTTAAGGCAAGGAGATGTCTTGCAGATGATTCAAAATGCTCAGAAAATAAATCGGCCGTTAGCTGTAGCTACCAAAACACGGATTGCAGCTAATGGTGTTGATGAGGATTTAAAGGAATACTTTGCTATTGGTGGAACGGATTTGAAAGTGGCGCCAGATTTTGATGTGGTTGTCGATCAGGATACGGTTTATCAAATAATGGTAGGCTGTCGTGAAAAAGATTATGACAGACTTGTAGCTAATACGCAAAATGCTAAGGTAACAGCTTGGTGGGATAGAGCAGCAGATATTATTCCAGCTACTGGTAGTAAGGGTGTAGCAATTGAAAAAGTGTTAGATTATTATCAAATCCCTGTGAGCGAAGCAATAGCCTTTGGTGATGGCGGCAACGATATTGAAATGTTAAAGACTGTTGGTCACGGCGTTGCAATGGGGAACGCAACAGAAGATGTGAAGGAAATTGCTGATGACATCTGTGGCAGCGTGCAAGATGACGGAATTTTTACTTATTGTAAAAAACATAATTTAATTTAAAAATAGGATCGACATAAGTTAGTCGATCCTATTTTGATCAGTTTTTAGAGCTTAATAACCAATCTTTAATATTGATTATTGGAATACCGGAAATCATTTCTTCATTTTCATATCGGCCAGTGATGACTATTTTTTTGTAGTTATTTGGAATTTGAAGTAAATTATCAGTTTCTCTAGTAGAATTTTCTGGAAGCTGGTAGGTTACTTGAATATATTGTTTATCATTTACCTTGGAAACGATGAAATCAATTTCTTTATTATCTAATTTACCAATTTGAACTGTGTAGCCCCGGCGAAGTAATTCGACATAAACTATATTTTCTAAAACACTACCGCGGTTATTATTTCTTTCTCCTAAAGCTTGGGTACGCAAACCAGTATCTACAATGTAATACTTACCTTGAGTAGAAAGAATCTTTCTCCCTCTAATATCATAACGACTAGATTTATAAAAAAGATATGCTTCTTCAAAATATTTAAGGTAACGCTGCACAGCGTTATAAGAGATATCAAAATTTGCTGATTTTAGTGTATTTACAATCTTGTTCGGATTAATTAATTGACCAATCGAATCTGCTAGATATTTAGCTACTAATGCAACTAATTCTGGTTCTCTTAATCCATTTTTGTAGCCGATATCATTGACAATAATGGTATTGTAAATTCCAGAAAGAATAGTTTGTTTTAATTCTTCTTTTGCTAACACTACCGCGGGGAAACCACCATATTTAATGTATTCATCATATAAGTTATCAATCTGACGCTCTGATGGTTCAGAAATATGTTTAAAATCTAGCATTTCTTTAAAAGAAAGAGGATAAACATGTATTTCTACATATCTTCCTGATAGTAAGGTTGCTAATTCTCCACTTAATAGATTGGAATTACTGCCAGTAATTGTGATATCAAGTAGAGGATTAAGTCGAAGGCTATTTACTACTTTTTGCCAATCTGATACATATTGGATTTCATCAAGTAGAATGTACATTCTTTGGTCACTAATAATTCGTTCTTTTAAGTATGAATAAAGCTTTTTAGGTTCATAAAGATCTATATTATCAAAGTCTTCAAAAGAAATATAAATGATTTGATGTTCATTTATGTTGTGTTTGAGTAAATATTCACGATAAAGCATTAAAATATAAGATTTGCCTGATCTTCGTACTCCCGTCAGTACTTTGATGAATTCTGTATTTTGAAATTGAAGTAATTGATTTAAATACTGTGGGCGGTTAATTAAATTTAACTGCATATTATTTCCTTCATAAAGTAAATTTTTAGC
>SKEL01002382.1_pt1 | contig 14314 bp, 13 predicted proteins | sample 4826741 | NCBI WGS metagenome assembly SKEL01 (sample SAMN11008810, study PRJNA524170) | human gut metagenome | biome: Human fecal sample; material: Feces; isolation source: fecal sample from pouch patient p33 | host: Homo sapiens | place: Israel: Tel-Aviv | collected 2016-03-22
CAACTCACAGGCCCCCTGCCGCCACCTGCCTCTCCTCTTGTTCAGGAAGCCGCATCACTGGATTCCCCCCTGAATGCAGGTGAAATTCGGGAACTGCGGGGACGAATGGCCGATAACGAACGGGCCATCAGCGCACCTGTCACCAGTGTGGTGCCCCGTATCAGCTCCCTCACGGTAAATCTGTCACCCGGGGCCAGTCTGCCGCTTGTCCGAACCGCACTGCATAACGTCAGCGTGGTAACGTTCACGGACATCAACGGCTCCCCGTGGCCTCAGTCGGATCCGCCTTATAACGCGGCACCCGGTCACTTTGATGTGCAGTTCAACGGCAATATGGTCTCCGTCACTCCCCTGCGCGCCTGGGCTGCAGGGAATGTAACGGTCTACCTCAAAGGACTGTCTGTACCGGTCATTCTGAATATCACCAGTGGTGAAACCGACACCAATACCCTGAGTCAGGAGATCGACAGCCGTCTGGATCTGCGCATTCCCCGTCAGGGACCTGCCAGTCCTGTGGTAGCCGTACCATCAGAGAAGATTGCCCTGCATGATGCCACCCTGCAGGCCTTTCTGGACGGTGTTCCTCCCGATGATCCCACCGTGCGTCGGCTGAAATTCTCCGGAAATGTTCCGGACACCACCATCTGGCAGCACGGCGATGATCTGCTCGTGCGATCGCGGGCCATGCTGCGGGATGAATTTGAACAGACGCTGGCATCTGCTGACGGTACACGTCTGTGGAAACTGCCGGTGACTCCCTTACTCACCTTCTCCGTGAATGGTCAGTCCATTCACGTCACCCCAGAACTGGAGTAAATCATGAGCACAGAACAGGACACAGCCGCAAAGTCCGGCAAAAAACTGTCAGCCCTGCTGGTTCTCGGGGGCGTGATTATCATCGGGGGCGGATACCTGCTGCTCACCTGGCTTTCCCCCGAAAACAGCGCATCGCTCTCGTCAGTCAATATCAACAGCACGACAACAGGCAGCGGGAGGACCGTGGTGGAGTCACAGCACTACCGGGATTTACTGCGTGCTGACAATGAGCGCGGGGCCGCAGAAGCATTACGTAATAACCAGACATTCATCGCCAGTCTGCCCAGGGGACTGGATACTGATCACGGAAATAATCAAAGAAGGGATACTCAGCCTGCTGACCAGGCAGAGGGTTCTGGTCAACCATCAACGCCCCCTCAGGCAGATCAAACAGACCGGGAAAAACAGCGGGAAGCGTTACAAAAACTGCTTGCCCGCATCAACACACAGCATCCTGACGCCCGCCCCCCGGTAGTGGCGGCTGCAATGTGGGGTACCACTGGTGCTCCCGGGATAAGCTCACATGCCTCACCACCCGGTACCGGCACATCACCACAACCACGTCTGCAGGAGGCCAGTCTGGCAACCCCGGCAGCTCGTACAGGGATACAGCTGATACCGGCACTGACCCGCGTACCTGCCTTCATTGATACGGAAGTGGACTCTGACAATGCTGTCTCCCGCGTGGTGGCCTCCGTACCTGCCGGCCCATGGGCCGGGGCCGTCCTCTACAGCCAGGACGCCAGACTCGCCGGCAAGGGAATGGATATCCACTTTGACCGGATGATGTGGCGGGGCATGTTTCTGAAAGTCAATGCATATGCCCTGAATGAACATACCGGCATGTCATCTGTGGCCAGCGACGTGAACCACCGCTGGTTTAAGCACATTGTTCTGCCGTCCATACTTGGCGGTGCGGGAAAGGGAGGGAGTCTTTACAAAGACGCCAACACACAGATCCTTCAGGGAAACTACGGCAGTCTTACCGGCAGGGTGGGAATGCCTGATGGCAGGGCGCTGGCCGGCGTCATGGCAGGCGGCATGGCCGAACGGGGCAGCGAGCTGCTGACCCGCCAGGCAGAGAGCGAACCTTACCGTCAGGTGACAGTATCACGGGGCGAGGTCGTCTCAATTCTGTTTGTTGAGCCGGTCATGAGCAACGATATCAGTCCCACCTCCTCCGGGAGTATCCCTTCAGTGCCACCATCCTCAGGACGTCCGCTCACCCAGGCGGAGGCCGAGCACCAGGCCTCTGACAGAATCCAGGCAGCTGTCATGCGTAAACAGAACGAAATGCGGCAACGTTACGGAATACAACAGGAAAGTCATCCATGAAAAACGAACATGAAGATCCCGGCAGTTTTGGCGAAACAACGACACCGGCATCCGGCAAATCCTTCCTGAAACGCCAGTATATGGGATACAGCCTGCCAGTCTGGGCCGGCTGTGTCCTCATCATCCTGGCCGCAGTCTGGTACAAGTTTCTGCGGACACCCTCAGAGCCCCCTGCAGATGCAGGCTTCGCGGTCACACCGCCCGCTGCTGAAAGCTGGGCAGAGCCCATGCCCATGACGGAGACCGGGAGCGGAAACACCATGTCCGCGCCTCCTGTCACCCCACAGGCAGACATGCAGCAGCTTGCCCGTGACCTGAAAGCAGAGCTGGACAGGCGGGATGAGGAAATCCGACGTACCCTGACCATGCTGAAAGAGAGCATCACAACCCTTGGCGACACCATACGGAAAGATGAGGCCTGGGCACAGGAAACCCGTCAGTTGCTTGATGAAACCCGTAAGCAGGTGCATGCCCTGCAGATGCAGGGACCACTGCAAATCCCGACCGGGAATAACGGCCAGTCAACGAAAACCCCGCCTTCCCGCCTGCAGGGCATGAAAATCATGTCGGTGGAAAAAGGAATGGCCTGGATCCGCTGGCAGGGTAGCGCCTGGGCAGTACGGGAAGGTGACAGGCTGGGGAATATCACCATCACCCGGATTGAACCGTCCAGCCGCTCAGTCATCACCTCTGCCGGTACATTACGATGATGAGCATTGATGCCCTGACAGCCATAGAGAACTTTGCCAGCGGTATATTCAGTGCAGGCATGGAGTTTCTCTTCACCTGGGGAGAGCTGCTGGGGATTATCGGCCTGATTGGTCATCTGATGCGCGCCCGGGCAGAAGGGCGTCACAGTATGGGACCGGGAAAATTTATCGCCGGTATCGTCATCTGCGGCATGCTGGTCGCCCTGCCATCCTTCATCAATGCCGGGGGTACCCAGATGGGATTCAGGGCAGATTCCTTCGGCCCTATCGCTTATGTACAACCAACCACCTTTGGTGCCGCTGCCGGTGCCGCCAATGCCATGCTCTCACTGGTAAAACTGGCCGGAGTGGGGTTTGCCATGAACGGCATTTCCATCTGGCGTAAATCCCTGCTGGACGGGCATACCGCCCTGAGCAGCAGTGAGTCCATCAGCAAAGGAAACGTCAAGTTTGTTGCCGGCGTTCTGCTGGTTTTTATCGATCGCGTCATCGATGCCTCTCTGGCGAGTCTTGGTCTCGCCTTCTGATCCACATTCATTTTCAGTAATTCAGTCTGTTAGTTAAGGAGACTATATGTCACGATTCCGTGCCATGGCGGCGCGTCTGTGCGCTGCATTTATTTATGTTCAGTTATGCCTGGTGGCCTGCCGTGATCGGCTGATACGCCTGTTACTTCTGCTTCCCGTGATACTGCTGCCCCACACAGCGATGGCAAACACCCTATTCGATATGATCAAAACCGTTGGCGATGGTGCAAAAGGCTCCAGCAGTTCATTTGTGACCATCGCTCAGGTTATTGGCCTGGTGCTCTTTATTGCCGGCCTGCTTGGCCTCAAACAAATCGGTAAAAAACCCGGAGCAGGGGTGGCCTGCATACTGTCCATTGTGGTCGGTGCCTGTCTTGCCGTCGTACCGGAAATGATGAGCAGTGGACAGAAAACGCTCGGTCTTTCTCCGGTCTCCATCAGTTAATCCACAACGGCACCGGTTTCCCGGTGCCGTCTTCACACAATGAAGAGGACCAGACCATGTCCTGTGAGCTGCCCCCTTTCACCCTGCTCAGAACAGAGCACGGCAACGTGATTGCCCGCGACAACCGGGATAATCAGGAGTTTGTGTTTGCAGAATGTTATTCCACCGCCATCGCAGCACTGATTCTGGCTGCCGTCACCCTGTATACAGAGAGAAAAACGTATGAACAAAACACCGCCACTCATCGCCCCGGCCCGGGAACGCTGGCTTTTCCCGCTCCCGCAACCGGACACAGTATTCAGCGGTGAATCCCTGCTGCCACCACCCGTGCTCTCAACACCCGGACGCTGTCCCTGCTGTCGCAGGACCGTCACTCACCGCTTCATTCTGGAGGATTCATTGCCATTACAGCAGATGGCTGACACCTGCCGGGATACGGTCGTCCTGCTGGAAAAAAACCTCACCCGGGTGATGCGCCTGAAAAAACATCCGGTACCGGAAAACGCTGACGAAAAAAAGAAACACACCCGAACCCTGCAGGATGCGGAGCGGTCCCTGGCACAGGCCCGCCTGTCGGCCAGGCGACTGGCCCTGCGTCATGTGGAAAAGTCACAAATCGTCACAACAGATGCACTCAGCGAAAATGAAAGTGAACTGCTGCAGCCTGAAGGCCCGCCCTTTCATCTCTGTGCCTTCTGCCACGCCTGGCACTGCCTGAACGGCTACGCTGCCGCACAGGGGGTGATGGTCTGGCTCCCTGATTTGCATCCGGCCTCGGTGGTTGCTCTCAATGCACGGGCACTGAAGGAAATTTTCAGCGATGAGCGTAAGCGTGTCAGACAGGGACGGGCGGTACTGAATGCCCTGGTACAGAACCGCCTGGCCGTTGAGGAGAAATTTCGCACCTGGCGTCCGGCGGATTTTGCTGATGCACTGCGCCGCTGGCCGCCGGCACAGCGTCAAATGTTGCGGGAGAAAATGGACGGAGTGGCGCTTATCCTGCTGCCAGATTCGTTTCCTGACAAAAAGTACGTCATGTGACACACACCGCTGCCGGTGACGTTCTGCCGGCCCCAACTGACAGAGGAACAAAAAATGGATACCCTCACTGCCGGATATCAGTTTTCCGCAGATGCATTCCGGCGCTTTATTATCCGGACGCTGACTGACGATATTCCGCCTGACGGAGATGAAAAAGAGATTGCCCGGTTCATTCTCCGCCACCCGGCATTTAACGGCGGCTGGCTGCTCTTTCTGGCTGCAGAAATTCATGAAAGATCCCGTACCCATAACAGCATCACCGTCACAGTGGATGAAAATTCACCGCATATCCCCGGAGACGCTTATAACACTCATCCTCGCACACCTGGCCGGAAAAGCTGACAGTACCGCCAAAGAAGAGCACCGACTACTCCGTCGGTTCCTTCGGGATGATGACGGCAGGCTGGCCGGCATACTGCTGAATATTGCCGGAATACTTCAGTTCAACAGGGAATTAAGCGCCCGGCATAATTATCCGGCCACACCCCTGACTGAATTTTCATTAAGGAAACGGGGAAAACAACTGCATCTCTGTCTCTGCAGTCTCCGTTTCTTTTATATCCCCCCTGTATTTATACGAAATGAAAGAAGAAAATGTATTGTTGTACATATTAATAAAATCACTTATCCGCCAGTAAATTCACTACGCTGACAGCGTGTTTCCACCTTATTACATTTTTATTATTTACTGTAATCACACAGAAATACGCACCCGCCCCTCAACAGATTATTTATTTTCTCTGCTGTTTTTTCATGCCACATCCCCTGCTGTGGCATCAAAAAATATAAGACCGTGATGATTCATCCTTACCGGAGTACCCCATGCCATGAATATCAACCGCATTATTTTTGCCATTGAAGACTGTATCAGTACCCTGTCACGGTATTCCGTTTCCGCATTCTTCCCCGATTACTGTGATCTGCACACCGTCATCGGTCTGGACCAGCAGGACCGCGAACGCCGCCCCTGGCTGAAAGCCCCCTACATTGCCACCACAAAACAGGGGTATTACCTTTCCGTCTTTGAAATCAGCGGTGCCCTGAAAGAAATGGATGAAAACCCGGACCTGACAGCCCCCGGCACACTGGAATCACTGATTACAGCGCTGGCAGAGCGAATGAACACTGCCTATAAAAACATCGGTCACAAAATCAGTTTTGTTTTCGAACGCGATCCGGAGCGTGGAAGGGATGAAATCGAAGCCATGCTCTTACCCCAGCGAAAATCCATCGCACGCACGGGGATCCTGCTTCAGGACGTTCTGGATGAAAAAGTCACCACGCTCACCCCCTGGCTTGTCCGGGAACGCTGCTGGCTGACCGTCTGGAGCTCTGAAGAACTGCTGAGCCGGACCGATCGCAAGGACCACCAGACCCGTATCAGGAAACTCGCTGAACACGCTCCGCCAGCCCGATTTGCGCAGGATCCATGGCGCTGGACACTTTCCGCACTCAAAATACGGCATGACGCCTTTCTGGACACGCTGGAGCAGGCCCTGACACATGATTCTGATGGTCTGCTGGTTCGCCTGATGGATATTCATGAAGTGGGACGGGAAATCCGCCGTCAACTGGAGCGCAACAGCACACCTGCAGTATGGCAGCCTCATCTGCCTGAAGATGCCCGTCCTGCCGGCTGGCGACAGGGCGAGGATACCTCTGTATTCCACGCACCGTCGCTGAATCTGCAGTTATTCACCACACAGCCTGAAACACACGGCAGCCTGATAAAGGCCGGTGACCTCTGGCACGGTATGGTCGCCATTACCCTGCCACCCCAGAATCTGCGGACATTCAACCAGCTGGTCAGGGATGTGCCCCGCGCAATCCCCTGGCGTATCCGGATGGATCTGATGCCCGGCGGCATGAAGGCGCTTGGGGTCAAGAAAACCCTGCTGACCTACAGCAGCTTTATTTCCCCTCTCCGGCCCATGTATGACTCGGTGATGATGCTGAATGACATCAACAAACATGATCCGGTCTGTATCATGACCATTGTTGCCACCACATGGGGAAACAGCCGGGAAGTCTGTACCCGCAACCAGGCTCTCCTGAAATCTGCGCTGGAAGGCTGGGGAGTATGCGGCACCACCACCACCTTCGGTGATCCGAGACGTGCCTGGGTGAACACGGTTCTGGCGGCCTCCCACGGTTCCGGTCCAGTCCCCCTTTACCCGCCCCTTTCACACGCCCTTTCCCTGTTTCCCCTGAACAGGGCCGGCTCTGTCTGGCGGGGACAGGGAAATCTGATGATGCACACCGAGGACGGCTCTGCATGGGAGGTCGCACTGGCATCGTCACAACAGAACAAGCACACGGAACTGACGCCCGGCGCACCCGGTCTGGGCAAATCGGTACTCATCAACGCACTGTCGGAGATCCAGATAGCCTCAGCCCAGAAGAACCTGCCTTTCATTGCCTATATCGACAAGGGATTCAGTGCACAGGGACTGGTACAGCTTATCCGTGACAGCCTGCCGGAGCAGAGAAAGGACGAAGCCGTGGGGATCATTCTGAGCAATGATCCGGAACACACCCGTAACCTGTTTGATGTGATGTACGGTGCTAAAAAACCCGCCACCCCGGAAAAGAACTTCATGGTATCTGTACTCTGCGCACTGTGCGTGGATACCGGCACCGGTCAGCCCTGTAATCCCGGAGACACCCGGCAAATCATAAGCAACCTGGTGGATCTGGCCTTCAGGGAGTATGGCGAAAACAACCCCAGACTGTACCGTGCAGGAACAGAGCCCCTTGTGGATCTCGCCCTGGAAGAGAGTGGCATCGCAGAACAACATGACTCTGGATGGTGGAATGCTGCCACCTGGTTTGAAATCAGGGACATGCTGCATATGGCTGGCAATATCCCCGCAGCCCAGCGGGCACACTACCAGGCCATGCCCCTGCTGGCTGAAATGTCCGCCCTGCTGGGACAGCCATCCATCCGGGATGTGTTCGGCACAGTTCAGCGCGATAACTCAGCAGAATTGTTACTGGACTACATCCGCCGTGCCCTCGATCAGGGACACAGTGACTACCCGATGATGTCCGGCTGTACCCGGTTTATGCTCAGCCCCGACACCCGCGTTGTGGCCGTTGATCTGAACAATGTGGCCGGTGACAAGACACCTGCCGGGCGTCTGCGCACTGGCATCATGTACCTGCTGGCAGGACAAATCGCCGGCGGGGATTTTGTCCTGCCGCAGTATCAGGAGGAAATACGGAAAAATCTCGACCCACGCTACCATGAGGTGATTTTCCGCCGCATTGAACAGCTTGATCAGGAGGTCAAGACCAAAGTCTATGACGAACTGCACAATGCAAAAGGGATCAACTTCATCTGGGAAGCCCTGGACACCCAGGAGCTGGAGCAGCGTAAGTTCGGGATACGCACAGTGCTGAGCACCCAGCTACTGCAGGACTATCCACCGGCAGTTCTCAAATCCGCCAACACCCTCTGGTTGCTGCGTTACCGCCCTGACGAAATTCCGTTTCTGCGGGATAATTTTGGTGTCCCTGAAGTCACCCTGCGGCGCTTCCTGAAAATGCCGGAAGGGGCTGCACCGGATGGCAGCGGTGTCCCGGTACTGGCTGTGTTCCGTGTAAAAAACGGTACGCTGGCCCGGATCCTGAAATTCACCCTCGGTCCACTGGAGCTGTGGGCACTGAACTCCTCACCCAAAGACAGCGCCCTGCGACGTGCGCTGACGCAGGAGGTGGGGTCACTGCGGGCACGCCAGATCCTGGCAGAAAACTTTCCCCGTGGTTCAGCCACCTCATTGATAGAACACCGCGCCCGTACACATGACAGTGAAAACGTTATCCATGATCTGGCTGCAGAACTCATCCGTAAGCAGGGATATCACCTCTGATGTACAGCATACACATCACTCCCCGCTGCCGGCGTCCTGCACGGGGACAGGTCTTCCTGAAAACGCTGCGCGTGGACGGTGACAGTTTCAGCTTCACCCTGCCGTCCGCCTGCTTCACACTGCGACCGTCCCCCAATCCCCGGGTCATTTTTGCCAGTGACAGACGGGCTGACGGGGAGATGAGTGGTATTCGCCTGGCCCTGCCCGGAGAGACAGGCACGCTGATAACAACGGCCACCTGGCAGGTTAACGTGCCGGAGCGACTGCCTTTTGATATACAGCATGTCATTCACTGGCTTCTGCCCGCACCACTCACTGCGCTGATGTCTGACAACACCTGGCTGTGGCCGGATAGCCCCGGCACACCGGCACTGACGGCGGGAGACTGGCCGGTCATGGAAAGCGACACCCCGACACTGAAACGCGTGAAGCGTCGTACCTTCACGCTCATCGATAACCGTAACCGTCAGGGATGGATCACGCGCCGCTTCCAGTGTTTCCCGCTGGCTCCGCTGCCGGAATCACTCAGTCATCGCGTACCAGACATCCTGTATCCCCCGAAAACGGAGAAAAAAGAATGCAAAGACAATCTGCAACCACACTGCTTGCACTCCTTGTAGGCTGTGCGGTTATCCCTGCCACCCATGCCTACTCTGTGAATGTTGTGTCCAGTCAGCCCGTCACCCGACAGATCATGCCGGAGCTGGCCACCATACAGGGCATCATGGAGGAAATGGTCCGTATGCAGACAGCTACCGGCACAGCCATCAACCAGAGTTCAGAGAAACTGGCCTCTGTCATTGCGCAGGACGGGCAGGCCACCCGTCAGCAGATGATATTCAGTAATGAAACCCGCCGGCTTGAGGAAGCCCGGAAGAGCTTCAGCGTGCCGGACTCCATCTGCAGTGAATCCGCGTCCGGAGTTGCAGCAGAAAGGCGCCGGGCAGCAGCGTCTGCGGCTGCACGTCTGAGTCAGGGGGGAGGGGTCAGCAGTAAACCCATCCGGGAACGTCTCTCCCGGGCAGCAGACTCACCAACCCGCGAGGCATATGACCGTGCCGGCATCCACGCCGGTTACTGCACGGAAGCGGAGTATGCCCGCTTTGGCGGAACCGATGTCTGCCCTGCCGTGGGCGATCTGCCGGGCGGAGACAGCCAGGTACGATCGCTCTATCAGGGCGCAGGCACAGCAGATACCCCTGCCGCCCTCACCTGGGATCAGAAACAGATTGATGCCGCCACGGCTTATATGAAAAACACCGCCAGACCGTCAGCGGGTCGTGCCCCGGGGAAAGGTGAAGTGGGAACACAGACCGGGCGCACGTATGTGGGCCTGCAGAATGAATACAACGGCATCATCGATGCCGCCTCTCATCCGCAACTGTCACTGATAGCTGACAGTACCCCTAATGAAGCCACCCGTGGGGCACTGACTGAAGCCCTGCAGTCACCATCCGCTGCGGCATATTTTGACCGGACCGCATCATCAGAGGCCCGCACCCGTGGTCACATGAGCCAGCGGGAGTTTGAGGCCTTTGAAGCCGGCAGACGCTATGCAAACACCGACTGGCAGCAGGATCTGCAGGGCATGGAAGGCGATAACCTTCTCCGTGAACTGCTGCGCACCACCGCCCTGCTGAACTGGCAGATGAACGACCTGAAAGAGCAGATACGCCAGGGTAATGTTATCGCCGGGCAGCAGCTGGCACTGGCGGCACGACAGTATTACGGACAGCGTCTCGGTGAACTGTCACAGGCCATGAGCCAGGGGAGCGTAAGATGAAAGACGACAACAGCACCGACAAAAAAAAACCGGCCCCCCGTCTCCGCCGCATCGGTGACATCGGGATAAACCTGTTCGCACCACTGGCAGAAACCCGGTGGATGCTGCGCAGCTGCCGCCATATGCTGGGCCAGCATAAAACGCGCCTGAAGCGCCTCATGCCCGACCGGCAACCGGAGAGTCCGGTCTGTATGACCTGGGAAGAAGCCGTCAGGGCCAGTGGCCTTACGGTCAACGAACTGGATCGGCGTCTGCGACGCCGCAGGATGTTCTGGCGGACAGGATTCTGGCTGATGATGATACCGGTACTTCTGCTGTGCGGCATGGCCCTTGCTGCCACAGCGCTTCCGGCCATCACCCTGATACGTATACTGGCCTGCCTGTTACTGATGAGTGCCATTGCAGCACTGTGTGCCTCAAAAACCCTGATTGTGTCATACCGCCTCTGGCAGCTGAATGAACGGCGGGTCAGCGAGGACGAACAGGGCACCTTCCCCGATTACCTGCAGGCCCGGCACGGCTGGAAACAGGCCACATGGCTGGCCATTACCCACCGGCAGTACTGACCGTCCGGTCTGCAATTCCTTTTCCTCATTCCGGAGGCTGATGCCCTGCATCCCTTCGGTTCCGGAGTTACCGTGAAAATCATACCCAGAGCACTGAGTGCGGGTCTGGCGCTGGCTGCCGTACCTGCACAGGCATTCGTCACCTATCAGGACATTGTGAGCGCCGCCACCAATCCGGATGACCTGTCGCGCCAGGCACTGGTCACCATTTTTGGCGACGTGGTCACAAATCCCCTGACAGCCAGCAGCAACACCATTATCGGCAACCTGTTCATGGTGTTTAACGCAATTATCGCCATTATGGGGATAGTCTGGTTCCTGTTTATTGGAATCCGCCATGTTGTCCGCACCGGCCACCAGGGCAATGTCTTTAACAACGGACGGGACGTCGTCGGAATGCTCAGTATTGTGAGCGGTTTTATGATGATTGTGCCCACCGCTTCCGGCTGGAGTCTGGCACAACTGGTCATGCTCTGGGGCGCATCCATCATGGGCATTGGTTCCGCCAATATCATGGTTCAGACGGCTGCAGAAAACATTGCTGAAGGCTATTCAATGACCGTACAGCCAGTACATATCTCCACCCGCACGGCAGCACGGGGAATTCTGGAGATGGCACTGTGCAAACACGCCATGAATGCAGGCCTCGATGACTTTAACCGTACTGCCCGTTCATCAACGCCCCCCATGAGCGAATCCTCACGGACAGAGAACGGCAGGTATACCGTCACCGTTTCAAATGGCAGTGCCACCTGCGGGAGTGTGAGTCTCACCGTGAAAGGGAATGGCAGCAACAACCAGTCCGCGCTGGACTATTTTTTCAATCCCTTCATTGAAACGGAATATCAGGGGGTTCTGACGGCACAACGGTCTGCCATGGATACCATGCTCCGTGACCTGGACAGCGCGGCGCAGGAATTTGTGTCGGCATACCGGACCCGGCGCGACACGGGTAACGGCAACCTGCCGGATATTGAAAGCCGTATTCAGAATGCTGCCAACCGGTATGAAGAAACGGTGCAGAAGGCGTTGCCGGCAGATAACGCAGAAACTGAGCGCAGGGAGCAGCTGAAATCCTACCTGACCACCTACGGCTGGGTTGCCCTGGGGGCCTGGTACCAGACCTTTGCCACCGCCAACCAGCGACTGGCAGAACTGGCCGACCGTGCCCCCACTGTGAGTGGAGTTTCATCGCAGGGCGAAGCCGGAGATACTGAGTTCCTGAAGGAAGTCAGAGGAGCTTACCAGGCACAGTTGCAGAACTCACCATATACTCCTGCGCTGGGAAATCTAACATCTTCTGATGAGATATATGCTGCCAATACAAATGATCCACAAAGTGCAATTATAAAGTTAATGTCACCGGACTTTACGAAACTGACATATAAAATCGCAACTGTATATTCTAGTACAGGAACTACATCCTATCAGGCAAATCCTCTGCTGAAGATGAAGGATATCGGTGATTACACAATGGTAACAACCGAGACCATCTGGGCGGGTTATACCACCGTCAGGGTGCTTTCCTCTGCCGGCAGCAACTCCATTTTTGGTCGACTGGTCAATGCCGTTAGTGGATTATCTGACGCCGCAAAGGCTTTTCTGGAAGCCTCCGCACCACCGCTCTACTTCCTGCTGTTTTTGCTGTTCTGTGCCGGTTTTTCGTTATCCATTTACCTGCCGTTTATTCCGTTTATCTTCTGGATGACCGGCATCGGCAACTGGATAGTCAGCGTGCTGATTGGATGTGCCGCCGGCCCCCTGTGGGCTGCCACCCATCTGGGAACAAGCCAGGACCGGGGAAGCCGGGCTGCTTACGGTTACATCTACCTGATAGACAGCATGATCAGGCCTCTGTTGATGGTTTTCGGGTTCTTTTTTGCATCGGTCGCCATCGTGGCCGGCGGCACAATACTGAATGCACTGTTTGCTGCTGCGCTGATGAATGTCCAAGTAAGTTCAGTAACAGGCGTGTTCAGCGTGGCGGGATTTTTGATGATTTATGCCCGCGCATGTACCACACTGGTTGCGGGCGTTTTTGCGCTTCAGGCTTATCTGCCAGACCATGTGATTAATTTCCTGGGCGGACGTGACGGAGTTAATATGCTGGGGAATATGGTTTCTTCCGTCAAAGATATTATTGCCGGCGGAAACACCAATATACGCAGAACACCTAGCGTTCGTGAAGAGAAACTAAAAAATATTAATAGGGATGATAAGGATGGAATAAAACAATAGAGTAAAAACATCAAAAACAAATAAAAAGCATTGCCATATTCGCCTGGTGATATTAAAATACAACCAGGTGAATATGGAGGTTTATTATGAATGAACAAAAAAGCAGATATCCTTCCTGGTGGGCATATTATTACCTTGTCCGCAACGCTTATTTTTTATTTGGAGTTCCATTTTTAATTTTTTGTGCCATTGCTTTTACAGCATTAAGTCTAGATATCTATTCAACTAAATATGATTATATATATGCATATGGAAGTTGGACGTTACTCATAATCCCATTACTCTGGCTATATCTGAAAACCAGAGCGAAGAAAAAGAAAATCCTGCAGGTTGTTAAGAAGATAAAAGAAAGCAGTCCCTTTGCGCCGACCAGCGATTACGAGCAACTGTCATTCTCGAAGAGTTGCTATTTCGGGATCGACATTAAAAACGGCACCATGCTGTATGTGCGCATTTACCCAAACAATGTCATGGATGTGATTGGTCTGGATATTCACAACTTCACCCGAACAGTTGCTGAAGACGGCAAGCTGGAAATCCACACCACCTATGTGAGTCTGCCGATGATCCCTCTTGAAATCTCCGGCATCTCAGCAAGGACGCTGGCCAACACCATGCACACCATGGCTGCACGTGGATATGAGTACAAGGAACGTTTCCCGCAGATGATTCGGTATCGGGTTAAAGAGTGGGAAAAAGTTGCCGGTGTGCCTGTTGCAGAAGTATTTTAATACGGCTCATACATCCGGTTCATCTGAACCGGATTTTCTTTACTACAACAGATAACTTATATCGTTATCGATAAAGTCGCCCAAGAGCCTTGATAGCTGCAACTTTAATCTCCATATCATCACTTTCACTTAATCTACGTAATTCCCTCTTTATGTTATCTGCCTGGCATCGACCTTCACCTAATGCATAGATCACAGCAAGTGTAACGTCTTTCGATTTATCCTTCATCATTTCAAACAAGAAAGTATT
>SKEL01002384.1_pt1 | contig 14299 bp, 10 predicted proteins | sample 4826741 | NCBI WGS metagenome assembly SKEL01 (sample SAMN11008810, study PRJNA524170) | human gut metagenome | biome: Human fecal sample; material: Feces; isolation source: fecal sample from pouch patient p33 | host: Homo sapiens | place: Israel: Tel-Aviv | collected 2016-03-22
GTATATGACCAAAATGCCTCCAAAAGAACTTTTAGAACAGAAGTTATCCCTTGCTATTGCAAATGCGAGAGAATTGTTAGAACAAAGGAAAGAAGAATAGAAAATTTCAATTTAATAATGAAGTGCAGAGAAAAAAAGCCATCGGGGACAGTGATATGATACCTCTTAAGTAGACAAGGCAAATAACAAAAATCTACTTAGGAGGTTTTTTATGTCTAAATCATCATATACACCTGAGTTTAGGGCTAAGATTGCGCAGGAGTATTTGAATGGCAACTGTTCCAGAAAAGATTTATCTAAAAAATATAATATACCAGAATCCACAATTAGAGATTGGATAAATGTTTATAAAACTCATGGTATAAATGCATTTATTAATACAAATGGGAATAAGCAATATACGAAAGATTTCAAAATCCAATGTGTTGAAGCTGTATTAAAAGGAGAATCTTCTGTACTTGACGTTGTTTCACAGTATCAAATATCAAGTTCACATATGTTACGGGAATGGATTTCGTTGTATAATGCTAATAGAGAACTTAAGGATTATATTCCGAAAAGGGAGGTCTATATGGCAGACGCACGAAGAAAAACAACCATTGAAGAACGTAAGGAAATCGTAGATTACTGTATTAATCACAACCGTGACTATAAAGGAACTGCAAGCATTTATAATGTCTCATACAGTCAAGTTTATTCCTGGGTAAAGAAGTATGATGTACAGGGGGACGATGGATTAACAGATAGGCGAGGACGCCACAAAACAGATGAAGAAGTCAACGAATTAGAACGCCTTCGGAGAGAAAATATCCGATTAAAACGACAACTTCAAGAAAAGGATATGTTAAACGAACTGTTAAAAAAAGTACAAGAACTCGAAAGGATGTGAGGCTCGGGAAACTTCGCTATGATTCAAAATTTATAGCAATAAAGTTTTTCTATGAAACAAAGAACTGGAGTATTAATTGGATGTGCAAACAGCTTGAAATATCAAGGGCTGCTTACTATAAGTGGTTGCACCGCGAGATACCGAAAAAGGAAGCAGAAAATATGAAGCTAGCAGAATTTATAAAGGAGTATGATGAGCGTTTCAATCATATTTTGGGATACAGAAGAATGACCTCTTGGATTAATCACTTCAACCATACTGATTATAAACCAAAACGAGTACATAGAATCATGAAGAAGCTGGGAATTCATTCTGTAATCAGAAAGAAAAAGAAAAAATATACTTCATCAGCACCAGAGTCTATAGCAGAAAATAAGCTGGGCAGAGATTTTTATGCATGTGCTCCCAATGAAAAGTGGGCTACAGATGTAACTGAGTTTAAGGTTCCAGACGAGAGCAAAAAACTGTATCTGAGTGTAATTCTTGATTTATACGACCGATATCCGGTTGCATATGTTATCAGTCCCCGAAACGACAACAAACTTGTATTTAAAACCTTTGATAAAGCGCTTGCTACCAATCCGGAGGCGAAACCACTCTTTCACAGTGACAGAGGATTCCAATACACCAGCAAAGGATTTCAAAGAAAACTCAAGGAACACGAGATGGAACAATCAATGTCACGAGTTGGTCGCTGTATAGATAATGGCCCCACAGAAGGTTTTTGGGGAATTATAAAAACAGAAATGTATCAGATGTATGAAATAACCAATGAAGAGTCATTGAGATTTGCGATAACGGATTATATAAGATTTTATAGTGAAGAACGACCGCAAGACAGGTATCATTGTAAAAGACCATTGGAAGTAAGGATGGAAGCTCTTTCCTCTGAACATCCGGCGGAATATTTAATTCCTAGGAACAAACGAATAGAAAAATACAAAAAAAGATGGTGTGCATAGAAAAACGACCGCACATTTTGTACGGTCGTTCATCAGCACCTCATTTTAGATATTTAACTTGTCTACTTGACAGGGGGCATATCAATCTCCAGTGGTTTTTTGCTATTATTTAATCTGCCGACGAAATCACTGCATCGAAGGGCTTTCGTAGCGTCCACTTCGTCCTGCTGATCTGTCAAATTTCTATGCAAGCATGAAATTTGTTCAGATCTAGCATGACGCGTGAACTGTTAGAGTACAAATTTCCTTGAAAATAGGAAAATTTTCCATTGCCAAAGAAAAAAATATCATGTATAGTTAAAGAAAAGAGATTTGAAACCGCTTGCAAAGGACAGCTTGAATAAAGATTGCACAGCGGGTGACAGAAAGGCATGGTACATTTATGGCAAAAGAGCGTGCGAATATTTATACGATCGCAAAAGAGGCTGGTGTATCTCCGGCAACAGTTTCGCGCGTGCTGACCAATAACGCCAGAGTCAGTAAAGAAAAGCGTGAAAAAGTACAAAGCGTGATACAAAAATATGGATACACACCAAATGCGCTGGCACAAGGTCTTAGTAACTCAAAAACAAGGTCGATTGGTCTAATGATTGCTGATATTTATAGCCCATTCTATTCAGCGGTAGCGACAGAATGTGAAAAAGCAGCAGATAAAGCAGGCTATCTGCTGTTGATGCTTACGTCGTTGGGTGATCCAGAGCTTGAAAAAAAGCAGTTAATGAAGTTGTATGAGCAGCAGGTGGATGCAATTATCGTAGTTGGCGGTGTAATAGACAGAATTGCGGTAGATGAAGAATATGTAGAACAGCTTAATCATATCTTGGAAAGCACACCAATTATAGCAACAAATCGTCCTGTAGGTGTGAGAAATTGTAAGATACATCTTGATGAGGGCGGCAGCATGGATCTGGCGATGGACTATTTATTTAGTCTTGGCCATGAAAAGATTGCAACAATTGGAGGACGAAAGGATGCGAAGTCTACACTGGAAAAGCGTATGCGATATCGCACAATGCTTAGGCAAAGAGGAATTGTATATCGTGAAGATTACGTATTTGATTCCATTGATTATTCTAATGATAGCGGTTACAACTGTACGAAAGAGCTTTTAAAAAATCCAGATCGACCAACAGCAATAGTGGCAATCAACGATTTTACGGCAGCAGGTGTACTTAGGGCAATTCACGATGAAGGACTTCGTGTTCCGCAGGATATCTCAGTAGTAGCATTTGATAATACGTACCTGTCAGGTGCATTGACACCGGCATTGACATCAGTAGGAGCCAACTATACAGAGTTTGCAAAGCATCTTGTAGAGGCAGCAATCCGCGCATCAGAGAACGAGACATGCCCTGAGGACTATATGGTTCCGGTTGGTATTAGCGTAAGAGATTCCTGCACACATGTGCCTGAAGAAAATCTTTGAGGAATATGAAAGTGGTTTCATAAGGTCAAAGTAGGACAGAAAATAGGCAAAATAGGCTAGTATAACAAGAAATCAAGGAGTGACATATGTTCACTCCTATTTTAATTGTAAAACATGCACAATAAAAAGGCTTGCATATTAGTGAGTTATTACAAAGATGTTAGAATGCGCAAAAATATGTTGACATATCAGATAAAAAATATATAATAAAGCTATGAAAAGGGTTTCAGCAAGGATAGTTGAAATGCACGAATGAAACCTCACCTTTCTGATAGAAAATATACATAATGTGACATGAATTTATTTTTTTATGAGAAAGATGAAAGCGGTTTCATAAATGCGTCAAAATAACTTTATAACCGCGAGCGCAGCAGTGGCTGAAATTCAAATTTTATTCTTTATTATTAAGGAGGGTAACATGGGAAAGACAACATCAACTTTACCCCAGTATCAGTACAAGAAAAAGCATGGCTTTTTCTATAACCTGAAAAAGTATCGTGTACTGACACTGATGTGTGTACCGGCAATCGTATTCTTTTTTGCATTTAACTACATGCCGCTCCCAGGTATCTATGTGGCATTCGTTAAGTACAATTACAGAGACGGTATTTTCGGAAGCAAGTTTGTAGGTATGAAAAACTTTGAGTTCTTGATGCAGTCTGGAAAGCTGTTTGATTTGACAAAGAACACAGTTCTTTACAACTTAGCTTTCATTTTCTTAGGAAACATCATTGCGATGTTTATGGCAGTTTTGTTAAACGAGATCCACAATAAGTATTTTAAGAAGGTTTCACAGACATTGATGTTCCTTCCATACTTCATCTCACAGGTTCTTGTTGGTTTCCTTGTATTCAACTTGTTAAACTACGATACCGGATTTATCAATGGTATTTTAGTAAAGCTGGGTATGGAAAAATGGCAGCCGTATTCCGATAAGAGTGTATGGCCGCCGATCTTGATTGCCGTATATCTTTGGCAGGTAACTGGTTACAACTCAGTTGTTTACTTCGCATCTATCTGCGGTATTGATACTTCTATCATCGAGGCAGCAAAAGTGGATGGTGCAAACTGCTTCCAGAAGATTCGCTACATTATTCTGCCAAGTCTTCGAAGCACAATCGTTATCTTACTTTTGTTCGCACTTGGCGGTATCGTAAAAGGAAACTTTGGTCTGTTCTACAACATCGTTGGTACAAATTCACTGTTGTATGATACAACGGATATTATCGAGACATACGTATATCGAAGTACAATCACAGACTTTAACTTCTCAACAGCATCTGCAGTCGGTCTGTATCAGTCAATCATCGGATTCTGTATCGTTATGGCAAGCAATTTTGCTGTTAAGAAGATCGATCCTGAGTACGCATTATTCTAAGGAGGGAGAAAAAAATGGCAAAATCGACAGTAAAAGGTACGAAAATCAAGCTGGATACCTCTGATATCATAATCCGTACAATAGGATATATAGTAGTTACAATTTATGCACTTGCTTGTGTACTCCCGTTTTTGATTATTCTTGGAACTTCGTTCACAGCTGAGGATGTTATCCGTATTGAGGGTGCACAGCTGTTTCCGAAGCAGTTCACCACAAAAGCTTATGAGATGGTACTTCAGGGCGGTGCAATCTGGAAGTCTTACGGACTGACTATTACAATGACCTTAACTGGTACACTCGTTGGTCTGGGCATCATTTCCATGACTGGATATGCTTTACAGAGAAAGGATTTCCCATTCCGCAATGCAATCTCATTCTACATTTATTTTACCACACTGTTCTCAGCAGGTCTGGCTCCGTACTACCTGTTAATGACACAGACCTATAAGCTGCAGGATAATTACTTAGCAGTCTGGCTTCCACTTTTAATGTCATCTTGGCTGATCATTTTGATGAAGAACTTTGTAAAGTCCATTCCTCATGAGATCACCGAGTCTGGTAAGATCGACGGTGCAGGCGATATGAAAATCTTCACCGCACTGATTCTTCCGATGTTAAAGCCGGCACTTGCAACAATCGGTTTGTTCCTTGCAATCGGTTACTGGAATGAGTGGTATCAGTCATCACTGTTTTTAAGTGAGAAGATGAGTGTTTATCCATTGCAGTATACTCTGTACAAGGTTGTAAATAAGGCAAACAGCTTAAAGAGTACAGTAGCAGGTCAGTATGTTGACTTGTCCGATCTTCCGTCAAATGGACTTAAGATGGCAAATGCAATCTTAGCAACTGGACCAGTTATTCTGATTTATCCATTTGTACAGCGCTACTTTATCGGCGGTATCACAGTTGGAGCCGTAAAGGGCTAATGATTTTTGATTAATAGCAGGAAAGCCTGCATTAATAGATACTTAACAAAGAAAACAAGCGAGGAGAAGACTCGCACAAAGAAGGAGGATTTTAATATGAAGAAGAAGTTTCTTGCATCCGCATTGGCAGCATCTATGGTTGGAACAATGTTCGCATCAATGCCGGCATTCGCAGAGGAAGAGTCCAGCAGCGCAGCAGCAGAAGAGGTTACAAGCGCAGCAGCAGAAGAGGTTACAAGCGCAGCAGCAGAGGCAACTACGGGCGAGGTTCCAAATTATGATGATGTTTGGGCAGAGAAGTGGGCAGATGTTGATACATCTGAGCATGTAGTTATCAATTACATGACTACTGGTGATGCACCGACAAACGATGCAACACAGAAGATGCTAGATGAGCTGAATGCAATCTTGACAGAGAAGGTTAACGCAGAGCTGCAGATTTACTACATTGGCTGGACCGATTATTTGTCAAACTACAACCTGACTCTGGCTCGTATGGATGGTTCTGTAGACTTAGTTGGTACCGCTACTGACTGGCTGGATGCATGGCCAAACGCAAAGAATGGTGCTTTCCTTGAGTTAAGTGATGAGATGCTTGCAAAGTATGCACCAGTTACTTATGAGACTGTTCCGCAGGAAGACTGGGATCTGTGTAAGTACAATGACAACATTTATCTGATGCCAGAGGATAACTACGCACAGTGGACAAATCATGGTTTTGCATATCGTCTTGATTTTGCAAAGCTGGCAGGTCTTGAGAATGGCGTTCACAGCTGGGAAGATATGACTACATATTTCAAGTATGTATGCGAGCACAAGGATGAGCTTGGTGTTGTAACTCCTTGGGATTCTGATGGTACACAGTATTCAACAATGGCAGGCGGCTGGGTTTCTTCCCACAGCGATTTCGTAGCAATTGATGGTCTTGCAGCAGCAGCTTACTGGGGCGGTATGAAGGATGATCTGTATACAATTGTAAGCCCACTGTATACTGATACCGATTCTCTTGTAGAATTTGCAAAGATGATGAAGGAATGGGATGAGATGGGTGTTTGGAAGACAGACGTTCTGAACAATACCTCTTCTGATAACGAATCTGATTTCAAGCTTGGAAAGACAGCTGCAAATCAGCATCATACCCAGACTTGGACAGGTCTGATCGACAAGACAAAGGCAAATAATCCAGATGCTGAGGTTGGTTTCTTCTGGTTTGGAGAGGAAAAGCAGAATCTTGTTTCTTTGAGTGTTACCCATGGTGCAATGGCAGTTTCCTACGGTTCTGAGAACCCAGAGAGAGCTCTGATGGTTTATGATTTACTGAGAAATGATGCTGAGTGCTACGACCTGATCAACTATGGTCAGAAGGGTGTTCAGTGGGATGTAAACGACGAAGGTCTTCGTACTGTTCCAGAATCCTATAATTCTGATACTGATGGTATTACAACTAACTTCTGGTGGGGACGTAACGATCTGTTAGAGATTCGTGATGCTACAAAGGAATGGGATACAATTGATGCACTGTATGCAGAGTATGATGATGTAAAGATTGCTTATCCTTATGGTAAGTTTGTTGCAGACGTTGATGATATTCAGTCCTACATTAACAATATCAACGAAGTTAACACCAACTACATGAAGCAGATCGCATTCGGTAAGTATACTGGCACCGCAGAAGAAATCGTTGCTGAGTATCAGCAGGCTTTAAAGGATGCAGGTATGGATATCGTTATCGAAGAGCTTCAGAAGCAGTTAAATGAAGTTTACGGTGACGCAGAATAATAAAAATAGTAACTACCCACAGTAATGGGTCAGTAAACGCGTAAAGGGCGGGGTGACCTTTGGTCATCCTGCTCTTTTTTGTAACATAATTTAGAAAGAGGAGCAATGATGACACATACATTTGAGATCAAAGACAATTTTTATCTGGACGGCAAGCCATTTCAGATCATCTCTGGTGGAATACACTATTTTCGTGTAGTTCCGGAATACTGGAAGGATCGTCTGGAAAAATTAAAGGCGATGGGATGCAATACAGTTGAGACTTACATTCCTTGGAACATGCATGAACCAAACAAGGGCGAGTTCCATTTTGACGGAATGCTCGACATTGCAAAATTTGTAAAAACAGCACAGGAGTTAGGTTTGTGGGTGATTATTCGTCCATCACCATATATCTGTGCAGAATGGGAGTTTGGCGGACTGCCGGCTTGGCTTTTGGCAGAGGATGGCATGAAGCTTCGCGGCTGCTATAAGCCGTTCTTAGATCATATTCGTTCTTATTATAAAGAACTGTTCAAGGTTTTGGCACCTCTTCAGGTAAACTACGGTGGACCAGTCATCATGATGCAGGTAGAAAATGAGTATGGCTACTATGGTGATGACACAGAGTATCTTGAGACAATGAAGCAGATCATGATCGATTTTGGTACTGTTGTACCTCTTGTTACATCAGATGGACCTATGCATGAGTCTCTTTCCTGTGGTCACTTAGAAGGAGCTCTTCCGACTGGAAACTTTGGTTCACGTACCGAGGAGCGCTTTGAAATATTGAAGCAGTATACAAATGGCGGTCCTTTAATGTGTACCGAGTTCTGGGTTGGCTGGTTTGACCATTGGGGCAATGGCGGCCATATGAGAGGAAACTTGGAGGAGAGCACAAAGGATCTTGACAAGATGCTTGAGCTTGGCCATGTCAACATTTACATGTTTGAGGGCGGAACAAACTTTGGCTTTATGAATGGATCTAATTATTATGATGAGCTGACACCAGATGTTACTTCCTATGATTATGATGGCGTACTTACAGAGTCTGGTGATATCACAAAGAAATATCGCCGCTATCAGGAAGTTATCCGCAAGTATGCACCGATTCCGGAAGTAACATACAGCACAAAGATCGAGAAGAAAGCATACGGAACCTTACAGTATGATGCAAGAGTTGGACTCTTTGAATCTCTTGATGATCTTTCAGCACCTGTAAAATGCAAGTTCCCGACTTCTATGGAGCGTTTAGGACAAAATTATGGATATATTTTGTACCATACAAAGCTTGAGAAAGAGCAGAATCTTGAAAAGATCCGTTTGTATGAGGCAAATGACCGTGCAAATCTCTTTGTCGATCAGAAACCGCTTGTAACGCTTTATGACAGACAGCTTCTTTCTGAGGCAAAGGCAGGAGAGGACTTTGCAAAGGAAGATGGAAAGCCAGTTACCTTTAAGAAGGGTGCACCGCTTGATATTCTTGTTGAGAACATGGGACGTGTAAACTTTGGACCAAGAATGGAGCATCAGAGAAAAGGTATCGACGGACACGTACAGATCAACGGTCACACTCACTTAAACTGGGAAGAGTATTGCCTGCCGCTTGACAACATCGAAAAGCTCGATTATACAAAGGGCTATACAGAGGAACTTCCGGCATTTTATCACTTTACGCTTGACGTGGACCAAAAGGGAGATACCTTCCTCGATTTCGAAGGATGGGGTAAGGGATGCATTTTCTTAAACGGATTTAATCTGGGACGATTCTGGGAGATCGGACCACAGAAAAGACTTTATATTCCGGCACCGCTGTTAAAAGAAGGACGAAATGAAATCGTCGTATTCGAGACAGACGGCAAACAGCCAGGAACAATAACCTTAAAAGATGAGCCGGATATCGGCTGATGAAGCTGGGGCGGACATTGTAATGTGTCTGCCCTTTTTTAATAGGAGAAAAAATCATGGATAGAACATATATTAAACTGAACGAGAACTGGAAGTTTCACTACGGCGAGGTACCGGAAGGCTGGTACAAGGGCTATGATGACAGTGCGTGGACTAGCGTTACGCTGCCACATGACTGGTCTGTACACATGCCGTTTGAGCAGACTAATTCCAGCGGAACTGGATATTTAAGCGGCGGCATTGGCTGGTATCGCGTGCGTTTTTCACTTCCAGAAGCATATAAGGGAAAACGCGTGAGAGTTGTATTTGATGGAATCTATAAAAATAGTAGAATATGGTGCAACAGCTATCACATTGGAAAGCGTCCTTATGGTTATACACAGATCAGCTATGATATTACTGACTTTGTTCAGTTTGGCGCGATTGATAATGAGATTACTGTGCGTGTATGCCATACTGATTTAGCAGATTCACGCTGGTTTACAGGCTCTGGTATTTACCGCAAGGCATACCTTGTAGTGGAGGAGCAGGTTCATGCTGTATGGAATGGTGTTGCCTTTAATGTGTCAAGAGCAGATGAGCAGTCAGCGGCTGTTTGTGCAGATGCAGAGATTGTAAATGAGCTGGATGAGCGTGTGATTGGAACATTGACTGCTAGTCTAAAGTTATGTGGAAGTGATGAGGAGTCGGTTGTTTTTGCTAGAGTACCTGCTGCAATGGAGGCACATGAGAAGAAAACCTTCTATTTAAATGGAATGATTGGAAAACCAAAGCTTTGGTCTTGTGAATCACCATCATTATATGAGCTTTGCATTTCATTTGAAAAAGAAGATGAAAATGTGATTGTATTAGATAAAGAGCGCGTTGGTATCAGAACATTTTCATTTGATGCTGATCAAGGCTTTTTCCTGAATGGAAAGGAAACAAAGTTTAAGGGTGTATGTGTTCATCATGATGGCGGCTGTCTTGGTGCAGCAATGTATCGTGAGGTATGGCTTCGCAGACTGCTTAAATTGAAGGAAGGCGGCTGCAATGCAATCCGCTGCAGTCATAATCCTCATATGCCAGAGTTGTATGATCTTTGTGATGAGCTTGGACTTTTAATGATGGATGAGGCATTCGATGAGTGGGAAAATCCGAAGAATAAGTGGTCTACCGGTCATAATGTATATCCGCCAAAGCATGAGGGCTACGCAGAAGATTTCCCAGAGTGGCATGAGCGTGATCTTGCCGATATGGTACGCCGTGACCGCAACCATCCAAGCATCGTTATGTGGAGCATTGGAAATGAGATCGACTACCCGAATGACCCATATTGCCATCCACTATTTGAAACCATGACAGGAAACAACGATGCCAACAAGCCGGCAAAGGAGCGTCAGTATGACCCGAATAAGCCTAATGCTGAGCGACTTAGCGTAATTGCAAAGGAATTGGCAGCGATTGTGCGCACACAGGATACCACAAGACCAGTTACATTGGCAGCAGCCTTCCCAGAGCTGTCATCTCATATTGGATTTTTTGATGCACTTGATGTTGTTGGCTACAATTATAAAGAGCATCTGTATGAGGAAAGCCACAAACGTTTTCCAGACAAGCCATTTTTAGGCAGCGAAAACGGCGGCGGCTACGAGCAGTGGTGTGCGGTGCGCGACAATGCATATATCAGCGGACAATTTTTGTGGACAGGAATTGATTATCTTGGAGAGGCACATGGATGGCCGATTCATGGTTCATCAGCTGGTTTAATGGATCTTGCAGGATTTGAAAAGCCGGGCTTCTATAGAAGAAAGGCATTCTGGAGCACAGAACCATTTGCTTGTATCCTGACACGCCCAGATGATGGTGATGAGCATGAGTGGAGACCGTGGAATGCACATTGGAATTATACAGACGGAGAAAATGTCGTTGTACGCGTCTTCACAAATGTGCAAAAAGAAACTATTTCTCTTAGTATAGTTGGTATTGATGGTGAAAAGTCATTGCACGATGGAACATATCTTGAAAAAGAAGGCTGCACCGAATGGCGTTTTGCTTATGAGCCAGGTGTACTTAAGGCAGTGTGCGGCGAAGCCGAGTGCAGCATTCAGACAGCAGGAAAAGCAGTCGAGCTGTCTGCAAATGTATGGCATGCAGAAGAAACTATAAATAAGGAAGAAGTGATGCAGATCGAGGTTTCACTTACCGATGAAAATGGTGTTCTTGCGGCAGAAGATCTAGAAATCACGGCAGAGGTAATAGGAGGAACACTTCTCGGACTGGAAAACGGTGATTTAGCAGACCTAACGCCATACTGCGAGTCACACAGAAAGACACACAATGGCAGATTGATTGTCTATGTAAAGCCAAAAGAAGATGTAAAGGTATGCATCAGCTGCCCGGCATTAGATAAAAGAGTGTGGATTGAATAATAATATATGAACAAAGAGGAATTACTATGGCTGCGGCGGTACAACCAATATTGCGGAAAATTCATGTATAAGGAGCGATGCCGCCGCGGCATCTCTGAACAAAAAATATCAAGAGGTGTCTGTACCAGAACTGAGTTTAGGAAAATGGAAAATGGCGACACGCCATGGAAGAAAATGATAGGTGACTATCTGCTGCAAAGACTAGGTGTGCCGACTGAATATTTTGAGGTAATGGCAGATGCAAGGGAATTGAACGGATGGAGAGACCGCGAGGATATCTGTCTAGTTGTTTTTGAGCAGCCGCAGAAAGCACAGCAATTACTAGAAGTGTATCAGAAAAAGTATCGAAAAAAAACGCCATTTGAAGAGCAGTTTTTAAAGAAAATGCAGACCATTCTTCTGGTGCAGGCGTACAAAAAAAGTTTTGAGAGCAAGAGCGTTGACGTTGAACGTGAAAAATCAGAGGGAGAAAATCTGGTGGAAAGCGCACGGCAGACGGTACTATGTACATTACCCGATGGATGGGAAAAAAAGAAGCTGTCAAAGTTTTTACTGGCTCCCTGTGAGTTGGAAAGTATTTTGCTTCTGGCAAATTGTCTGCTTCTTATCGGTAAGACAGATGAAGCTATGCAGATGCACAAGAAGGTAGCCGACTATGTAAAACAGGCAAAGTTTGAACCAAAGGTTCAGATATTGATTTATCCACAGGTGGCATTTCTTGGAATGAAACTCGAATTGTATGCAGGCAATGAAGAAAAAGCGCTTTCATATGGAATGGAAGCACTTGAGCTACTCAGACATCAGTACTCACAGCGTTATGTTGTTTTTGTTTTGGAAGAACTGCTTAATGTGTTAGAATGCATTAGCGTAAAAGGAAAAGAGGATCAGAAATACAAGGAAGAAGAGACAGAGGTAACAGAATTTCTCAAGACATTTGAGGAATTATATCGGTTGTTTTCGCACCCTAAAAAGAGAATGTGGCAGAGCATTATTGTCAGCAATACGCATGAAATTGGACTGACACTTAAAATGCTTAGAAAAGCAATGGGATTGTCAGCGGCAAAGGTATCGGCTGCGAATCCAGACAATCTGACTGCGCGACAGATAGAGAAAATAGAGGCGGGAACGCATCGACCTTCTGGCAGAAATTATGAAATGCTTATGCAGTTTTATCATAAGACGGGACTAGAAGGGCAGCTGTTACTTGAGACTGATTCACTGGAAGTGCTGCACCAGAGACAGGAAATTGTTGACTTTATTATACGCGAAGAATGGGATAACGCATGGGAAAGTTTTCAGAGCTTTAAGGAAAAACTGGATGTGAACGTGCCATTAAATCGGCAGGAAGTGCTGTTTATGGAAAGCAATATTTTGTATAAGCGAGAGAAGTTGGCCTCAGATGAATATCTGAGAATGTTAAAAGAGGCGTTGTCCTGTACAATGCCAGAACTTCCGCTGGAAAAATGGAATATGTGGGTGTTCCAGAGAGAGGAGGGGAGTCTAGCTGGGAATATTGCAGATAAACTTGAAAAATCTGGTGAGTATGAGTGTGCAAAACAGATTTATCAAGCGTTGTATGAGTCTTTTGAGTTACAAATGAAACGTACTCAAATTCCTTATAGAGGTTATGTTGTGATAACAACCGGATTGGTTAATTTATTGGGTGATCATAAATTATATAGACAATCAATGCAAAAGGATAAGAAAATTATAAAAGCATTACTAAATGATACGATAGAGGATGTTGATTTTTTCCTGTATGATATTTGTTGGAGTTTATACGAATTAGAAAAAGAAGAAGTTGATAAAAAAGAAGAATATCAAAATTGGCGAAGAGAACTCTTTCTTATATTATATCAGCTTGCAATCTTTTTCTATTCAGAAAATAGTGTAAAATTTTATCAAGAGAATATGGAAAAATATGTATCATGAACCAACTTTACTAGGTCTATCATTTTGTGGCAAAATAGAAGGCTGTTCTTCTGTGGAAGCCTCTTCTGTCTCAATAATAGTATCAGGATTTTTTGAGTTAGCTGCTTTGGCATTAGTAAAATAAAAAGTAGAAGCTATTGCTGAAGCGGCTAATAAGGTGAAACATACAACTTTAAATTTTTTCATAGATAAAATCTCCTTTTTCTTTTTTTCTTAGTTCACGGGACATAATCTGGATTTGTGGTGAGACGAGTTGCTTTTACTGAGGCAATCGTCTGCTGCGCAGTCGGGAATGTGTGGGAGCGGACTTACGCAGTAACTAAGACAAAAAGGTGCGTAGAAGGTGCCGTGGGAACAAGTGACACCGACGACAAAACAATCGGCGAACCGCCTTCATAAAACTAACATTCCGTGAACAAGAACTTCGGTTCAAAAGTACAAAATTTTTATCTTGTGAGTTGTGTTTTGGTCTCCAGTATTGTACAATAAAAAGAAAAGACAGGAGGAGACGGGAATATGAAAAAAGTACAAAAGCAACTGTTATTTTTACCAGTGTTGTGCTTGAGTATGGCAATCGGAGGTTGTGGAAAAAAGGAGACAGATAAGACGGATGCGGCAGATATGACAAAAACGGTGCCGAATTATACGCTTATCTATCAGAGTGAGCAGAGCAGCGAAGCAGAGAGTGCAAATAAGAACGCAGAAGAAA
>SKEL01002402.1_pt1 | contig 14152 bp, 16 predicted proteins | sample 4826741 | NCBI WGS metagenome assembly SKEL01 (sample SAMN11008810, study PRJNA524170) | human gut metagenome | biome: Human fecal sample; material: Feces; isolation source: fecal sample from pouch patient p33 | host: Homo sapiens | place: Israel: Tel-Aviv | collected 2016-03-22
TGCGTAACTGCTCGGCGGCCAACTTGTAATCAATTTCTTCCTTCTCCATAAAAAAACAAACTGTGTTAAACTACTTTTAATTGTAGCCTGACACAGTTTAATTTACACTCTCGTAAACAACAGAAAAACGGTCAAGGACTATCGAGTAAAAGGATGTCCCTTTCACTCAAAATCCTCGACCGTTTTAGGGTAGTACCAACAATAGATTTTTACTGAACACATTGAACGGTGGGAATGCCACGAACACAGTTAATCTTCTGAATGCATAGCATTCATTTTTGGACGACAAAACGCTTTATGCGTAAACGTTTCGTTAGCTGACATTGCAAGACGTCAGTTTGTACCCACAAACTGCGCTTGCTCCCCTTGTCAGACTGTCGGGGAGATTAGACCGTAATCACTCCGTTCTCATCGGTCAGCCATCAGAAATTAAGCAATAACGAAAAGAGGACTTTTATATGAACAGATACAATAGCAAGACTGCCCGATGGCAGCAGCAGGAGAAGAAAGAACAGCTGATGAACAAGACTGAGTTCATCAAGGTAAGATGTACCTTAGAGGAAAAGCAACGAATTAAATCAAAGGCAGAAAGCACAGGACGGAAGTTCTCAGACTACTGCCGTGAGATACTCCTTAATGGAGAAGTGATAGCCATTCCCAAGATGACGGACAATGAGAGAGAAGCCATTGCCATTCTCCAGCATACGGGCAGGTTCTATGGGCAGATTTCCAACCTTATTAAAGTCAAGGATGAGAGATGGGTACATATCACACAGAACCTTTCGCTATGTGCCAAAGAAGCATTTAAGCGATTTTACGACCCGCATTTTCGTGTGGACGACGAAATATATAAGGTCTTAAATATGTCGAGAGATGATAGGAAAGTGTAAGGCGATAGCGCATGGCAGCACGGCTTTGGATTATATTTTCAGAGAGGGAAAGCTCGGTAATCGGCTTGCCTTCCACAATCTTTGCAGCAGAGAACCGAAAGCAATCTATGAGGAAATGAAAGTGGTCAGCGATTATAACAGTCGTTGCAGAAACAAGTTCCTCCGCATTGAAATCGGTATAGCACCTCAGGATGAGAAGAAACTACCCGTATCTGAACTCATGCGGATAGCCCATCTGTTTGCCAAACAAATGGGACTTAACAACCACCAATGGGTAGCAGTAACGCACAAGGACACCGATAACAGGCATATCCATATCATTGCCAACCGCATCAGCCTGTATGGGGAGGTCTATGACACCACTTTTGTAAGCAACAGGGCAGCAAGAGTGGCGGAGGAAATAAGTCGCTCGAAAGGCTTGACCATTGCAAAGGAAGTAAAGGCTGAAAGGATGCATCAGAAAGCAAAATCCAATCCTACGAGAGAGCAAACGAAGAAAGAAGTACAGCAAATCTGTTATGCCTTGTTGGATAAATATAAAGGCGGTGGCATATCAGGGCACTCCATGTTTCTCTACGAATTGAACAAGAACAACATTATCATAGAGCGCATTAAGAACAAACAGGGAAAAGTCTATGGTTTGAAGTTCTCCTACTGTGGCCAGACATTCAAAGCTTCCGAAATCGGCAGGGAGTTCGGATACCGCTCCTTGCAAAAGAATTTTGAGACACCTAATAAAACCGAGACGAAACAGGCAATGACAAAAGCTCCCACAATAGAACATGGGCCAGTAAAGAATAAAACCCAACCGGATATAGGCTATCAACTTGTTCCTCCCAGTCGTTCATACATACCGCCTACAAAAACAAACGAAAGTTCATCTATTGCACAAGCCGTAGGAAATGTAGCAAGCACAGCCTTGAATGCAGCCGAAGAAATGATTTCGGGAGCAGGTGGACTTATCAATCCACAGACACATGGCGATGATTATGCTGAGACGGTATGGCAACGAAAACTCAGAAACCAAGCCAAGAAAAAGAAGAAACGAGGAAGAGGAATATAACCATTCTCCTCATTTTTCAATCTTTCCAAACAACAGATGACGCAAAAGAGTGAAAATCTTATCAAAAACGCTTGTTATTCAAAGCAAATGATTATCTTTGCAAATAGAATAACAAGCGTTCTTTGTTGATGCAGAAACCTGCGGTTAATGGCACTTCGCTCGTTTCCAAATCGTTACCTGTTTAGTTTGCATAGCAAGGTAACTTCTTTATTTTCAATTAGATACATTTTAGAAATTATCTTTACGTGTGTTCCGAGTGGAACACCATTGACAGCCACAACTGATTTTGAAGCATCAGGTGGATTATCGTAGTCGATTTCACAAGATTTTAATATCATCATTGTCTGCGAATACATATTGGTAAACATATCAGAAAGGAGGACTTTCAAGTCATTTGAGTTATTTCCCAAGGCAAAGAAGTCAGATATATCTTTCTCCGACTTAATTCCTCGCAGCGGCAAGGTCATACTCAAAACCTTATATTGAATGAGTGCATTTGTTTGTTGTTTGGCTTCTCTTATTCCCGTCTCATCAGTGTCATATAAGATGATAATATGCCGAAAACGAAGCTGTAAGCCTTCGATAATATTCTCAGGAATCTCTGCCGTCTCACTATTGAAACAAATAGCATTAAAACCATGGGCAGATAAAGATAGTACATCTTTCTCTCCACCAGTAATGAATATGATATCTCCTTTACTGGGCAATTGCTGAAAACCAAAGACATAATCGGTCACTTTCTCGCCACCATAAAGAAAGCGTAGTTTGCTCTTTGGGCGATAGACCTTTACAAACGTCCCCATATTGTAAGCAAACATCGGCTCTTCATGTGTCGTCCCTAATGTAAACGGCTTACCCTGATTGGAGATAGACTCATAACGAGCAAGCGACTTTACATGAAAACGTTGTAAGGTGTTGAAATCAATACCATATTGTTGCCAATATTTCATTTCCTCAATACTAAAAGATTGTTCTATCAGTTTATACCACTTCTTCTCTTCCATTAACTTTGGTTGGTCTGCGGGTTGTGAAATAGTCGGTTTAGGAGGTTTCATTATCATAGCTCGTTGTTCAAAGCGTTCTTGCTTTCCTATGTAGATGTTTAGTTGCAAGTCTCATATAATAGTTTCAAGTACCTTAACAAAATCTTTCTTCACATCCAATCCTATCATTGTGGCAGCAAACCAAAAACAATCTCCAGAATAAGCATCATTTCCAAAGTCTTTCATGCGATAGCAGTCTGACTTTTTATCAAGATATATATTGCATGAAGCACGTTTATCGTCATACAAAGGGTTACGGAAATTACGCTTAATCACGAAATCAATAGGCATATAGAAACAGAATATTTCAAGTCCTTTGTTGGTACGCAATAATATTTCTTCTTTGATGTTCATAGCTCTTCGAATAAGGTTTGTGATTCTCCCATATAGCCTTTTAGCACACCTTCCTTGTAAGCATTTAAACGCTGCAAAGCCTCTAAACGACGAAAGCCCTTGAATGTGGCTCTACCCGTCTTGACAGAGAGATAGAGTCCTTTAAATGGATAAACTACATGGTTACTTGATACATACCTATACGGAATAGAATTAGATTCCCTCCATCTTGCAAGTGATGCCTTAGATATTCCAAGCAGGTGCAGAACATCTGCCGAACTCAACTCAATCTTTTCCTCCAAAACGGAATAATCACGCTTTAGCTCCTTGATAAAGCATGCTATCTGTCTGAATTCTTCACGAAGTGCTTGAAGTTCATTTATTAGGGAGAGTGTTTCGTGGTGTTCCATCTTCTTTAAGTAGGATTTGGCAAAGATTAATGATAGCAGACAAAAATGGTTTCATTAGATGTTCTTTATCGTGACTTGTTAGATGTTTCTTGAAATCCTCCATGAAGTTAAAAATTTTTATTCCGTCACTCGGCATAACCGCCATCAGCACCTTAATCAATTTATCTTGCTCAATAGTTTCATAAAAACCGTTCACATGAGTCTTAGGCTCAATCATAGACTCTATGGTTCCCAAAGGAAGATGGATAACCAGAACTTCCTTCCCCAAGCCTGCAGCACACTTTCGATATGTGCTAAATCTTATATCCTTTTCCATCTTGCAAGCCTTAAGGAAATTTGAATACTCGATGCCACTTATATGAGCAGCTTCTTTTGCATTCTCACATAAAAGAACTAAACTCTCAAGTGTAGGGCTACCAATATAAAGATGCCCTTTGGGTTTTAATTTGTTTTTATTAGCCATAATATACATAATTGTAATTATTATGGCTACAAAGTTCCTAATGAAACAGGCTTTAGATAGAATATTAAAATACCATTCTCTGGTACAATAGTCCGTTAAATATTATGCTGCTTCAGCAGCGAAACTAAATATATCATTTACCCTTTTTTTATTTAATGGCGTGTTCGGGTTCTTCTCGAACACGTCAATAATTCGTTGCGCATAGTAGGCATTGACCATCTGCGCTTTAAGTCGACCGATGGACGTGCCAAGTTTCTTGCACATGATTTTGGCCACATTGAGTGCCGTGAATGAAGAGTTGAAGGCAAAGTCAAGTTTTCTCTTGTCGCGTGCCTGACAATCGGTAAGACCGAGGAACTGCTTTGCGTCGCGAAAGCAAAACTCCTCTTGGAAACGTGTGGTGTAATATTCCACCACATCGCGTCCGTCCATGTTCTCATCCGTACAGAAATACAAGCGCCGACTGCCATTAGGTAACTCGTGGATGACAAGCGCCACGACCCTATGCAAGGACTTGCACCATGCCTTGAGCGCATAGGCTTTGCCGGAGGTCTCTCCTAAATCAAGCTCATTGACTTTGGATATGTCGATGTTCCTTACGTCAATCTTATCACCTTTGACACGAGGACGGCCGGGCTTTCCTGTGGGCTCCCCATCCCATATGTAGAACAAGGCTGCGTCATGACGCAAGCGGCTCACAACATGGAATCCCATCTTCATTACCTTGTCGATGAAAGGTCTTTGGGAGAAGGCAGAGTCGGCGACAAGAACCTTGCAAATACGCTGTAAGGTTACCTTGTCGTCCTCCAATACTTTGGCATACCAGTCGTATAGGCTCATCTCTTTTTTCTCCTCGCCTTTTTCCAATGTGGTCTGCACAGCCTTCAGCATCATACACTCATGCAAGTCCACGTCTATCACACCGATGCCGAGGATCTCAAGACCGTGCTTTACCGCACCTGCACAGCCCGACCAAAACGTACCCACGTATGGGGTATGCTTCCCAGCCTTCTTAATGAAGCTTGGATCAATAACGATGGCATTGCGACCCTTACCCTCCTTGAAGGCGAAAGCACTCAGCCACATATTCATTTCGAGCCAGTTCACGCTGCGCTCTGCCGTCTGCCGATAGCATTGTTCGACACGCTTTCCATAGCGTCCCATCTGCGTGAAATTACATTTCCTTGGGATGACCATCAAAAGAAAAAGCATTTCCATGACGTTTGTTTGAATACTTTTGTTTAACTTTGCTCCATCTTCAGCACTAAATGCTGCTTTGCAGAGCCTCATATATCGGCTAATCAAGTTGGTTATCAGCATAAACTTTATTGTCTTTTTACATCTATAAAGTTACTGAAATTCAATGAGATAGCCGATTTTATTATGTTATATTTTATTACCTAATCATCTCTTTTTTAGAGACTTATCATGTTTTCTTTCTGCCACAATTTCTGTTGGCTTAGGGACGAAAGATTCGCAAACCACAAAATTTTAACGGACTATTGATTATATGTTCTTAATCAATCAAATATAGTCAAAATGACAAAAAAAAATCAAGAGGGTAATTTTAGTCTGATAAACTTTGCCGATTTCATTAATTTAAATTACCTTTGCATGGACTGAATAGCCGTTAGTTGATTCTTAGGACTCATTCCTTAAAGAAAATAGACGGTAAATAATTCTGTTAGACATAGGATATAATCGATGTTGGTTCGTGGTGGACGATTATCCATTGCGTTGTACAGAACGATGATTATCTGTGTCGTATGTATAAAAAACTAAGAAGGAAATTATGTTATTTGAAAAGCAACCTTCTCCCTCGATACCATCTGTCAATGGGACAGACGGAAGCGGTGCTGTGGATGGAAACGAAAAATGGTACGTAGCTTATGTTAGAACTAACTGTGAGCGTCGTGTAGCAGAAAGTATAAATAAAATGGGTTACACGACATACGTTGCCACGCAGCGAGTAATGCGCCAATGGTCAGACAGACGTAAGCTTGTTGACAAGGTCGTCATCACTCAGGTTGTATTCATCAAGTGTACATTGAAAGACACTGAGCAACTTGAGCGGCTTTCAATTATCTATCATTTTCTTCGGGTTTCCGGAACACCCAAAAAAGCAGAGATTTCCGACAAGGAACAAGACAATCTTCAAAAGGTTCTCGATGGTGCAGATACAGAAGACGATGTGGAATTTGACGCTAACAAATTTAGTAAGGGTGATGCCGTTTACATTAACTCCGGCAAATTTGCTGGAGTTACAGGTACTGTAGAGCAAGAAGCCAATGGCGCACATTATTTAGTTGTTCGCATTGACCATCTTGGCTCTGCGAAAGTGAGAATAAAATATTCGGATTTAGAATTGGAAAATACTGATTTATAACGAGGCTTAGCGGTCGTATTGCTATTCATGTGTGTATTGTGACTACGCTCTGGTGTTGCCTGGGCAACTCGCTATTAATAAAAATTCTTTAATTTTACTCAGCCTAGCAGAAAACGGGGTGCTCGAAAGGACCCTGTTTAAAGGCGAAAGGCAACAATTAGACGTTTACGACTATCCAATCTAAGGAGCCGTTGCATATAACACGTCGGGAAATGGATCGCCTTTATGATATTCCTTTAGAAAGATTCACAGAAGACGAGAACAATATTAATATTATATGTGGATACCCCAACCCTATCCCCTGATGTTCCTACCACTACATTATTTGTGGTCAAACGACGATACAAAGGATTTTGAGTAGGTAAAAGACACAAATTCTATTTGGCTGGTGTCTTGTACAAGGATAGAAAAAGCCTAGTATAATTATATTATACTTTAAATAAAGAGTTTAATATATTCCCTATTGTGATGAAACTTTCCATTCACGACTCTAACGTACTTAAAGGTATTGCAATACTGATTATGCTGTGTCATCATCTCTTCCTAAGGCCGGAGATGTACCCATACAATGATATTTTCATTCATGGTCATGGTATAGTACATGAGATTGCAATCATGTGTAAAGTTTGTGTTGCTATCTTCGTGTTTGTTTCAGGCTATGGATTAACAGAAAAGTATGGGCAATCTTCGACTATTAGACTAAAGGACTTCTATTGGAAGATATTTACGAAACTGATGCTCAACTATTGGTTCGTATGGCTGATATTCGTGCCAATAAGTGTTTTGTGGCTTGGCCCAACTTTCGCTGAATCCTATGGAAATGACAAGTTTCTTTACGGAAGAGTAATATTAGATTTTTGGGGTATAGTCAATTGGCTTGGTCCAGCTGTCTATAATTACAATGGAGCATGGTGGTTTTATGGATGCATTATAGGCTTGTACCTATTATATCCAGTGTTGCTTAAAATTGCGAAACAGAATGAGAATTATCTTATAGTGTTTGCAATAGCTGTTTTCTGCCTTCCCACTGATTTACTCTTCTGTATAAGAATATATTTGCTTGTGTTTGTCTGTGGAATACTTTACTCTCTACATGATAATGAGAGAAGCAAACTGACTCCCCCCCCCATATCTGTATGGATTATAACGTTCTTCTTTGTACTAATCGGCAGGCACAAACCCCAAGGTATCGACTTCTATGTATATGATGCTTTAATAATGGTTTCAGGAGTTTTTGTTTATCAACATATAAATGGATTTTGCAGAACCAAGCAGTGTTTGGCATTCTTTGGAAAATATAGTATGGATATGTTCCTAATCCATGGCTTCTTTTACAAATGGTGGATGCATGATTTCATTTATTATACAAAGAACCCTCTCGCGATATATATATCTTTAGTAATCATAAGTTTGATCGGCGCTATTGTAATTGAAAAAATAAAGCAAATTATGGGTTTCAATAGCTTAATAAAATACCTACGTAATTTATAATTCATGCCAACTTCTTCTGAAAATAACAAGCGCATAGCTAAGAATACACTCATGCTGTATTTCCGCATGTTAGTGATGATGGTTGTGTCATTATATACATCGAGAGTAGTACTTGACACTCTTGGGGTGTCCGACTATGGTATATACAATGTAGTCGGAGGCTTTGTCACCATGTTCTCACTTATTAGTGGAGCAATGACAACTGCTACACAACGCTTCCTGTCCTTTGCCATTGGAGAAGGTAAGAAGCAGGAGGTTACAAGCCTCTTTTCCACTGCAGTCATCATCCATATAGGACTGGCACTTATTATATTACTCTTGGGAGAGACTGTAGGTGTGTGGTTTGTTGCTAACAAGATGAATTTCCCGACAGGACGATACACAGCAGCTATATGGGTCTTTGAATTCTCATTATTAACATTCTTGGTCAGTGTTATCAATGTACCATATAACGCAGCTATCATTGCCTATGAGAAGATGTCTGCTTTCGCGTATATTAGCATCATAGAAGTAGTATTGAAGTTGGTAATTGTTTATTTGCTGTTGTTGGCTCCGTTTGACCGATTGGTCTTCTATGCAATATTAATGGCTATCGTGCAATTGGGAGTTCAACTTATATATGCCTCGTATACCCATTGTAAAATTAAGACATGCCATTGTAACTGGAAGCTGAATCACGAATATTTCAAGCAAATGACCTCTTTTGTAAGTTGGAATTTAATTGGTTCGTTGGCCGGCGTATGTAAGGACCAAGGCCTTAATGTTGTTCTTAATCTTTTCTTTGGAACTGCTGTTAATGCAGCAAGAGGAGTCGCCATTCAGGTGTCGACGGCAATAAATCGATTTGTTACTAATTTCCAGATGGCAATGAACCCACAAATCGTGAAGCTATATGCAGCTGAGGAAAAACAAGAGATGTTCAAACTTGTTTTTAGAGGAAGTCGCTTCTCATATTTGTTATTGTTGTGTCTTTCGCTCCCTGTTGTCATAGAGGCCCCATTTATATTAAATATTTGGTTAGTAAGAGTACCAGATTATACAGTATCCTTTTTGCGTTTAATTATTTTCACGGCTTTAATAGACTCTTTGTCTAACACGCTTATAACTTCTATGCACGCATCAGGTAAAGTTAGAGACTGCCAGATTGTTGTTGGAGGACTTTCTCTTTTGACTTTACCGCTTGCATATTTATTATTAAAAATGGGATATAACCCTACGTCGGCACTTGTAGCCGCACTTTTCATTTCGGTCCTTTGTTTATTTGCAAGGGTTGCATTACTATCAAGAACGATTGAATTTCCTGCGGTGTCATTTCTTCGTCAAGTTGCGCTGAAGATGTTATTATTAACAATAGCTTCTTATGCCATTCCATTAGCATTATATCATTTTACTAATGTTAACTGGTGGACTTTCATTATTGTATGCATTGTAAGTTTCATAAGCGGAGTGATATTTAGTTACTATCTTGGTATAGAAAAGCATGAACGTGAAGTAATAATGTTAAAAATAAAAGAAAAACTTCATATAGCTTAAGGTTATGAACAAGCCAAATATATCAGACATTCATAATTGCTACGGCTGTGGCGTATGCACAAAGGCCTGTCCAGTACATATCATAGATCTTCATCTCAATGAGGAAGGCTTTTACGAGCCATTTATCAAGGAAAATGATAAATGTATCCATTGTGGCCTATGTAGAGATGTCTGTGCATTTATTAAAGATAAACCTGCTCAGAACAATGCACCAGTTGTTAGTTATGCTGCATGGAGTAACGACAAACGGGTACAAAAGAAATGCAGTTCGGGCGGCGCTGGATTTGAAATCGCCAAATATCTGTTATGCAAAGGCTTCAAAGTTGTAGGCGTACGTTATAATGCTGAAAAAGGGCGCGCAGAGCATTTTATAGCAAGTACTTTAGAAGAATTGGCCCAAACGGCAGGTAGTAAATATATACAGAGCTATCCAGTTGACGGTTGGAAAGGTATTGACCGTAAGGGGAAATATCTTGTGACGGGTTCGCCGTGTCAGATTGACTCTTTCCGCTATTATATGAAGAAGATGAGACTTCCCGAGGAGAATTTCATACTTCTTGACTTCTTTTGCCATGGAGTGCCCTCAATGCTCGCATGGAGAAAGTATTGTAAAGACGCAGAAAAGAAAGTAGGAAATATCACATATGCTTCCTGGCGTAATAAATGGGACTATGGTTGGCATGACAGCTGGATCATTGGAATAGATGGTGATAAGCAAGGAGAGAAAGTAGATTGGCATGAAAGTTACAACTTGTTAATAAGGGGGAAAAAAAACTTCTTACAAAGCCGATTCTCTCAAGGTGATAAGTTCTTTAGCCTCTTTTTGGGCGACCAATGCCTTGGACAACAATGTTATGAGCACTGCAAATATAAATACGACCACTCATCAGCTGATATCCGAATCTGCGACTTGTGGGGCAAGACATATCAAGACAATGAAGATGGTGTCAGTGGGGCTGTAGCATTTACAGAGAAAGGCGCAGAGATTTTAAAAGGGATAGACTGTCATCTCATAGAGCATTCGTTCTCTGTTGTCGCTGAAGGACAAATGAAGACTTGTCCGAAAATGCTGCCCTTAAGAGATTCGATATTGACAAGCTTGGCTGACCAGAGCAAGACGATTGACGATGCTGTCAATATTTTAGATGCCTATCACAAACATCAGAGAAATATTGGAAGGCTCAAGCATCCCATCAGAACTATTTGTCATTTAGTAAAACGTATCCTCAAATAGACACAGAAAATGATTATCGACACTATTACGTGCCATAACGTGTATAACTATGGAGCTTCGCTCCAAGCATATGCGTTGCAGCACTATCTGGAATCGTTAGGCCATGACGTGAAGATAGTAGATTTCCAACCATGGTTCCATCGTGATAGGTACAATCCTAATTATATAGATCATGACAGAAAGCTATATAAATTGCTCCATAATTGGCCTACATTGATGAATTTTCTTCATGTGGTAAAGGATCGTAAACAAATACAGTTGATGAAGAGTATGTGGGGAAGAAAGGTGTCTTTTGATAACTTCACAATTGACTATCTTCGCTTAACGAAACGCTATAATTCTTCTGAAGAACTTAAAGCAGATCCTCCAGTTGCAGATATATATGTGGCCGGAAGTGATCAGATATGGAACACAGAAAGCAGAAATGGTAGAGAACCTGGGTATTACCTTGATTTCGGTAATGCTAAGAAAGTCTCATATGCTGCAAGTTTCGCAGTGAGTGAAATCCAAGACGAATGGCGTCCTTTTGTAAAGAGCCAACTTTCCCATTTCCAACACATATCTGTCAGAGAAAAGACAGGGTTGACAATATTAAAGAGCTTGGGCATTAAAAACGGAGTACAAGTTGTGGATCCCGTTTTCCTGCTGGGTGCTGACGAGTGGAAAGTATTGGTTCTTAAGGCGAAAGAATACGGCTTAAAGGAAAACAATTACATCGTAGTGTATGACTTCCTTAATGATGAACGGATTGCCGCATTTGCAAAGAAACTTAAAGGACAGACGAACATGACGGTTGTGAGCATCAATGATTTCAATATATTGCCATATGTTGATATAAACATCAATGACGCAGGCCCTCTAGAGTTCGTTTCTCTGATAAGTAAGGCTGCTGCAGTTGTATGCAGTAGTTTCCATGCTTCTGCATTTAGCTTAATATTTCAGAAGCCTTTCTATGTCTATCCGTTAATTGGGCAGAACAATTCATCACGAATGGAAGACTTGTTGAATCTGATAGGTCATCACGAGCGTTTTATGCCAAATGAGATATTGGATGATATGGATTATGATGCTATACAATCTGTCTGGGATAATGAGATAGGAAGATCAAAAGATGTATTACAGTCTTTCATCAATAATTATATAAAGTGCGAATGAAATCATACTATATGCAGGTCGGTAATCACATCATCCTCCAGTCTTTTGGCATAGATGAAGACTCGCAGGTCGAATCTCAAGTTCATCACGCTTTTCCCTCCTGTACCCTCCACCCCTTCCGTTGCCGTGATCTCGCCAACTGGGGCGGTGCCCTGCACTGCATAACGTGGAATATTAATTTATATAAAGCGTCATAACGTTTATTTATCAATTATAATGAAATCAAATATAGATAATAAATTAGTTGGTAATAGAAAAATTGTCATTGAACTGAGATTCCAACCTCATTTTAGTATAATCGACAAAAGAGGTGAGATATTAGACTCATTGTTGAAGATAGATGCATTCAAGAATTTATATGGCAGTATGAATGCATCAAGAATTTTGGTCGGTAACAATGCGGAAGAAGAAAGCTGTTCAACAACCTTTGCCGTATATCATAATCGAATTAGTTACATTTCTTCAAAGATTGATTCAGTTGAGAGCTTTTTCTCATTATTTGATCAATCATATAAAGCTGTTCTTAACATTACTGGAGATTTAGATATTGTTAGAATTGGATGTCGAACTTTAGGCACTTATTATGTTAAAGGCATCAATGACTTTAATAGTATCTTACATAGCTTCGTTAATGCTTTTCCTACTGATATTTATTTTAACGATTTTACTACAAGAGATTTGTGCCTTCATATTGTACATGATAAAGGAATGTATCGCATTGGACCTGTAAACAAAGATGATGGATTCATTATGGGAGAGTTCCAAGGTGAGATAACGTGAAACATGTAGGCATAGCACTCGATGCTGATAATTATATCAATAATTCTATTCATGAAATCAATGATCCCAAACTGATTAAAGATGTATACATGTATGCCCTCTCTGTCGAAAAAAATCTATATGACCGTGTTTCAACATTAGTTATCAACGATGGGAAGAAATAAGGGAGGAAATTATCAAAAATTATCACATATTGATAATCGGGGAAATAAAAATTCAGAACTGGTAGATGAATATAATTTAAAAAGGAGAGGTAATACACTAAATAAGTTCTCTCAGCATCTTCCTGCTGATAAAAATAAGCAGATAGATACTAGACCATACCAAGAGATTGATCATAAGGATGATGGACTTACAACGATTCAGGAACCCCAATTTCCTACTTCAACTTATTTAAGGCTTGATCAAAAAATTGATGAACAAGAGGAACGGTGTAACAATCTTCAAACAAGTTTAATAAATAAGATTGATGGAGTTAAATCAGAACTAATTACCAGAAGTGATTCTATCAGGAAAGAATTAGGAAGAAAAAATACAATCTGCAAAATCAGACAATCGCAGCCATGTTAATCAAGTAATGACTTGGATATTATCAATTACGGCGATAATATTGACGATAGCTAGTGTATATATAATTTATAACATTCACGAAAATAGCAAGAACATTGAAGAATTAAAGAAATTCCAAACAGAGATTAAAATTAAATTAGAAAACCCTAAAGACATAGGTGAACATCGATAATATACGAAGATGTTCCGTAAAAATATAACCCAAATAAATTTCAAAGAATACCAATGACGGCCATCGTAGCAGTTTTAAATAAACATTGCGCAGCAATAGCTGCAGATAGTGCAGCGACCATGGGCAACACCCATAAAGTAGTGAATAGTGCAAATAAAATTTTTACACTATCAAAGTTCCAACCGGTAGCTGTAATGACTTATAATAATGCTTCCTATATGGGAATACCTTGGGACATTATAATAAAAGAGTACAGGAAGAAATTGAATGATAAATCATATGATACTTTGAAAGAATATGTTGATGATTTCGTTGAGTTTATCCATGAAAAAAAGTTTTGCGGCAGTGAAACAAAGCAATCAAATTACTTGGTAAATACTCTAAAATCTTTCTATGATAGTTGCGTGGGACAAATTGCATCTGCTAATGGTATATCTCCGAGCAACGTAACTAATGATCAAATATCTACAAAATTAAAAGAATGCTTAGAAGCGAATAAGCAGGGTAAAAAAATGTCCTGAATTTAAAAATTATAATTGTGAAGATTTCAAAACAAAAGTATTAAATTTTATAAATGAGTTTGCAAAGAATAATCATTACGATTGTGCTGATTTGCTTGCAGAAAGCTT
>SKEL01002405.1_pt1 | contig 14129 bp, 8 predicted proteins | sample 4826741 | NCBI WGS metagenome assembly SKEL01 (sample SAMN11008810, study PRJNA524170) | human gut metagenome | biome: Human fecal sample; material: Feces; isolation source: fecal sample from pouch patient p33 | host: Homo sapiens | place: Israel: Tel-Aviv | collected 2016-03-22
AAGGAGTGCTTTGCAATTGGCAAAGCACACAGTCGTGCATGGTATTCTGCAGGGCTATCAGATGGCCGTCGTGATGAACATGATGGGCACAATCAGCACAATAGAAATCAGCATGAGTTCCCTGCGCTTCACCATGATGGTGAAACGTAACGGCCAGCAGCATCGGCAGGTAAACCAATAGCAGCAGCCAGGAAATCCTGATTCTCTTATGCGTTATCCACTGCATTTAACAATATTTATTTTCTGCAATTATCTATAGTCTTCTGATTTTTCCGTTTGCAAAGTTAATCATTTCTTCCTAAAATGCTGCATTTCCCAATTATTTTTGTACTTTTGCAACATTATTTTTAAAATAGGCGTACCCGATTCTAGGGGGATGTTGTATTATGAACAAAGTAGAATCATAAAAACAAGAAAAAATGATGAAAAGAACGACTTCCCTTTTACTGTGTCTTGTCTTGAGCATTTCCCTATTTGCTCAAAGCAGAGGTGTGACCTTTCAGGTGCATAACGAAACGCTTACTTCCGTATTGAAGAAGATTGAAAAGGCGGGCGAGAAGAATATCCTCTTTGCCTATCAGGCTACCGACCAATATCGCGTTACTGCCAATATCCAGGCTAAGCGACAGAAGGAAGCCCTGGAGATGGTGCTGCAAGGGAAACCTTTCTCCTTCGTAGAGCACAACACCTATTTCGCCGTTCAATATACAGGCAAGACAACCCGGGTGGAACAGATCAAGGGCAGGGTGGTGGATGAGCACCAGCAGCCTCTGCCTTTTGCCAACGTGGTATTGATTTCCTCCGTCAGCAAGGCTTATGTGGCTGGTTGCGTAACGGCAGAGGATGGAAGCTTCGTGCTTCCTTATGCCGATAAGGATGTGATGCTGAAGGTTTCGTTTGTGGGCTATAAGTCGCAGATTCTGGCCTGCAAGCCTACCATGCACATCGGTCTGCATCCCGATACCCAGCAGCTGAAGGCGGTAACCATCAAGAGTACCCGCCCCAATGTGGTGTATAAGGACGGCGCCTTCACCACCTTGGTATCCGGTACCATCCTGGGCGAACTGGGCTCTGCAGAAGATATGATCAGCCAGTTGCCCTTCGTTTCGGGCGAAGCGGGCAGTTGGGAAATTATCGGTCGTGGAGCGCCCGAGATTTATCTCAACGGCAGGAAACTGGAGAATCTGAACGAACTCAAGCGATTGAGCGCTAAGGATATTCTGAAGGCAGAAATCGTTACCGTTCCCGGAGCGCAGTATAGTTCCAAGACCAATGCCGTAATCCGTCTGCGTGCCGTTCGCAAGCGCGGACAGGGCTTGAGCGGAAGCCTTTATTCTGAATATATGCAGGGCCGTTATTCGCCTCATGGCTATGAGGATGTGCAATTGAACTACCGCACGGGCGGACTCGATATTTTTGGCGAAGTGGGAGCGGGATTGGATCGCTCGCACACCACCGCCCATTCCGAAACCCAGCTCCATACCACCAGCGACTGGGATTTCAACAGCCGCAGAACCACGAATACCCTCGGTGGAGAGATTCTTATGAACGCGGTTTTCAACTATGAGATTTCCGAGCAGCAATCGCTTGGTATGCGCTATGAGACAACCAACATGATAGGAAATAACTACACCCACAGCTGGGGAGCAACCGATGTGTGGGAGGATGGCAAACTGACGGAAAGCATGGGCGTAGATCTGTTTTCGAAGAGCAAGCCCCATTGGTCGCATAGCGTGAACGCCTATTATAATGGCGATTTCGGCAAATGGAACATCAATTTCAATGGCGATTTCTATAATAAGGTGAGCCAGAGCACCCAGACGGCGATAAACGACGGAAAGCTGGATGCGGAATCTGAGAGCAAGGTGAGGAGTAATCTCTATGCTGCCAAGCTGGTGGTGTCGGGACCTTTGTGGAAGGGTAGGCTTTCCTTCGGAACGGAAGAGATGTTTACCAACCGCCACAACGACTTCACCCAGAGCGGCTTTTCTGCCGATGCCTTCAACCACATCCGCCAGTCTATCTATGCCGGATTCCTGGAGTATTATCTGAACATCGGACACATGAACTATAGAGCCGGTTTGCGATACGAATACCAGAAGACCGATTATTACGAGAAGGATGTGCTGCAGGCGGAACAGAGTCCCAGCTACAGGGATTGGATTCCATTTGCATCCATCGGCTACAGCAAGGATAATCTGAATCTTGCCTTCTCCTATCGTCTGAACAAGTACAGTCCTATCTACGTCATGCTTCAGAGTAGCATCGACTACGACAGCAAGTACGAGTACAAGTCCGGTGACCCTCATCTCAAGCCTCAGAAGCAGCACAGCTTCAATCTCTCGGGTAATTACAAGTGGCTGTCGTTCATGGCTTACTACAACTATGTACTCGACATGTACATGACCTGGTACAAGCCTTACGACGAGGAGAATCATCCGAGTGTGCTTTTGCAGACGATGGCTTCGGTGCCTCATTCCTACTATTGCGGAGCCAATATCCGTGTGGCACCTTCGTTTGGAATCTGGTATCCTAACCTCACGGCGAGTGTCTACTACAGTCATGAAAATGTAGATCATCTCAATATTCCCAAGTTTGGCAAAAACCAGCCTCAGTTTACATTCAGCATGAACAACAATCTGAGGCTTCCCCACCGATGGTTCATGAATCTTTCGGGCAATGTCAGCACGAATGCAGAGATGGGACACGGAAGAAAGAAATGTATGGGTAACATGCAGTTCCGGGTTTCCAAGGACTTCCTGAAGAACGATGCCCTCAAGGTGATGTTTGTAGTGCAAGACCTCTTGCATACAGGATATTATTATTTCGAGGCAAACGGCACGCAGTCGCATCGCACGTTAACCCGATATGCAGATAATCAGAAAATTCTTATGAATGTGAGATACACATTCAACGCAACAAGAAATAAATATAAAGGTAGTGGCGCAGGACAGAGCGAAAGACAACGACTTTAAGCAGCTATTCCTGGAAATGTATCCTCGATTGGTGCGTTATGCCGTGTCCCTTTTGGGAGACGGCAACGAGGCCCGTGACATTGTGGGAGATGTTTTCGAGAAGGCGTGGAACCAATTCTCCTCCTTGCAGATGGAAACAAGGAGGAGCTGGCTCTACGCATCGGTGAGAAATGCCTGTCTCAACTGGCTCAAGCACCAGCAGGTGGAGCAGACCAACGTGGAGACGCTGATAGAGGCCACCCGGTATGATATGAGTACCCGGTATGAGGAACACGAGCGCCTGTTGCAGCAGGCGGAGCAGATAGCGAGGGAGCTGAAGGAACCCACCTGCACGATTCTCCGCCTCTGCTATTTCGAGCATCTCACCTATCAGCAGGCAGCCGACAGGCTGGGCATCAGTCCCAACACCGTGAAGAAGCATATTTCCAAGGCACTCGCCATCTTGCGCGAGCGAATGAAGCATACAAACATAGAGAATTAGGAGGAAAAATCATGAATAAGAATCAAAATCAAGAACTGGATTATAGAATGGATTCTGTATCAGAAAATGTTTCTGAGAATGCTTCTGAGAAAGTTTCTGAGAAGATTTCTGAGAAAACTTCAGAAAATGCTTCTGATGCCCGACTTACCCAGGTATTCGGGGAAGCCTTGGGCGATGAGCCTTCGAAGGAGGAAACGCTGGCGGCTTGGGAAGCCTTCGAGCAGAAGCATATTTCTTCTGAGGAGGAACATCTACAGAAGGCAGAAGATGAATTGTCTGAGAAAAAGATAGAGGATGAAATCGGAAGAGAAAATGGAAACGAAATCGGAAGGGAAATCGAAGGTGAATCTTCTTCCAGAAAGATTTCCAAAGCCCGAATCCTGGCTTGGATTACTGCCTCAGTTGCAGTAGCGGCAAGCCTCTTCCTTTTTATTTTCCGTTCATCTCAGGAGATTTCTCAGCCTACGGAGTTCTCCATGGAACTTTTCTCGGAGGTCACTTCTCCCAAGCAGGTGGAGCAGACCCTGAGCGATGGCTATTGCGTGGTTTCTACCCCGGCAGCAACCACCACCTTGGTAACGCTGAGCGATGGTACCAAGGTGATGCTCAACGCCAATTCTACGCTCGAATATCCTGCATCTTTCGATGATGCAGAAGTCCGGGAAGTCCGTCTGAAGGGCGAGGCTCATTTCGAGGTAACCAAGAATCCTCATCGGCCTTTTATGGTAAAGGCGGGTGAGATGCAGACGCAGGTATTAGGCACCATATTCGACGTGAAAGCCTATCGCAAGGATGCCCCAAAGGTAACCCTGATGCAGGGCAAGGTGAAGGTGAGCAATGCCGATACGGAGGTGGAAATGCGCCCGGGGCAGACCGCTACGCTCCAGTCGGATAAGATAGTGGTATCTAAGGCTTCCTCTTCAGCCTCCGATTGGCTGGAAGGTGATTTTGATATGGATCAGGTTACGCTGGCAGAGGCGATGAGCGACATCGGAGCCTGGTACAACAAGACCGTAGTCTTCCAATCCCAGGCGAATATGGATAAGCTCATCCACTTCCGCTTCTCCCGCAGGGCAAACCTGCAGGAAATCATCACGGCGCTGAACGAGATGGGTGTGGCAAAAGTCAGAATAGAAAAGGGCAAGATCATGGTGCTTTGAGCCATGGTCTTGCCTATTCCTGTTCCTATTCCATCAAAATCGATTCCTACACTCGGTTGCAAAGATACAAACTTTCCTTCTAAAAAGGAAAGAAATCGGTAATTATTTCCTTTTCAAAAGGAAAGTTTCTGTTTTTATCTAAAATCTCTTTTTGCTCTTTAAAGCTCTAGTTGTTGTCTTGCAGTAGCCATTTCCAGATAGGTACTACCTCTATCGTATAGCCATCTGCCTTTATTTGGGTCTGGTAATCACGGGTGATGATGTAGCCGTGATAGCCTGGAAAGGCTTTCAGAAATTTAATCAGTCCTCCTACTTCTCGCTCGTAGGTTGCCTCATCATTCAGATTGTAAGATACCTGTATGGTCAACTGGGCAGAAGGAACGCAGAAATCTATCTCTACGTTCTTGTTGAAATAATAGAGCAAGGTTTCTTCTGTCGTGTTTCTGAATCTTCTGTTCAGTTCTATCGCCACCATATTCTCCAACAGCTTCGTTTCTCCCTGAAACAGAAAGAGATTGAGTATTCCATTATCGGCAACGTATCTTTTTTGAAGTGTTGCCTGTTCTGTCATAGGTGAAACCAGATTCGGAATCGGGAAGAAGAGATACGCATCTTGCATGTATTCCAGGTAATCCTTCAGGGCTGGCAAACTGATGGTGTCTCCGGTAGATTTCACCATGTGTTGCAATCTGGTCAGGGATGAAGGCTGCATCACGCTATCGGCAAGTTTTTTAGCCAGAAAGCGGAATGTTCTTGAATTGCGAATGCTGTTTCTCTCCACGATGTCGCCAATCAGAATTTTCTGATACAGGGCATTGAGATATTCCCGCTTGTCGGGTTGCTCAAATGATTCTGCTATTCCCCCTTCGTAAAAGTAGGAATCAAAATAGTTGGATATTATTGATTTTATCTGCTGGTTGTATTCCCAGTTTTCACCTAGTTCTACTTGATGATAGGTTAGGTATTCTGCAAAGGAAAAAGGAAAGATTTCCTTCGGAATGTATCTTCCTCCAAGTGTAGAATACATTTCCTTGCCCAGCATCTTGGCGTTGCTGCCTGTAATCATCACGCGATATTGGGAGTCAGCCAGGCGGCGGGCAAATTTCTCCCAACCTTCTATATTCTGAATCTCATCAAGATAGACGAAGGGCTGTTTGCCTGGATATAGTTCCATGTAGGAATCCAGGATAGTGCCCAGTTCTTCAGCCTTGAGGGATGACAAGCGCTCATCCTCAAAGTTGATGTAGAGAATATCTTGGGCCGACTGTTCTCCTTTGTTGAGTCTGGTCTGAATATCCTGATACAGTAAGTAGGATTTTCCTGCTCGTCTGATACCTACGAGAATATAATTCGACTTGTCGCCGAAAAGGAAATCTCGGTGAACCAGTTTGTAGTTCGGGATGGCTATTTGCTTCTCGATGATGATATTTTTGATAATTTGCTTGTCCATACAGAAATATTTTAAAGTATACTTTGCAAAAATACGGAAATATTTCTAACTATACTCCGAAATAATCCTAGAAAGCGGTTTGTTTAAGGAAAATTAATGTTTTTCCTATGATTTTCTGTTCCTAAGGTGAAAAGCAAATGGATTGGGCTTGCCTTCTAGAGAAGAGGGGATTTCCCTGGGGCTGCGTTCCAATTAGCTTGCTCCAGTTGTTCCAATTGATTTGAAAAATCTCAGTCTCAGTTGTCTCAGTAAAAAAATAAGGGGGTATCATTTTCCCATTTTTCTCTTTCTTTCCTTTTTGCTGTTTTTATAACTTACTGATTATTAATTAATTATATATAAATATATAATATATATATAAGAATAAAAGAAAAAGAGAGGGTACTTGAAAAACAACTGAGACACTGAGACTGAGATTTTTGATGCCTTTAGCTGAAATCAAAAACAATCCTAACTCCCTATCAAGCAGATGTTTATGTGGATGGTATTCGTGCGTCTAAGTTTGTCACCATCTTCTCGTAATCAGAAAAAAGAAAATATTTCTTCCAAAAAAGGGGCGTTTTTCGGGATTTTATTCGTATTTTTGCCCTGTCGTTTGATACGATTTCAACAACAAACAATTCAAAACCTAAAAAAATAGTTGGATTATGAACATATTTAAAAAGCTATTTGGTGGGCAAAAGACTACTGAGGAAGTGAAACAGGAGAAGGAAAAAGACTTCGACATGGTGAAATATGATGGTGTTCGTGCTCTCCGCATGCATCAATTTGACCTTGCAGCCAAGTCTTTGGAACATGCTCTGCAGTTGAATGCCGAAGATTTGGAATGCCGCGACTATCTCTCGCAGGCTTACATCTCTATGGGTGATCTGCAGAAAGCCTATGAGCAGTTGCAGATTCTCTCGGAAGCCCAGACCGACAACGTGGCGGTGTTGCTGCGTATGGCGGATGTGGCGTATATGATGGAGGATTACATCGCCATGACGGATGTGTGCAACAAGGCTCTGCAGCTGGATGCTGAGAATGTAGAGACGTATTTCTTCTATGCCAGAGCCTGCAGAGGGCTGGGCGATGCACCCCGTGCCGTGTCGATGCTGACTGAGGCGATAGGCAAGCGTGAGGATTTCTATGCCGCCCGATTGCTTCGTGGCAGCATCCTGTTGGATCAGGCTCAGCTTTCCGAGGCAGAACTCGATGCAACTTTCCTCTATGAGCATATTCCGGGCAACGAGGATGTGCTGTTGCTGAAGGCTCGTGTAGAGAAGGCGCAGGGAAAGATGGAGGAGGCTGAACAGACCTACGGTAAGGTGATGGATGTAAATCCTTTCTCTATTGATGCCTATCGCGAGCGCAGCGAGGTTCGCAGAAGTCTGGGTGATAGTGCCGGTGCTGCCGAGGATGAGGCTGCTGCCAAGGAAATGGGTGTCGAAATTCCGGAACCATCAGAGGGAATAGAGCAGAAAATCAAGGAAAAAATGCAGCAGATGGACCCCTATAAGGTTTTCCATAACGAATACTGAATAATAGAATTTCATCTTTCTAACTGGGAAAAAATATTTTCCCAGTTAGAAAGATTATTTTTTATAACTACAAGTCGTCGTTCTATCTGATACCATTATCTCTATCGCTATTGTTCAGCTTACGGCTGCCTGTATGGTATCTGCGGCCATGGCTGAAGTTGAAGCTGGCAGCAAAGACAAGCATGTTGCCCTGGTCAGCAAGGCGTACCTTGTTCTTCTGCTGCACATACTTGTTGAAAAGTTCATCCTTATACACGCAGCCATGAGGATAGAATACGAATAATCCGAGAACGCCAAACTGCCAGTTCTTATAACTGTAGGTTACGGCAAGATTGGAGGTTGGCTCTCCGCCGTTTGTCTTTTCTCCCCAAAAACTCTTTTCCACCTTATAGGCACCATAGCCAATGTTCCAATTGCCTGTCATGTACCGAATTTCTGCTCCATAACTGAAGTAATTGAACTCGTGGGAATAATCCAAACCCTTTGTCTTGACATTCTGATACTCGCACATGAGGTTCAAATCCAGATGATCCTTGATGAGGTGAACTTCAGGAGTCAACAGCAGGTGCTTGTAATCATGACTCTTCTGATTCTCCGGTTTGCTCACAAAGAGATAAGAGCCATCCTCCCGCTTTTCGGGCAAGATAGAAGTAGCTATAGGCTTGTCGTAATACGTCCAGTTTCCCTCCAGGTACACAGACATCAGCGGAATGTTCCAGGAAGCCGACAAGGTATTGTTGTAGCCGGTAAATGGCTTCAGACCGCTATTGCCGTCACGCGCCTCAAAGCTGTTGGAATATTGGCGCAACTCGCTCAAGTCGGAAAGGCTTGGGATGTCTGACGTGATTTTGCTGCTCCATTTAAAACTCAGACGGTCGCTAGCCTTTGCCTGTAAAGTTACCTGTGGTCGAAACAGCCATTTGCTGTATCCGTTCTCCCCCTGATGGATGGAAGACCTGGTTGCGCCAACTCCCACCTGATAACTGAACCACTTCTGTTGTCCCTGTAGCTGGGTGAAAAGATAGAGATTGCTGTACTTCAATTCCGTATCAGCATTACTGCTTCCCACATAGATGTTATCTGTGTGGCTGATATTATATTGTCCACCTACCGATAAAGCCATCTGTTTCCAGCTCTTGCTGTATGTTCCTTCACCAATAAGAGAGCGCTTTCTACCAGTTGCATCATAACTGTAATCGGTCAGCGGAGCGTTCTTTACAGATTCATCCGGCGATTTGTTGAACGTATATTCCCTCATACGATATTGGTAATCTGTTCCGATGTAAGTACCCACCAGGTTCAGAGCCAGGTTCTGGTCATGGGGCATGTTGAGCGAATAATAAATGTCCAGAGATGGAATCTGCTCCAGCATTTTTCTGTTGTTTTGCAGATATTGATTTGCCTTGCCGCTTTCCTGATAAAGCTGGTTCATGCCTCTCACAGGACTGTTGTGATTGTAGAAATTCAACCGTACATTCAATGTATATTTGTCTGGCTCACTAAGATTATAACCCAACTGTACATTATTGGTGGTGTATAGGAACGGAGAATCATAACCTAAATAATTGCGATGTAGAGTTTCTCCTGTGGGCAGATGATAAGTACCGAGACTCTCATTGCTTCGTTCCTCTACCGAGCGATAGGAGAAACTGTAGTTGATGCTGAATTCCGATTTCTTCACATTGTATTTGAAATAACCGTCGCTATTATTGAAACCTGCCTTGGTGCCTTGCATCGTAGAGACTCCACCCACATAACCGGCATAGCGTCGGCGGACCTGGTAGTTGATGACTGCATCCAGATTGCTGTCTCCATATTTGAGTCCTGGAACATTGATGAATTCCACCTTTGTAACTTCATCCGGCTGCAAAGCCAATACATCTTGCATGCTAGCTTTGACATCGTTGATGCGTATTTGCACATCTCCGCCCTTTAATGACAGAACTTTGCGTTCTGCTCGATTTACGATAATGGTAGGCAAAGACAAGTTGTCCAACAGCTCATAACCATTGGAAGCCGTTTTCACCTGCTCTTTTGTAGGGAAGATGATTTGTCTATCTACTTTTTCTACAACCTTTGCGGCTTCAACGGTCACACCTTTCAACAGGTATGAATTCGCCTGCATCCTCACATTTCCGATACGGGCAATAGGTACCAACTTGCAAATCGTCTTGTAGCCCACGAAAGAAACCTTCATGAGGGCCTGCTTCTGCTGGCAGGGGATGACGAAATCGCCATTGGCGTTGCTCACGCCTCCACAGAGAAAGGAGGAATCCTTCGGGTTGAGCAGTTGGATATTGGCGAATTCTACAGGAAGATTGTGATTGTCTATCAGTCTGCCTATCAGTTTGCGCTCGCTCTTGCGCATGCATTCTACCGTGATGAGGCTGTCACCTACGGTCATCTGCATCGGATAGAAACCGATTACCTTGCGGATGGCATCGGGAATATTGGCTGTCTTCACGTTCTGGGTAACTGTGAAGTCCTCCAGTTCGTTGTAGATGAAACTGATTTTGTAGCGCTTGGAAGCCTTGTCGAGGTCGATGAGGACGTCCGACATGCTGCGGTCGTGATAGTTGCGTTGGATGTGCTGTGCGCTCATCGCCAGGGCGAACGTACACAGCAGGAATATGATGGCTGAAAATCTTCTCATAATGATGTTGCTTTTTATTTGTTATTTTACAATCAGCTCGTTTTGTTGCAATTCGATGTTTACGTTCTCGAATTGGTTCAGTTCTTTTATGATGTTCTCGATGCTCGAATGACTGTTCCATTCGTAATAGAGGCGGAGGGTCTTGTCCTCGTTATTCTCAAACTTTACTTGTAAATCATAATAAGAAGCAATTTCAGAAAGCATCTGCTCGAAAGCCACATTCTCGAAAGTCTTGTGAATGGCTGGCTTTTCTGGTTTCGGATGAGTCAGGGAATCCTTTGCTGCTACCTGCTTTGCGGAATCTGATTTTATGACTTCCGGATGAGTGTCTGCGGTTACCTGGATTGGTTCCTGGCTGCGCTTGATGTAAGTATGGATTGCGGCAAAGGCAATACCCGAAATCAAGACAAAACCGGCGATGGATGCTGCCAGCTTGCGCCAGGAAGTTATAGGATGAGCTGCTTTTTCCTGAAGTTGATGCTCCTGGCTGAATTTCTCCCATTCCTCATCTACATTAATAATAGGAGAGGGGCTTTCAAGTGCAGAATCCACTTCCACCATCGTCTGATAGAGTTTTCGGCATTCCTCATCCTGCAATATTTCACGAATCTCCTCATCAGAATACTTCTCCTGATGGTCGATGATATCCAGTATTTTTTCAAACTTGTCCATAATAAATCTGCTAAGGGTTAAACTTTTGCTTTAATTTCCTGATGCCTTGCGCCAGATGCTTATAAACTGCCACCTCGCTGATGCCCAATTCCGTAGCAATCTCCCGATATTTCAGTTTCTGCCGAAAGCGGAGATCGAGTACCTTGCGGGTTTGTGGCGTGAGTTCAGCATCCATATAAGTCTGAATTGCCTCGTACTTTTCTGTCTCCCTGTCTATTTCGGCAATCGTCGCTTCCAGGGGAGCTATCGAAGGCGAAGTATCGGCTTTCAGGAGGTGATGAACCCGGTCTTTCATCTTCTGTCGGCTCAACAGGTTGAGGCATTTATGGCGCACACACACCAGAAGATAGCTCCCGGCGTTGGCGGAAGGCAGGGGCGGTTCGCTGGCTATTGTCTCGTTATCAAGACCCAGTTGGGTCTTTCCGTTGAGCACATCGGCAAAGACTTCGCTCACCACATCTTTGCTGGCTGCATCATCCTTCAGAAGTACCCTGGCCAATTGGTACATCCTCAGATAATGCTGCCGGAAGAGCTGTTCTATCGTTTTTTGTTTATTTGCATTACTTTATTTCTTTTCTTTTGCCTATATTACAATCGAATTTTCATTTTCCTAACCCTTAGCAGAATATTTTTTATAACTACAAGTTGTCGTTTTCATCGTCTATAGACGATAAAATGTAATACAGGAATTACTTGAATGCGCCAGCATCTGAATCATAGTTGTTGATGTTCTTCCGGATGTTCTTCTTCTTTCCGGAGAAGAAATTGTAGCTGACACCCAGCATCAGCATGCGGCGATTATCCTTGATGATGTGCTGTTCCGTCTGGTTCATAATCGGATTGTCGAACGACTGGCTCTCGTACTTGGCTGGAGCAAACATCCACATACCATAGAGCGAGAAACGCCAGGCTCCCTTCTGATAAAAAGCAGAGAATTCACTCTTAGGCTCATCCGCCTTGCGATAGTCCAAGACAGCCATCTTCGAAGGAATATTTCCCTGGTAAGATGCTCCCCAGTTTCCCTTCCGGAAGTTGATGCCATATTTGAAAGGACTCCACCAGTAGCAATGGCGACCATAGGAATTGCTGATTACCTCCCGTTCAAAACCTCCACCCACCATCAGTTTAAAAACCTCGTTCTTGAACGGCTTGAACTGAAGATAATAGCCTGTGCCATAACGCCAATAGAAACTGCCGTTTTCATAGGTAGAAACTATGCTGCGCCTGTCGTTCACCGTAGTCCAATAATAATAAGGTGTAATTACCTTGTCATTATAGATTCCATAAAGTGCTACTTGCAGGTAGAGCATCGCATCATTATAGGTGTATCTGAATATCGGTCCCCATTCCATCGTAGCCTTTACATTCGGGTTGCCCTGCTTCATCAGTCCAGGGATGACAATCGTCATGTTCTCGCTCAATGTTGAGATGGCGGGGTAATTGATGCCGCTGGATGATAGCAGCTGCAACGAACCGTTCTTTAGCTTATAAGATAAATACAGCAACGGAAGAATATAGTTGTTGTTATAGGTGAGATCCTGATAGCTCTGGGTTCTCCACGTGCTCTTTACGCCTATACGATAGGTAAACTTGCCGATATGGTTCTGGTATTGGGCATAAACCGTATTGATCTTGATGCATGAAGAATACTTGGATGGTTCATAGCCGGAAAGGATATTGCGCACATTATAGTCGCTCCACTTATTCCAGGTATAAACTCCTGCCGACAGCTCTCCCTGCTCCCATTCTTTGGTATAATCTGCTTCTCCTATCAGGGAGTAGATGTGACTTCTGGAGTGCATGGCATCATCAGTCAAGATACTATCCTTGTCGGAAGTCCATTGCCGGTTGAGCATTTGCTGCCTGGTGTTGAAGTAAGAGCCGAGCACGTCCACATCGAGTGTCTGCTTATGGGCAAACTGCTTGCTGAGATAGAGATCTACTGCTGGCTTCACGTAATCTACAATATCCTTTGTGTTTCCGAATCCATCCTTCCAAGCCTCGTTTCCTTGCGTTGCAACCTCGCTATTTCCCCGGTTGAACTTATGTGACAATTCTGGCGAAAAGGTGACCTGGAAGGTTACGTCATCTGGCTTGCTGTAAGCATACTTCAGGTTGAACTTGTTGTCGGTATAGCCAAAACGTTTGTGCAGATGGTAATCATAGACAGCCTGTTGGTTGTCAAGCGTAAAGGAATACTGGTTGTCTTCTATCCAGTCACGATAGTTTCTCACGTTGATGCTGTAATCGAAGGAAAACTGATGATTGCCCTTGTTGTACTTGAAATACACATTGTCATCGCTAAACCCTGTGGTCAAGGCACTGGACACATCAAAACCGGTAGTATAACCCGTATCAAGCGGCTTGGTAATGATATTCATCAAGATGCCCACATCGCCGTATCTGATAGGAGGATCTTCGTAGTATTCCACCTTCTTTATTTTGTTGGCGGCAATAGCCTTCAAGTCGTTCTCGCTCGTCATCGGCACGTTGTTGATGAGAATCTTGATGGATTTGCCGGTCATACTGGATGTCTTGCCGGTCATCGGATCGGTATAGATTCCCGGGAGTGTTCCCAGGAGATCCTGTGAATGGCGTGAGTTCCTGATCTGTTCGTCAGAGAATGTATAAGAGGCATGGTCGCCGTGGTCGATACGCAGCTTGCCCTTTACTTCCACCTTGCCCAGTTGATAGGCATTCGCCTGCATCCTCACATTTCCGATGCGGGCAATAGGTACCAGCTTGCAAATCGTCTTGTAGCCTACGAACGAAACCTTCATAAGGGCCTGCTTCTGTTGGCAGGGGATGACGAAATCGCCATTGGCGTTGCTCACGCCTCCACAGAGAAAGGAGGAATCCTTCGGGTTGAGCAGCTGGATGTTGGCGAATTCTACAGGAAGATTGTGATTGTCTATCAGTCTGCCTATCAGCTTGCGCTCGCTCTTGCGCATGCACTCCACGGTGATGAGGCTGTCACCTACGGTCATCTGCATCGGATAGAAACCGATTACCTTGCGGATGGCATCGGGAATATTGGCTGTCTTCACGTTCTGGGTAACTGTGAAATCCTCCAGTTCGTTGTAGATGAAGCTGATTTTGTAGCGCTTGGAAGCCTTGTCGAGGTCGATGAGGACGTCCGACATACTGCGGTCGTGATAGTTGCGCTGGATGTGCTGTGCGCTCATCGCCAGGGCGAACGTGCACAGCAGGAATATGAT